>Ga0335069_10001916_pt1 | contig 32713 bp, 28 predicted proteins | sample Lox_Sample_11_FD_206714 | JGI IMG/M metagenome (GOLD analysis project Ga0335069, IMG submission 206714) | Soil microbial communities from Loxahatchee National Wildlife Refuge, Florida, United States - Lox_Sample_1.1 | ecosystem: Environmental > Terrestrial > Soil > Wetlands | place: USA...
CTAGCCGCGCGCCGTAGCCGGTTGCCTGTGCGCTGACGGCTTTGAGTGTGAACTGACGGCGCTGCCGCCCGGCGTGTCGCCGCCCTGGGCGCACACGGGATGGCTCCAGGTGCACATCGAACGACGCGGCGCGAGCGTTCAGCCCAAGGCCACCACGGTGTCGCCGCGCTGCTCGAACACCCGCGATCCCGAAACCGCCGGGACCACCGCCGAGTTGCTCGGCGCCCGGTTCACCGGAATGTAGCGCTCGTTGGCGCCGCTGAGCGGGTCATAGACGCCGATCGCGCCGGTGACGGGCACCAGCAGTCGTCCCGCCATCATCACCCCGGGCCCCAACGGCGCCGCGGTGTCACCGGCGGCGATGCTGTAGCGCAGCCGTAGGTTGCCCACGTCGAAGACCATCAGCGAATCCCCGGTCCACCAGGTCACCAGGCTGCCTGCGTGTGAGACCACCGCCGCTTTCGACGGCGGTCTGGGCACCAGCGTGCTCGACAGCGTGGTGCCGGTTTCGTCGATCACGTCGACGCGGGGTTGCATGCCGGAGCTACCGGGCAGGTAAACCGCGGTGTTGTTGTCCCAGACGATCAGCACGCGAGCGCCCGAATCGGGCCCGATTCCGGGCTGGGCCACGATGTGTTGTTGGGGTTCGTCGTCTTCCTTGCCGGGGCGTAACAACACCAGCCGCAGATCGGCCTGGTTGGCGCAGCTTTCCAGCACCGAGACGGCCGACGAGCTGGCCGCCGCGGACACCAGCTTGCATCCGGAGTGCAGCCCCCGGGCCGAGGGTTTCACCCGAGCGTCGGTCTCGCCGTAGGCCAGCATCCGGACCATATCCGAGCGCCACAGTTCCAGCCGGGTGTCGCCGACGGACAACACCGTCGTGCCGTCGGACGACAGCCGCACCTGAGGATCGGCGTAGCCGCTGCGAGCGGGCCCGCGCCGGCCCGTGGGCCCGTCCAGGCTGCTCACCTGTCCGCATCCGCGGTCGTCGTGAAATACCGCGACGGCGTAGTGGTAGACCCAGGAGACGCCGCACAGGTCGGTGTCCCGGGCGTAGCTCCACACGGACTGGCCCGTGCCGGAGTCGCGGCCGTCGACCCGGCGGCCGTCTCCGGTGACGATCGTTCCGCCGACCGCCACGGGTGCGCTGGTGGCGGGACTGGGTGCGGTCCACAGCTGAGTCAGGGCGGCCGGTACCTGCCGGGCCGATGTTGGGTTGGGCGCCGGGACGGCGGCCGGCCGGCTGATGGTGGCCCGCGCATCACTGGTCCACCAGATCAGTGCCGCAGTTATGGCGACGACCGAAGCGACCGCTGCGGCCGCCACGATGTCGCCCTTGGTCCGGCGTTCCGGTCTGACCATCCGTCAGCGCGGAACTCAGTTGGCGTGGGCGGTGGCTGCGGCTTCAGCGGGCTTACGGCGCCGACGGCGTCGCCGGCTGGGCGCGGGGTTGCCCGATTGGGCGCTGGACGGCGTCTCGGCGGCGGCACTGTTGGCGATGCCGGCGGTCGAATTGCCTGACAGATGTCCGGTGACCGGTTGGCTGGCGCGGGTGCGCCGTCGCCGTGCGTCGGAGCTCGTCCGCCCGGATTTTTCCGCCTCCTGGCGGTCACGCTCGCTGTGGCGGCGCTGTCCTTGCGACTTTCGCGGTGCGCCGACGGTGCCTGCCGCCTCGGCGGGGATGGAAAGCTCGGCGTAGAGGTGCGGCGAACTGGAGTACGTCTCGGCCGGTTCGGGGCAGCCCAGTCCCAGGGCTTTATCGATCATCGCCCAGCGGGGCAGCTCATCCCAGTCCACCAGCGTGACCGCGACCCCGGTCTTGCCGGCGCGGCCGGTGCGCCCGATCCGATGCACGTAGGCCTGCTCGTCTTCGGGGATCTGGTAGTTGATGACATGGGTGACGTCGTCGATGTCGATGCCTCGGGCGGCCACGTCGGTGGCGACCAGCACGTTGGTGTCACCGCTGCGGAAGGCCTTGAGCGCCTTCTCACGGGCGGCCTGCCCCAGATCGCCGTGTACGGCGCCCACCGCAAAACCACGCTCGGCCAGCTCGTCGGCGACCTTTTGCGCGGTGCGCTTGGTGCGGGTGAAGATCATCGTCGCGCCGCGGCCCTCGGCCTGCAGTACCCGGCTCACCAGTTCCGCCTTGTCCAGTGCGTGCGCGCGGTAGACGAACTGCTCGGTGGTGTCGTGGGTGGCGGCCGAATGCGGCGCTTCGGCGCGGATATGGGTGGGCTGGTTCATGAACGTGCGGGCCAGCGTGATGATCGGGTCCGGCATGGTCGCCGAGAACAGCATTGACTGGCGGTCGGCCGGAATCTGGCGCAGGATGCGCTCGATGTCGGGCAGGAAGCCGAGGTCAAGCATCTCGTCGGCCTCGTCGAGCACCAGCACCGACAGCCCACCCAACTGCAGGTGGCCTTGTTGGCCCAGGTCGAGCAGCCGGCCGGGTGTTCCCACCACCACGTCGGCGCCGGCCTGCAGCGCCTCGATTTGTGGCTCGTAGGCGCGTCCGCCGTAGATCGCGATCACCGACAGGCGTCGGCCGTCGTCGGTGCTAAGGTATTTGGCCGCGGTGGCCAAGTCCTCGGTGACCTGCAGGCACAGCTCACGAGTAGGTACCACGACCAGGGCACGTGGGGCGCCGGTCAGCGGCCTGGTCGCGGTGTCGGACGTGATGCGCTGCAGTAGCGGCACGCCGAAGGCGAAGGTCTTACCCATGCCGGTGCGGGCCTGACCGATCACATCGTCGCCGGCCAGGCCAAGCGGCAGGGTCAGCTCCTGGATGGCAAAAGGGTGTTCGATGCCCTTTTCGGCCAATGCGCGGACTATTTCGTCGCGAACGCCAAGTTCGGCAAAGCTGGTTACGTGGCTGGGTTCAGTTGTGCTTTTTAGTGTGCTCATACCTGGGTTTGGAAGCCTTTCGGTGACATATCGGTTTGTCGTCGTGTTTTCTCTGTCGCGGTCACGCGCGCACGAGTTCCGACTCCGAATACGTCGCCGAGTCGCGGGCCCTGCTGTGTCTGAGGGGCCAGCTGTGCACGCACATTTCGCCGATAGCAGCATCGAAAGAAATACAGCCGCTATCTACGTACATGATAGCTGGTCGACAGCTGACTCCCATTTTCTGCTAAGTCCGACGACTAGAGTGTTGCCATGGTCCCGCCGTTCTCCGTGCCCTCCTCTGCTGACCAGGTGGACGATCCACCGAGCCCACGACTGTCGGCCGATCACCCGGGCGTCAACGAGTTGTTCGCGGTGCTGGCGTACGGCGAGATCGCCGCGTTTTACCGGCTCACCGACGAGGCCCGGATGGCCCCCGACCTGCGTGGCCGGATCTCGATGGCAAGCATCGCCGCCGCCGAGATGCAGCACTATGAGCTGCTGCGCGACGCGCTGGAAAGCCGTGGCGTCGTCGACGTGGTGTCAGCGATGTCGAAGTACGCGTCGGCGCTGGACAACTACCACCGGCTGACGATGCCGAGTACTTGGCTTGAAGCTTTGGTGAAGACTTACGTCGGTGACGCGCTGGCTGCCGACCTCTACCTCGAGATCGCTGACGGATTGCCCGACGAGGTCGCCGATGTGGTGCGGGCGGCACTCTCGGAAACCGGACATTCCCAGTTCGTCGTCGCCGAAGTCCGCGCCGCGGTTACGTCCAGCAGCAAACAGCGCAGCCGGCTGGCGCTGTGGTCGCGCCGCCTGTTCGGTGAAGCGATCACCCAGGCCCAGTACCTGCTGGCCGACCACGATGAGCTGGTCGACCTGGTGGTGTCCGGCGCCGGTGGTTTGGGCCAACTCAGTGCGTTCTTCGACCGTCTGCAGCACACCCACGACCGGCGGATGCAGGAACTCGGCCTAAGCTGACGCTCAGCGTGTGCAGGTGGCCAGGCTCGAGTTGTTGGTCGACGCGACCACTGGCTCGCCGGCGGCATTCAAGATCGAGCAGTTGAGCCGGCCGTAGAAGCTGGTCGCGACGACCGATTCGGTCTGCACGCCGGGGTTCAGGACGACCACCTTCGACCAGGGCAGCGACACGTTGAACTCGGTCTGGGGATAGCCCTGCCCATCGGTGTAGACGACGGTCACCAGGTCCAGCAGCTGCTTGGTGCCGGTCACGCTGTAGAAAACGGTGCGCGGATTCAGCGCGGCCGCCGGCGGCTGGGCGGTTGGCGGCAGACCCGGTGCGGCAGTGGGTGTGCCGGTCGGCGCGGCGCTGGGCGTGGTGACTGTGGTGAACGTCTCCGGCGGCAGGGGCGTGGTGGAGGGGCTGGGCGACGCGCTGGGTTCGACACTCGTTTTCGTCGTGGCGGGGGCCGAGGTCACCGGATGGGGAGCCGGCGCGCCCAAAGTGGCCTTGGTGGACGCGCTGTCACCGCTGTTGATGATGACCGCGGTCGCGATGGCGCCGAGAGCCACCACGGCGCCGATGACCGCCGTGACCGGACGCAATCGCGGGTTGACCGGCCAGCCCGTCCAGGCGTAGTCGCTGTCGGTCTCGATCTCGTCGGTCTCGTCGGTTTCCCAGACGTCGTCATCGGGATAGTCCCGGATCCGGCCGTCGAGACGGGGCAGTGTGGTACCCATGGTGCCGAAGTTAGCTTTGTGAAAACACCGATCGGGCCTTGCGCGCGGGCGTGACACGAGCTGGAAGCTAATCGTTATCTGCTCGCGACCGGCGTTTCGCTCACCGCGAACCGTGCGGTGGGGGCCGTCGGGGATGCGAGCCCACTGCGTCCACTAGCCTTCTGCTGACAGGTCTGTCGACTTCAATGCCAACGGAAGGGGTGACCGTGGAGGTCAAGATCGGTATCACGGACAGTCCGCGCGAGCTGGTCCTGGCCAGCGCCCAGACGCCGGCCCAAGTCGAAGAGCTGGTCAGCGCCGCGTTGAGCGAAGGCTCGAGCCTGCTGAGGCTGAGCGACGAGCGGGGCCGTCGCTACCTCATCCACACCGCCAGGATTGCCTACGTCGAGATCGGTGTCGCCGACGCGCGCCGGGTCGGCTTCGGCATCGGCGCGGAAGTCGCGAAACTCACCGGCAAGGCGGCTAAGAGCGAGTAAGCGGCACGTGTGACAAGCCGCCCCACGCGAACGCGACGGTGCCGTCGACGGCGTCCGACTTGGATATCGGACGGTCGGAATCGAGCCAGTACCTGGCGCAATCCACGCTGATACCGACCAGTCCCACCGCGATCATCCGGGCGCGGTGGGGGTCCAGCCCGGAATCCTCACTGATCAACGCAAACACCGCGTCGATGCAAGATTCGGTGGCCACCCGCACCTGCGCGGCCACTTCAGGTTCGGTGACGTAGTCGTTTTCGAATATCAGCCGGTAGCCCTGGCTGTCGTGCTCAATGAAGTCGAAAAAGGCCTGCACGGCCGCGTGCAAGCGGCGCCGGTTGTCGGTGGTCGTCTGCAACGCCTGCTGCACGCCGGACACCAGGTTTTCCACGTGGCGTGCCAGCACGGCCAGGTACAGCTCAAGTTTGCTCGAAAAATGTTGGTACAGAACGGGTTTGCTGACCCCGGCCCGGTCGGCGATCTCGTCCATACCGGCCGCGTGGTAGCCGCGGTCGACGAAAACGTCGCTGGCAACGACGAGTAACTGGCCGCGGCGCTCGTCGCGGGGCAACCGGTTGCCGCGCCGGCTGGAAGCCGCAATGCCGTCCCCCGGCCGACCGCGGTCGGCCGACCTGACGGCACGCCGTGCCCCCTCCCTGGCGAGTTCGCTCATCGAGTCCTCATCTGATTGTCGGCAACCGGCGGCCGGCACCACCGGGACCAGCCGCGCGCGGCTCGTGGCACAGACCTTACTACCCGTGACGTCTTCGCGATCGGTACCGCCGTCGTCGCCGCCGGGCAAGGCGGCGCCGGGCGGCGCATTCTCCGCGCGCCAACGGACGACCTCGCTGCCGGCTGTGCAATCCTGGGGAAATGACGTCCCAGCGGCCCCTTCGCGGCACCGGTCGAGTCCCGGTGCTGCGTGACGAGTGGCGAGAACCACTTCGGGCCCTGCGCGATCCGATCGACCGGGGCGCCGGACGGGTCCGGGCGGACCGGGACCGGCGTCAGTGGCGCAAACAAACCTGGCTGGGACGCTTCCTGGCCACGTACGGCTGGCGCGCGTACGCGTTACCGGCCCTGGTGGTGCTCACCGCAGTGGTCATCTACCAAACGGTCACCGGTACCGCCGCGCCGAAACCGACGGCGAGTCAGCCGATCCAGAGTCCGCCGGATATCGGCGCGGTGGGCACCTCGATCATCGACGTGCCGCCGCGCGGGCTGGCCGCCTTCGACGCCAACCTGCCCGCCGGGACGCTGCCGGACGGCGGTCCGTTAACCGAGGCAGGCGACAAGACGTGGCATATCGTGCCGGGCACCACTCGGCAGGTCGGTCAGGGCACCGCCAAGGTGTTCCGCTACACCGTCGAGGTGGAAAACGGCATCGACCCCGCGATGTTCGGCGGCGACAACGCATTTGCCGAGATGGTCGACCAGACGTTGGCCAATCCCAAGGGCTGGACGCACAACCCGCAATTCGCGTTCGTCCGAATCGACAACGGCAAACCCGACTTTCGGATCTCGCTGGTGTCCCCGGTGACGGTCCGTGAGGGCTGCGGCTACGAATTCCGGTTGGAGACCTCCTGCTACAACCCGGTATACGGGCCGGACCGCCAAGCGCGGGTTTTCATCAACGAGGCGCGCTGGGTACGCGGAGCGGTGCCGTTCGAAGGCGACGTCGGTTCCTACCGGCAGTATGTGATCAACCACGAGGTCGGCCACGCCATCGGGTACGTGCGCCATGAGCCCTGCGAGCAGCAAGGTGGCCTGGCGCCGGTGATGATGCAACAGACCTTTTCTACGTCCAATGACGATGCCGCCAAGTTCGACCCCGATTTCGTCAAAGCGGACGGGAAGGTCTGTCGGTTCAACCCCTGGCCGTATCCGATCGCTTGACTCGCCCTCGGCGGCAAGCGCGGGAAGTCGCCCCGGCGGCGTGGGTGTTGAATTGATGTCAACCACGAAGCCAACCGAGGAGATGTGGGTGTCGACGTCGTTGCCGCCTCTGGTGGAGCCGGCGGACCACCTGAGCCGCGATGAGGTGGCCCGCTACAGCCGCCACCTAATCATTCCCGACTTGGGTGTGACAGGACAGAAGCGACTCAAAAACGCCCGGGTGCTGGTGATCGGTGCCGGGGGCCTCGGAGCGCCGACGCTGCTGTATCTCGCCGCCGCGGGAGTGGGCACCATCGGCATCGTCGATTTCGACGTCGTCGACGAGTCGAACCTGCAGCGCCAGATCATCCACGGGGTGGCCGACGTGGGGCGGTCCAAGGCCCAGTCCGCGCGCGACTCGATCGGCGCGATCAACCCGCTGGTCCGGGTGCGCTTGCACGAGTTCCGGCTCGATTCGGCGAACGCCGTCGACCTCTTCGGGCAGTACGACCTGATCGTGGACGGCACCGACAACTTCGCCACCCGTTACCTGGTCAACGATGCCGCGGTATTGGCCGGAAAGCCGTACGTGTGGGGATCGATTTACCGGTTCGAAGGCCAAGTTTCGGTGTTCTGGGAGGACGCTCCGGGCGGGCGGGGACTGAACTACCGCGACCTCTATCCCGAGCCGCCGCCGCCGGGCACGGTGCCGTCCTGCGCCGAAGGCGGCGTACTGGGGATCATCTGTGCCTCCATCGCGTCGGTGATGGGCACCGAGGTGATCAAACTCATCACCGGCATCGGGGAATCGCTGCTGGGCCGGTTGATGATCTACGACGCCCTGGACATGACCTATCGCACCATCAAGGTCCGCAAGGACCCGTCCGCTCCGAAGATCACCGAGCTGGTCGACTACCAGCAGTTCTGCGGTGAGGTGCCCGAGGCCGCCCCCGGCTCGAGCATCACTCCCCGGGAGTTGCGCGAGTTGCTGGAGTCGGGCAAGCGGCTGGCTTTGATCGACGTTCGTGAGCGCGCGGAGTGGGACATCGTGCACATCGACGGCGCCCAGTTGATTCCGCAGTCGTCGATCAACTCCGGGGAAGGGCTGGCAAAGCTGCCGCAGGACCGCATTGCGGTGCTGTACTGCAAGACCGGCGTGCGCTCGGCCCAGGCCCTGGCCGCGGTGAAAAAGGCTGGATTCTCCGATGCGGTGCATTTGCAGGGCGGGATCGTGGCCTGGGCGCAGCAGATGCAGCCCGACATGGTGATGTACTGAGCCAATAGGCCTCATGCTGATGGCGGCGACCCGCCGCGCCCGGCTTCGCCGCGCTCGCGGTCGCCGGTGTTTGTTTGGCGGCGACCCGCCGCGCCCGGCTTCGCCGCGCTCGCGGTCGCCGGTGTTTGTTTGGCGGCGACCCGCCGCGCCCGGCTTCGCCGCGCTCGCGGTCGCCGGTGGTGGGGCTCGTTTAGGCTACCCGTGTGAATGTCGAGCCGCCGCCGGAGCATGTGCTGGCGGCGTTCGGCGTGACCGGCGCGAAGCCCGTCCACCTGGGTGCGAGCTGGGAAGGCGGCTGGCGATGCGGCGAAGTTGTCTTGTCGCTGGTGGCCGACCACGCGCGGGCGGCTTGGTCGGCCCGAGTGCGCGAGACGTTGTTCGTCGACGGCGTTCGGTTGGCCCGGCCGGTCCGCTCGACGGACGGGCGATACGTGGTTTCCGGGTGGCGGGCCGATACGTTCGTTGCCGGTACGCCCGAACCCCGGCATGACGAAGTGGTCTCGGCGGCGGTGCGGTTGCACGAGGCGACCGGCAAATTGGAACGCCCCCGGTTTCTGACCCAGGGCCCCACCGCGCCGTGGGGCGATGTCGACATCTTCATCGCCGCCGACCGCGCCGCGTGGGAGGAACGGCCGCTGGCGTCGGTGCCTCCGGGCGCGCGGACCGCCCCTCCGACAGCGGACACCCAGCGCTCGGTGGAGCTGCTCAACCAGCTCGGCAGCTTGCGCAGGCCCACCAGGAGTCCCAACCAACTGGTGCACGGAGACCTTTACGGCACAGTGCTTTTCGTGGGTACCGCAGCGCCGGGCATCACCGACATCACTCCCTACTGGCGGCCGGCATCGTGGGCTGCCGGTGTCGTCGTCGTCGACGCGCTGTCCTGGGGCGAGGCCGACGACGGACTCATCGAACGCTGGAACGCGCTGCCGGAGTGGCCGCAGATGTTATTGCGCGCGTTGATGTTTCGACTCGCCGTGCACGCGCTGCACCCCCGCTCGACGGCCGAGGCTTTTCCGGGCCTGGCCCGCACCGCGGCATTGGTCCGGCTGCTGCTCTAGCGCTCAGTCGCGAGCTCATGGCGGACCTCGCTCAGCGCGACCCGTCCGTCGTCGGCCAGCACCCCTTCGGCGCGCAGCAGCTCCAGCTGCCGGGTCCTCAGGTGCCGTGCCGGGCGCCCGGACGCGGTGATCACCCGGTGCCACGGCAAGTCCGAGGAGTCGACCCGCATTATCCAGCCGACGATGCGCGGGCTGGAAAGCCCTGCCACAGCGGCGATGTCGCCGTAGGTGGCCACCTTGCCGGGCGGAATCGCCGCGACCAGCGCACGCACCCGCTCGACCTGTTCGTCGGTCACCTGCGCCACGATCAGCCGGATTCCAACAGCTCGCGCGCCAGCGCGGCCACTTCGGCGGCCATGGCGTAAGGCACCATGTGGTTGCAGTCGAAATCCAGCAGCCGGAACTTCGATCCCAGGCGTTGCTGAAGTCCGGCGATGAGGCGGTCGCTGATATAGGGCGGCGAAGTCCGCTTTGCCCGCACCAAAACCGTCGCCGCTGTGGCAGGCGGTAGCACGATGTCGCGGGCCAACTCGCTCCAGTACGACATCATCGCCGGCAGGCTGACACGCCAACCGTATCGCCCGTTCGGCAGCTTGATCAGGTGTTCGTCGAGCTCGGCGTCGAGCAGCGCCGGTTCGACGTCGGCCCAGGAGCCGGTCGCCTTCTCCATGCGCGCTTCCGCGGCGTCGGGATAGTCGGGTGAGCAGAACATCGCGTCGGCGATCTCGCGCATCCACCCGCCGTCCAACCCGGCCGCCGGATCGAGCAGCAGCAGCGACCCCACCCGGTCCGGGCGTGCCGCGGCCAGCTGCATTGCCAGCGCCCCGCCGAAGCTGTGACCAACCACCAGCACCGGGGCGCCGCCGGCGTCGTCGAGTACGGCGGCCAGCGCTGCGACGTTGGCGTCGATGGTCCAGGGCGCCGCCCATGAGGACCTACCGTGGCCGACCAAATCCGGTGCGGCGACAGCCATCTCGGGCAGGAAGCCGGCCAAATGCTGCCACCGCTGTCCGTGCCCGGTCAATCCGTGCAGCGCCAGGATACGCACCGGACCGGGCGGGCCGTAGCGATGCACATGGAGATCAGCGGTCACCCGTCGATGCTGCCAGTCGCCGCCACGACTGCGCGCGGACGGGCGGGCGCCCCGTGCGCTGTGGTGCACGGGTCAGCGCGCGTCATCCCAGTCCTCCTCGGCGGGGACGATGTAGGCCTGTTCGATCACATCGGCTTCGTTGGCATCGCGATCCGCAGCGGTCAGGTATTCGGTGTCCAAGCCCACCTCCTCGTCGAAATCGACAGGTCGCAGTTGTTCCATGGCGTCGCCCTCGGGCGCTTCGTCGATGGGAAAGCCGCGTTCGACGTCCTTCACGATCCGAACTCCTCCTCAGCCGTTGTCGGGCTTGCTCGCGGCCTCCAGGGTAGGAGCTGATGGCCTTGCGGGTCGGGTCGAGTTGTCAGAACCAATCTGCCTGGCCGAACCGTCGTTTTCGGTGGCTACTGACTAGGATGCCGCTCACGGGCAATGGCCGAGCACCCCGCAGGAGCAGGAATGGATCGAATCACCCGCGGTTTCAAACTGGCCCGGCAGAGCTGGCAAGTGTTGAAGAACGACAAATCGCTGATCATCTTCCCGATCCTGTCGACGCTGTTTGGCATCCTGGCGCTGGTCGCAATCTGGGCGCCGGCTCTGATCGTGCGGGGCGTGTTCGAAGGTGGGCAGGCGGATAGGCACGATCCGGTCTTCTACATTGCCGGGGCGGCAACGGCGTACATATCGACGTTCATCGCCATCTTCTTCAATGTCGCGCTCGCCGCCTGTGCCGTGCGCTCGATGCGGGGCGAGGACACCAGGGTCGGCGAAGGGATCAAGGCCGCCGGACAACGGATCGGCCCGATCCTCGGCTGGACTTTCCTGACGGCCACGGTCGGGCTGATCCTCAGAGCGCTTAAAGATCGCCTACCGTACCTGGGCCAGATCGTCGTCGACATCGTGGGCGGCGCTTGGGCGATCGCGGCATTTTTCGTGGTCCCGGTGATCGCACTCGAAGGCACTGGACCGTTCCGGTCGCTGCAGCGCTCGGCCGACGTGGTGAAGGCGCGGTGGGGCGAAAGCGCCACCGGCGCGGCCACGATATCGATAGTGACCTTCTTGTTCTCCGTCGTGATCGCGATCGTCGGCGGCTTCACCGGTGCTGCGCTGATGGGCACCCGGCTGCTGCCGCTCGGCGTCGCGGTCCTCGCCGCCACGGTCGCGGCCATCATCGTTGTCTCGTTCATCTCGACCGCGCTGAGCCAGATCTTCCGTGTCGCCGTCTACCAGTACGCGGTCACCGGCGCGACGCCGGGCGGGTTCGACGGCCGCCTCCTGCAGGCTGCATTCGAGGGGCACGCCGGTCCGAGGAGCCCCTCCCGGGCCGATCCGGTCACCGGCCACCCGCTGTAACCAGTAGCCGGGTCGAGTTGTCAGACCCTGGTGATTGCATGCACACATGTCATTCACCTGGGACGCCGAGGCGCGCACCCTGCTGGCGCCCGGCCTGCGCGGAATTGTGCGTGTCCTGGGCGGTCCCGGGACCGGTAAGAGCAGCCTGCTGGTCGACGCCGCGGTCGCCCAGATCCAGGCCGGTGTCGATCCGGAATCGGTTCTGCTGCTTACCGGTTCCGGTCGGATCGGGTCGCAGGCGCGGAGCAGCGTGACCACGGCGCTGCTGCGGGCACGCGCCACATGCCGGGCCGCCGTCCGTGAGCCGTTGGTGCGTACCGTGCACAGCTATGCGTACGCGGTGTTGCGCCGGGCCGCCCAACGCGGCGGGGGCGCACCCCCTCGGCTGATCACCAGCGCCGAACAGGACGCCATCATCCGCGAACTGCTGGCCGGTGACCTCGAGGACGGGCCGCGCGCCGCGACGGCGTGGCCGGATCATCTGCGGCCCGCGCTGAGCACTGCCGGATTCGCTACCGAACTGCGAAACCTGTTGGCACGCTGCGCCGAACGCGGTGTGGACCCCAAGGGACTAGAGCGGCTGGGCCGACGATGCGGGCGGCCGGAATGGACCGCCTCCGGCCAGTTCGCGCGACAGTACGAGCAGGTCATGCTGCTGCGTGCGGCGGTCGGCACGGCGGCGCCCCAGGCGACCACCCCCGCGCTGGGTGCCGCCGAACTGGTGGGCGCCGCTCTGGAAGCGTTCGCCGTTGACCCTGAGTTGTTGGCGGCAGAACGGTGCCGGGTCCGCGTCTTGTTGATCGACGACGCCCAGCAACTCGACCCCCAGGCGGCCCGGCTGGTCCGGGTGCTGGCCGACGGCGCCGAATTGGCTTTGATGGCCGGCGACCCCAACCAAGCGGTGTTCGGCTTCCGCGGCGGTGAACCCGCCGGGTTGCTGACGGGAGATTCGCCATCGGTGACGCTGACGGTGTCGCATCGCTGTGCTCCGGCAGTTGCGCGTGCCATCAGCGGCGTCACGCGCCGACTGCCCGGCGGCAGCACCGGCAAGCGTATTGACGGAACCGGGGCCGACGACGGATCCGTCATGGTGCGCCTGGCCGCATCGGCACACGCGGAGGCGGCCATCATCGCCGACGCCCTGCGACGTGCACACCTGATCGACGGCGTGCCATGGTCGCAGATGGCGGTGGTCGTCCGGTCGGTGCCACGGGCCGGCGCGCGGTTGCCGGGCGCCTTGGCGGCCGCGGGAGTCCCGGTGGCCTCGGCCGGGGGTAGCGGAGCAGTGGCGGACGAGCCGGCGGCGCGGGCGTTGCTCACCGTGCTGGCGGCCACCGCCGAGGGACTCAACGGTGAACGGGCGCTGGCCTTGCTGACCGGTCCGATCGGTCGCATGGACCCGGTGGCGCTGCGCCAGGTGCGCCGAACATTGCAGCGCGCCAACCCCATTCGCCCACCGAGAGATTTCGCCGATCTGCTGGCCGATGCGCTGTCCGGCGATGCGCCGCCACCGGGTCCGCTGTTCCGCCCGCTGGCGCGGGTGCGGGCGGTGCTGGGCGCCGCCGCACGCTGCCACCGCGCCGGGATGGACCCGCGCTACACCCTGTGGGACGCCTGGCACCGCTCCGGGCTGCAACGTCGCTGGCTGTCGGCCGGCGAGCGTGGCGGCGCCGCCGGCGCTCAGGCCACCAGGGGCCTCGAGGCCGTGACCGCATTGTTCGACATCACCGAACAGTATGTGTCCCGCACGCCGGGTGCGTCGCTGCGCGGACTCATCGAGCACGTCGCCGCGCTAAAACTGCCGAGCGTGAACCGGGAGCCGGTGTCGACCGTGGAACAGGTAACGGTGCTCAGCGCGCACGCCGCGCTCGGACACGAGTGGGACCTGGTGGTCATCGCCGGGCTGCAGGAGGGGTTGTGGCCCAACACGGTTCCGCGCGGTGGCGTGCTGGGCACCCAACGACTGCTGGACGTGCTGGACGGCGTCACCGAGGACGCGTCGGTGACCGCGCCGCTGCTGGCCGAGGAACGCAGGCTGTTGGTCGCGGCCATGGGGCGTGCCCGGCGGCGCCTGGTGGTGACAGCCGTCGACAGCGACGGGGATGGGTCCGACCCGGGGACCGCGCTGCCGTCGGCGTTTTTCTCCGAAATCGCCCAATTGGCCGATGGCGGCGACGATCTCGCGGCCGTGCAGCCGATTGGAGCGCCGCGCGTGTTGTCCGCACCGGCTTTGGTGGGTCGGCTGCGCGGGGTGGTGTGTGCGCCCGACGGCGCGGTGGACGACGCCGCCCGCGCCTGCGCGGCAAGGCAACTGGCCCGGCTGGCCAACGCCGGTGTGCCGGGCGCCGACCCGGCGGGCTGGCATGGTTTGATCCCGGTCAGCACCGATGAACCGCTGCGCGGCTGCGACGATGTCGTCACACTGACGCCCTCGAGCCTGCAGACACTCAACGACTGCCCGCTGCGCTGGCTGGCGGAACAGCATGGCGGAACCGACCGCCGTGAGCTGCGGTCCGCCATCGGGTCGGTGCTGCACGCTTTGGTCGCCGAACCACACACGAGCGAACCCGAATTGCTGGCCGAGCTGGACCGCGCCTGGAAGCACCTGCCCTTCGATGCCCAGTGGCATTCGGTCAACGAACAGGCCCGGCATCGCGCAATGATCGAGGCCTTCGTCGAATGGCGAGCGCAGACCCGAGGCGCACTGACCGAGGTCGGCGTGGAGGTCGAAATCGACGGCACCCTCAGAACGCCTCGAGACGACGGCGGCCCAATCCGGCTGCGCGGCCGGGTCGACCGGCTAGAGCGCGACGGGGCCGAGCGGCTGGTGATCGTTGACATCAAGACCGGCAAAACGCCGGTCAGCAAGGACGATGCACAGCAGCACGTCCAGCTGGCGATGTACCAGCTAGCAGTGGCCGAAGGCATGGTTGCCGGGCCCGGCGGTGTGGAGCCCGGCGGTGCACGGCTGGTCTACCTCGGAAAAAATGGGCCCGCGGGTGTCACCGAACGCGAGCAGGATCCACTGACCCCGGCCGCCTGCGACGAATGGCGCGAGCTGGTCCGCCGGGCAGCCGAGGCCACTATCGGGCCCCAGTTCGTCGCGCGGCGCAACGACGGCTGTTCGCACTGCCCGATACGGCCGTGCTGTCCGGCCCACTCCGCGGGGTGGGCGCTGTGAACGCGCGTTACAGTCCAGCCGAATTAGCTTGCGCGTTAGGGCTTTTCCCTCCCACGGACGAGCAGGCCGACGTCATCGCGGCGCCGCCCGGACCGCTGGTCGTCATCGCGGGGGCCGGCGCGGGCAAAACCGAGACAATGGCCGCGCGAGTGGTGTGGCTTATCGCCAACCGCTACGCCGAACCCGGCCAGGTGCTGGGATTGACGTTCACCCGCAAGGCCGCCGGCCAGCTGCTGCGCCGGGTCCGGTCCCGGCTGGCCCGGCTGGCCGGGATCGGGTTGAACCCCACCGAACCGCCGGGTTCTCCAACGGTCAGCACCTACCACGCGTTCGCGGGCTCGTTGATCCGTGACTACGGGTTGCTGTTGCCAATCGAGCCCGACACCAGGCTGCTCAGCGAGACCGAGCTGTGGCAGCTGGCTTTCGACGTGGTGAGCGGGTATCGCGGGGAGTTGTGCACCGACAAGACCCCCGCTGCGGTTACCTCGATGGTGCTGCGGTTGTGGGGTCAGCTGGCCGAACACCTGGTGGACACCGGCCAGCTCGGCGCTACCCACGGCGAGCTGGAGCGGCTGGCCCACACCTTGCCCGCCGGTCCCTATCAGCGCGACCGCGGCCCCAGCCAGTGGCTGCTGCGGCTGCTGGCCACGCAAAACGAGCGCGCCGAGTTGGTGCCGCTGCTCGACGCACTGAATGAGCGTATGCGCGCCGCCAAGGTGATGGACTTTGGCGTGCAAATGGCTTGCGCGGCGCGGCTCGCGGTGAACTTACCGCAGGTCGGCGAAGACCTGCGCGGCCGCTTTCGAGTGGTGCTGCTCGATGAATACCAGGACACCGGGCATGCTCAACGCGTCGCGCTGTCGGCCTTGTTCGGCGGCGGCATCGACGACGGGCTGGCGCTGACGGCCGTCGGCGACCCCATTCAGTCCATCTACGGCTGGCGTGGCGCCTCGGCGACCAACTTGCCGCGGTTCACCACCGACTTCCCGCTGTCCGACGGCACGCCGGCACCGGTGCTGGAGTTGCGGACGAGCTGGCGCAACCCGCCGCGGACCCTCCACCTGGCCAACGCGATATCGGCGGCGGCGCGACGGCGCTCGGTCGCGGTGCACGCGCTCCGCCCGCGCCCCGACGCCCCGCCGGGCACCGTCCGTTGTGCGCTGCTTCCCGACGTGCAGGCCGAACGGGAGTGGATTGCCGATCAGCTCGCTGCCCGGTATCGCTGCGGAGCCGACGGCGCCGGCCCGCCGACCGCCGCGGTTTTGGTGCGCCGCAACGCCGATGCCGCACCCATCGCCGATGCCCTTCGCGTCCGCGGCATCCCCGTCGAGGTCGTCGGACTTGCCGGCCTGCTGTCCATCCCCGAGGTCGCCGACGTCGTCGCCATGCTGCGGCTGGTGGCCGATCCGACGGCGGGCGCGGCGGTGATGCGAGTGCTCACGGGTGCACGGTGGCGCCTCGGTGGCCGGGATATCGCCGCGCTGTGGGAGCGCGCGCTGCAGCTTGGTGCACGGCCGGGTGCAGCCGAAAGGTCTTCGGCCGAGTCGATCGCGATCGCGGCCGGCCCCGACGCCGATATCCCATGCCTGGCCGATGCGATCGCCGATCCCGGCCCGGCCGAGTCGTATTCGGTGGCGGGATACCAACGCATCACCAGGCTGGTCGCCGAACTGGGCGCCCTGCGCGGCCATCTTGGCCATTCCCTACCGGATCTGGTCGCCGAGGTGCGTCGCGTGCTGGGCATCGACTGTGAGGTCCGGGCCGCAGTAGGGGCCAACGCATGCTGGACCGGGACCGAACACCTCGACGCGTTCACCGACGTCGTCGCCGGCTACGCCGAGCGAGCCGGTGCCATTGCCAATGCGACCGAGTCGTCGGCGACCGCATCGGTGGCGGCGTTGCTGGCTTTCCTGGATGTCGCCGAGTCGGTGGAGAACGGTTTGCCGCCCGCCCCATTGGTCGTCGCGCGCGACCGTGTCCAAGTGCTCACCGTGCACTCCGCCAAGGGATTGGAGTGGCAAGTGGTGGCGGTGGCACACCTGTCCGGCGGCATCTTTCCCTCGACCGCATCCCGGAGTAGCTGGCTCACCGACGCCGCCGAGCTGCCCCCGCTACTGCGCGGCGACCGTGCCTCGGCAGGTGCCCTGGGCATCCCGGTGCTCGACACCTCGGACGTCACCGATCGAAAGCAGCTGTCGGACAAGATCTTCGAGCATCGCCGTCAGCTCGAGCAGCGTCGCATCGACGAGGAGCGCCGATTGTTGTATGTCGCCCTAACCCGGGCCGAGGACACGCTGCTGGTGTCGGGCCATCATTGGGGCGCAACCGGCATCAAGCCGCGAGGCCCCTCAGACTTCCTCTGCGAAATCAAGGATGTCATCGATCGCTCGGCAGCGGCCGGCGATCCGTGCGGCGTCGTGGAGCAGTGGGCACCCGCACCCGCAGATGGTGATCGAAATCCACTGCGTGACATTACGTTCGAAGCGACCTGGCCCGCCGATCCGTTGGCCGGGCGGCGTAGCGATGTCGAACGCGGGGCGGAACTGGTGACTGGGGCGATGGCGGCTGCGGCGGGTGCGGACGGCGCCGACATCGACGGTTGGGCCGCCGACGTCGACGCTTTACTGGCCGAGCGCGCGCGGGTGGCCGGACCCTCCGGCAGCGCCCTGCCCAGCCAGTTGTCGGTCAGCGGACTGGTCGACCTGGCGCGCGACCCAGCCGGCGCTGCGCGGCGGCTGATGCATCGGCTGCCGACCCGTCCGGATCCGCACGCCCTGCTGGGCAACGCATTCCACGCTTGGGTGCAGCAATTCTACGGCGCCGAGTGGCTGTTCGATCTCGGCGACTTGCCGGGCGCGGCGGACTCCGATGTCGGTGACTCCGAGCAACTGGTCGTGTTGCAGGCGGCGTTCATCGAATCACCATGGGCGTCACGCACTCCCATCGCCGTCGAGGTGGGGTTCGAGATGCCGATCGGCGACACCGTGGTGCGCGGCCGGATCGACGCGGTCTTCACCGACCCCGACGGGGGCGTCACGGTGGTGGACTGGAAGACCGGTGAACCGCCGCACGGGCCGGAAGCCATGCGCCAGGCCGCTGTCCAGCTCGCTGTCTATCGCTTGGCGTGGGCCGCGTTGTCCGGAGTCCCGGAAGCGTCGGTGCGCACCGCCTTCTATTACGTACGTGAGCGCACCACCATAGCCCCCGATGAACTGCCCGGTCCCGTCGAGTTGGCCGGGCTGCTAGAGTCTGCCGGCGACCGCCGTGTCGGCGTGTGACCTGCGCTGCCCGAGTATTGGCTGAGCTGCGACCATGGTTACATTGAGGCGTGCGTGTCTCGTGCGCTGGGTTGAGCCGATGACGGACCGCCGTGCGCAACGGTAGGTCGCGAAAACTGAGCGGTCTGGACGAAACGCTGACCGCCCAGCGCGGTCACCAGTTGGTGGGCGTGGTGCGCATCCCCGAAGAACACGCCAGCCCCTTCCGCGTCATCGCTCGCCGGCTGGCCATCGCGCTGGTGGTGCTGTTCGGCGCGGCGGTCATCGTTTACCTGGACCGTACCGGTTACCGCGACGTGCGGGGCGAGCCACTGACCTTCCTGGACTGCCTGTACTTCTCCGCGGTGTCCCTGTCGACCACCGGTTACGGCGACATCACCCCGTACACCGAAACCTCCCGCTTGGTCCACACCGTGATTTTCACGGCGCTTCGGATCGCGTTCCTGGCCGTCTTGGTCGGCACAACGCTCGAAGTGCTTTCCGAGCGGTCCCGGCAAGGGTGGAAGATCCAGCGTTGGAGGAGCAGGGTGCGCAACCACACGATCGTCATCGGGTATGGCACCAAGGGGAAAACCGCGGTCGCCGCCATTCTCGGCGATGATGCCGCAAAGGGAGACGTCGTCGTGGTCGACACCGATCGGACCGCCCTCGAGCATGCCGCCACCGCGGGCCTGGTCACCGTGCACGGCGACGCCACCAAAGCCGACGTGCTACGGCTGGCCGGGGCACAACATGCGGCCTCGATCATCGTTGCCACCAGCCGTGACGACACCGCGGTGCTGGTCACCTTGACGGCTCGAGAGCTTGCGCCCAACGCCAAGGTCGTGGCGTCCATCCGGGAGGCCGAAAACCAGCACCTGCTGCAGCAGTCGGGTGCGGACTCGGTGGTGGTCTCCTCGGCGACTGCCGGCCGCCTGCTTGGGCTCGCCACCACCACCCCCAGCGTCGTGGAAATGATCGAGGATCTGCTGACTCCGGACGTCGGGCTGGCCATCGCCGAACGAGAAGTGGAGCAGACCGAAGTCGGCGGTTCACCGCGGCATCTGCGCGACATCGTGCTCGGCGTGGTGCGTGACGGCCAACTGCTGCGCATCGGTGCACCCGAGGTGGACGCCATCGAGGCCAACGACCGGCTGCTCTACATCCGAAACGCGGGGCACTAGTGGCGACCGCAAGCGCGGTGAAGCCGGGCGCGGCGGGTCGCCACGGGTTGGGTTCAGTGGCGACCGCAAGCGCGGTGAAGCCGGGCGCGGCGGGTCGCCACGGGTTGGGTTCAGTGGCGACAAGCGCGGTGAAGCCGGGCGCGGCGGGTCGCCACGGGCGTTCAGTGGCGACCGCAAGCGCGGCAAAGCACTAATGGCGATCGCAGACTTTCAGCTTCGGAATGTCCCGTTGCTGTCGCGCGTCGGCGCGGACCGCGCCGATCAGCTGCGCACCGATGTCGAAGCGGCCACCACAGGTTGGGCGAATGCGGCGCTGCTGCGGGTCGACTCGCGTAATCAGGTGCTGGTCGCCAACGGCCGGGTGGTGCTCGGCGCCGCAGCGAAGCTGGCCGACAAGCCGCCGCCAGAGGCGGTCTTCCTGGGCCGCATCGAGAATGGCCGCCACGTGTGGGCCATCCGGGGTGTGCTGGAAGCTCCGGAGGACCCGGACCTCCCCGCCGAGGTGGTGAACCTTCACGGCCTTGGCCCGATCCTCGACGACACCAGCGGCCAGCTGGTGTCGTCGGCCGTCGCGCTGCTCAATTGGCATGACACCGCGCGGTTCAGCTCAGTGGACGGCTCACCGACGAGACCGTCGCGGGCCGGATGGTCACGGACCAACCCGGTCACCGGTCACGAGGAATTCCCGCGCATCGATCCGGCGGTGATCTGCCTTGTCCACGATGGTGGCGACCGCGCGGTGCTGGCTCGCCAGGTGGTATGGCCGGAGCGAATGTTTTCGCTGCTGGCCGGATTCGTCGAGGCGGGCGAGTCGTTCGAAGTCTGTGTCGCCCGGGAGATCCGCGAGGAAATCGGGTTGACCGTCCGCGAGGTGCGATACCTGGGCAGTCAGCCGTGGCCGTTCCCGCGCTCTCTGATGGTCGGCTTCCACGCCGTGGCCGACCCGGCGGAGGAGTTCTCGTTCAACGACGGCGAGATCGCCGAGGCGGCATGGTTCAGCCGCGATGAGGTGCGCGCGGCGCTTGCCGCCGGTGATTGGTCGAGCACGTCGGCGTCGAAACTGCTTCTGCCCGGGTCGATTTCGATCGCGCGCGTGATCATCGAATCCTGGGCCGCGATCGACTGACCCGGAGCCCCCTACTTGATCCGATCGGTGATTTTCTGAAGCGGGCTGTACGCAATTTGCTCGGTTGGCTCGATACCCAACACGCCGACGGACATTAGTACCGACGATTTCGCGCGATATAAGTGGCTCCATCTAGCCGAGGTGAGCTTCAAGGTCGAGGGATCCGACCTACTCATGTCGAACTCGTAGGCCTTGTCGTGCAATGCAGCGCACGCATTCAAAATGGTTTCCAGTCGGTCCAGGGCCGCGCTCGCCGCGTGCGCATCGCGATAGATGGCGACGGCCTGGCTGATCTGGTTGATCGGTGAAATCCCGAACGGCCTGAGGTCATCGGTCGTGCCGCTATACGCCACCGCGCGATAGTTTTTCCAGCCCATCGGGAAGGTTTGCTCGGTGCTTCCCACTGCCCCGCACGGGCCGGGCGCGCTTTGATTTCCCTGGAACGGACGGTGCCGATCCGCATACGAATATCGTTGCAGCCCCTCAAAATTGGTGATGCGACGCACGTCGTCAAGGCCGACGATCAACTTATCGGCGTATTCGTGGGCGGTAGGCGGCACCGCTGCTTTGGGTGGTGGGTTCGAGCAAGCCGACAAAACGACGGCACTGCAGGCCGGAACGGCGGAAAGGCCGGCAAGAGCCCGGCGAGCGACCGACAGACGCCGGCGAAAGCGGCTTGCTCGAGCGTCCATGCGGACAGCCGGTTTTGGCAGAGCGCGGTTCGCCCGAACACTCGACGCAATCGGCAGTATGTTGCGGCCGCCTCAAGACCGAGCGGGTCCAAAACCGCCGCGGACGCCGTGTCGCGCGGCCGCTCTCAACTCGCTCAGCCGGCGGCTTCGGCCAGCTTCGCCTTGACCTCAGCTGCGCTCGGGTTGGTCAGCGTTGACCCGTCGGCGAATTTCACCGTCGGAACCGTCCTGTTGCCACCGTTGACCGAGCCGACAAATTCCGCGCCCGCCGGATCCTGCTCGATGTCGACCGCCTCGTACGGAATTCCGTTGGACTTGAGCACCGTCATGAGCCGATGGCAGTAACCACACCATGAGGTCGTATAGACGGTGAGCGGGGCATTGGTCATAGCTCGTTAACGTAGCCCGGCGAGGATGCATTCCGTGCAACGGGACGCCCGCTGGTGGCGGATCAGGGCGTGGCGATGCATCGGCTTTGTCAGCCATCGCTGCCAAGATGGACGCCATGGCGATGGTCGCTGACCCACTGATCGCTGGGCTGGACGACGAGCAACGCGAAGCCGTTCTGGCTCCGCGCGGACCGGTCTGCGTGCTCGCGGGCGCCGGAACGGGCAAGACCCGCACCATCACGCACCGGATCGCGCAGCTGGTCGCCAATGGTCACGTCGCGGCCGGGCAGGTGCTGGCGGTCACCTTCACCCAGCGGGCTGCGGGGGAGATGCGCTCCCGGTTACGGGCGCTGGCCGCGGCCGCGGGCACGGATGCGGCTGTCGGCGCGGTGCAGGCCTTGACGTTTCACGCGGCCGCGCACCGACAGTTGCGGTATTTCTGGCCGCGGGTGGTCGGCGACACCGGTTGGCAGCTGCTCGACAGCAAGTTCCCGGTTGTGGCGAGGGCGGCCAGCCGCACCCGGGTCAACGCCCGCACCGACGACGTGCGGGACCTGGCCGGCGAGATCGAGTGGGCCAAAGCATCGCTGATCGGCCCCGAGCAGTATCCCGCCGCCGTGGCCGCCGCCGGGCGAGACATCCCGTTGGATGCCGCCCAAATCGCCGGTGTCTACGCCGCTTACGAAGAGCTCAAAGCCCGCGACGACGGAGTCGCCCTGCTCGATTTCGACGACCTGCTGCTGCACACCGCGGCCGCGATCGAAAACGACGTCGCGGTGGCCGAGGAATTCCGGGACCGCTACCGCTGCTTTGTCGTCGACGAATACCAGGACGTCACGCCCCTGCAGCAGCGGGTGCTCTCGGCGTGGTTGGGCGACCGCGACGACCTGACCGTGGTCGGGGACGCCAACCAGACGATTTACTCGTTCACCGGGGCCTCGCCGCGGTTCCTGCTCGACTTCTCGCGGCGGTTTCCCGACGCCACCGTGGTGCGCCTGGAACGCGACTACCGCTCCACCCCGCAGGTGGTGTCGCTGGCCAACCAGGTGATCGCCGCGGCCCGCGGCCGGGTCGCCGGCAGCAAGCTGCACCTGGTCGGCCAACGTGACCCTGGCCCGGCCCCGTCGTTCCACGAGCATCCCGACGAACCCGCCGAAGCCGGCGCGGTCGGGGCGTCGATCGCCCGGCTGATCGAATCCGGCACTCCGCCAGCCGAGATCGCCGTGCTTTACCGCGTCAACGCGCAGTCCGAGATCTACGAGGAGGCGTTGACCGAGGCGGGCATCCCGTATCAGGTACGCGGCGGCGAGGGATTCTTCAACCGTCAGGAGATCAAGCAGGCGCTGTTGGCGTTACAGCGCGCCGCCGAACGTGGCGGCGGCGAGGGCCCACCGGCCCCGCTGCCCGACGTGGTGCGGGCGGTGCTTGAACCGCTGGGGCTGACGGCCGCGGAACCGGTCGGCACCCGGGCCCGGGAGCGCTGGGAAGCGTTGACCGCGCTGGCCGAGTTGGTGGACGACGAGGTGGCGCAGCGTCCACAGCTGGAACTTCCCGGCCTGCTCGCCGAACTGCGGGTGCGCGCCGATGCGCGGCACCCACCGCTGGTGCAGGGCGTCACGCTGGCCTCGCTGCACGCCGCCAAGGGACTCGAGTGGGACGCGGTGTTCCTGGTCGGGTTGGCCGACGGCACCCTGCCCATCTCACACGCGTTGGCGCACGGCCTCGAAAGCGAGGCCGTCGAGGAGGAACGTCGGCTGCTCTACGTCGGCGTCACCCGGGCGCGCATCCATTTGGCGCTCAGCTGGGCGCTGGCCCGCAGCCCGGGCGGTCGGCAGAGCCGAAAGCCGTCGCGGTTCCTCAGCGGCATCGCGCCACACACCCGTGCCGACCCGGTGCCCACCAAATCGCGACGCAACCGCGCGCCGACCCGTTGCCGGATCTGCAACCGGGACCTGGCCACCGTGGCAGCGGTCATGCTGCGGCGGTGTGAAACCTGCGCCGGTGACGTCGACGAAGAGCTGTTGCTGCGGCTCAAGGCGTGGCGGCTGGACATTGCCAAGGAGCAGAAGGTGCCGGCGTATGTCGTCTTCACCGACAACACGCTGGTCGCGATCGCCGAGCTGCGGCCGGACGACGAAGAAGCGCTGATCGCCATCCCGGGTATCGGCGCACGCAAGCTCGAACAGTACGGGCCGGACGTGTTGGAGTTGGTCCGGGCTCGCTGACCGGTCTAAAACACCCAGGTCAGAAAATCGGTTGTGGTGAGCGGCGGCGACCGTTTACCCTCGAAACCGCAATCTGGCGGCGGCACGGAAGGAGGGTGGCCACGATGATCAACGACGCGTTGGGTGCGGGCGTGGCCGCCGCGGGGCTGACCGCGGCGACCCTCGATGCTGCCCACACCGCCGTGCCGGCGGCCGCGGTCAAGCATGCCGCCGCCGCGACTGACGCGTCCGTGCATCGGGGCCATATGTAGCCAGCCCGATCTTCATTGCCACGGACCCGAAGTCATCAGAATCCGTGGCCATTTTTGTCGGGTGAACCACCCGCAACCCGGTCCGGATCACTGCCAAAGACAGCAACCCGACCAGGAAGCAGGTGAGCAGGACATGTCGGCACTGACAGTCCCGAGACAAACGCTGCCGTGTCACGTCGGAGATCCCGACCTCTGGTTCGCTGACACCCCCGCCGACCTCGGGCGCGCGAAGGCGCTGTGCGGGGGCTGCCCGGTCCGACGCCAGTGCCTGGCGTCGGCACTGGAACGGGGCGAACCGTGGGGTGTGTGGGGCGGCGAAATCGTCGAGCGCGGCATGGTGCTCAGTTACAAGCGGCCACGTGGGCGGCCGCCCAAAAGGCCCGCAAAAGAGGAGGTCGCCGCTTAGGCGGCGCTAGACGACCGCGGTGTCGGGCTTGGCGAAACCGGGGACCAGTTCTTCGGTGAGCGCCTTGACCGGCGCATGCGCGTCCAGCTGGCACAAGATCGCCGCCACCGACATGATCACCCGCATCGGGATCACCAGCTTGGGCGGGAGGTCCATCTGCCGGGCCGTCCTGATCTGCGACACCGATCGGTCGATCTCGACGGTCGACATCTTCTGCAGCCACTTGCGGGTGTAGTGGAAGACCTCGACCTCGATGGGCTCGACGTACTGGCGCAGCATCTCGTCGATGTCGCGCACGGACACCTGCTGGCCCTTTTGAATGAAGCCGGCCTTCTCCATCGTCGGCAACAACAGGTCGTAGTTCTTGTCGCGGGCCAGCCGGATCATCATTCCGAGCTCGATCGGCAGGCCGCCGGGCAGCGGCGCCACCGCACCGAAGTCGATGACGCCCATCCGCTCCTCGGGCAGCAGCATGAAGTTGCCCGGGTGGGCGTCGCCGTGCAGCATGCCCAGCCGGCGCGGTGCGTCGAAGGTGAGTTCGAGCAGGCGGATCCCGATCAGGTCGCGCTGCGCGCGGGTTCCCTCCCGAATGATTTCCGCCATCGGCAGGCCGTCGATCCACTCCTGAACCACTACCTTGGGCGCGCTGGCTACGACGTGCGGTATCGCGAAGTGCGGGTGACCTTCATACGCCTTGGCGAAAGCACGCTGGTTGTCGGCCTCCAGCCGGTAGTCGAGTTCCATCTCGGTGCGCTCGACCAGTTCGTCGACGATGCCCTGAACATCGGCGCCGGGAGCGAGCTGCTTGACCACACCGACCATCCGCTGCATGGTCTTCAGATCGGCGCGCAGCGCCTCGTCGGCACCCGGGTACTGGATCTTGACGGCCACCACGCGGCCGTCGGACCACACCGCCTTGTGCACCTGGCCGATGCTGGCCGAGGCCACCGGCTTGTCGTCGAACGAGCTGAACCGGTCCCGCCACTTGGTGCCCAGCTGGGCGTCGAGCACCCGATGCACTTTGTGGGCGGGCAGCGGCGGGGCGTCTTTTTGCAGCTTGGTCAACGCCTCGCGGTACGGCTCGCCGTACTCGTCTGGGATAGCGGCTTCCATCACCGACAGGGCTTGGCCCACCTTCATCGCGCCGCCCTTGAGCTCGCCCAGGACGGTGAACAACTGGTTGGCGGCTTTCTCCATCAGCTCGGCCTGGACTTCGTCTTTCGACTTGCCGGTCAGCCGTTTGCCGAAGCCGAGTGCTGCCCGACCGGCGAAGCCGACCGGGATGCTGGCCAGCTTCGCGTTGCGCGCCGCGCGACCGCGTTTGATGTCTGCCACGACTCCATCATCCATCACGGTCAGCCGGTGGTGACGTTGATCTTCCTAACAACCGATGCGGGATGGCCGGCGCGCCTTCGTGTCGCCTGGTTGGCCGGGGAGCCATAGGTTGTCGGGTGCAGGCCGCAGTCCTGCGAGATAGCGCGACGCATTCAAAGGGTGGTATGAGGAAAAGCCATGTCAGCAAAGCAATCGCAGCACGATGCCGCCGACGCCCTGTTCCGGGCGATCATTGAAACGCTGGACAAGAACCGCAGTGCGGGCACGTTGACGGGCGCGATTCTGGAGGAGCTCGCCAGGTCGTATGCGGCGGTGGCGTCGAATGTCCCGGAACAGGGACGGCTGGGATAGCACCAGAGGGCGTCAGCACGAACACAACGGGTGCCTGGTCCACTCTCGCGCGACGATTGCGCCGGCACCCAAATCGAATTCCAGTGTCGCATCCAGCGTCTGGGGCGGCACCGCCTCTTGGCCGCGCACAGCCGCGATCACCCGGTTCACCTGGCTGAGCGCCAGCGCCGCGGTCGCGAGCAAGGTGGCCCGATCGGCGACTCCGACCGTTTCCCGCAGCTGCGCGGAGATCGCCGGCCACGCCGCGTCGCGATCCCTGCGGTGCAGGTCCGCGCAGACCAGGCAGCTGGTCACCCCTGGGATCACCAGCGGGCCCACCAGCCCGACGCCGTCGCGCACCCGCACCGGCAGGTGCGCGACGCCCTGGCTGTGCAGATCGCGCACCAACCGCGGGTCGGCGACCAGGTAGTCCGTCAGCACCACCAGGTCAACGGCGGCGGCCGACACCGCGGCGTGCGGTTGGCTGCTGTGCGCGATCCGCGCGCCCGAGCAGCGCAGGGCCTCCACTAAAAGCTCGGACAATGGTCCGCTGCCGTGAATGCGGATCGAAGCGGCCCGGCCTTGGGATCGCCGACACTCGGTCGCCACACCCGCGCGGACCAGTTGCGTGACCAGATTGGTCAAGCCCCGGGCGTCCTGCAAGCCGCGCTCGGCCGCCCGCTGCCGCAACTCGGATAGCGGCGTCGGGGACCGCATGGACCGCAGCAAGGTGGCCAGCTCCGCGGCGGCCAGGCCGCCCGGCGGACGGACCAGCACGGCGCGCCGGGGATCCCAGCCGACCTGAACCGCACCGTCGGGCCGCAGCAGTACCGGCATGGCGGGGTCGAGCGCGTAATGGGTAAGGACAGCCGGCGGCATGGGTGCACACTGTGCCACGCGGCGGCCCCGCCCCCGGCTCAGTTATCCACAGCCCCGCCGTCTGGGCCGGGTTCCTGCTCGAGTTTGGCGATCGCCTCGTCGATGCCGCTGGTGTCACCACCGATCACCCGGTCGATGAAACCGGCCGGCTCATCGAGGTCGTCGGCGTCGGGCAGCAGATCCGGGTGTTGCCAGACGGCGTCGCGGGCGTCCACGCCGACGGCCTGTGTCAGGCGCTCCCACAGCGCGGCGGCTTCGCGCATTTTGCGCGGCCGCAGTTCCAGCCCGACCAGCGTCGCAAAGGTCTGTTCCGCCGGGCCGCCGGTAGCCCGGCGCCGGCGCAGCGTCTCGCTGAGCGCGGCCGAACCCGGGATCCGGTCGCCCAACGCGTCGGTCACCACCATCTGCACCCAACCCTCGATCAGCGCGAGCAGCGTCTCGAGGCGTTCCAGTGCCTGGGTTTGCGCCGGCGTCGCCTTGGGCTCGAAGACGCCCTGCCCCAGCAGGTTTTCGATGGCCGCCGGGTCCGACAGCGACACCGGATTGAAGTCGCGCGCCAGCTCCTCGATGCCGTTCATGTCGATCTGCATGCCCCTCGCATAGGCCTCGACGGCGCCCAACAACTGACTGGACAGCCAGGGCACGTGGCTGAACAGCCGGTGATGCGCGGCCTCGCGGGCGGCCAGGAACGTCAAAATCGCGCTGCGGGGCTGCTCGAGCCCGGCGGAGAACGACTCGACGGCATCCGGCAGGATCGCGGCCACGCCTTTGGGTCCCAGCGGCAGGCCGATCTCGGTCGAGGTCAGCACCTCGCGGGACAACCGGCCCAGGGCCTGTCCCAGCTGCGAGCCGAACGCCATACCGCCCATCTGCGACATCATCGCCATCAGCGGCCCGGCCATGCTTTTGGCTTCCTCGGGCAGCGAGGAGGCCCATACGGTCGAAATCTGTTGCGCCATCGGATCGCACAACCGCTTCCAGGTCTCCAGGGTGTTGTCGACCCAGTCGGTGGGGGTCCAGCCCACCGCTTTGCTCGTGCCCGCGGGCAGTGCAGTGGCGCCGTCCAGCCAGGTTTCCGCCAGGTGTACCGCATCGGCGATGGCCGCGTTGGTGGTGGCCGGGATCGGCGCGACAAACCCAATGGAGCTCGACGCGACGCGCCGGGCCAGTTCGTAGTTCACCGGTCCGGACGGTTTGCCGCCGGCCGTGGCGGTGCCCGCGCTGCTGAACATCTGGCCCAGTTGGGTGAAGATCTGCCCCAGGTCGCCCACGCCGAAATCGCCGCTCATGCCGAACGGGCCCAGCGGGTCGGACGCGCCCGAGCCAGAGTCGGGATCTTTCTTCCCACGTTTGTCGGGGTCTTCCCCGGAGGAGAAGCCGAAAGGCAGGTCAGCCATACCGTCAACGGTACTCACCGTCACAACGGAACGGGGGATCTCGGGTCAGCTTGTAGCTGAACGGCGCGCTGCACGCTCCGTCTAGTGTAATCGGCGTGAACAGGCGGATTCTGACCTTGATGGTCGCGCTGGTGCCGATTGTGGTCTTCGGCGTGTTGCTCGCGGTGGTGACGGTGCCGTTTGTGTCGCTGGGCCCCGGTCCCACCTTCGACACGCTCGGTGAGGTCGACGGCAAGCAGGTGGTCGCGATCGTGGGCACCATGACCCACCCGACGACGGGCCACCTGAACATGACAACGGTGTCCCAGCGCGACGAGCTGACCTTGGGTGAGGCCCTGACGCTGTGGCTGTCGGGTCAGGAACAGCTGGTGCCGCGCGATCTCATCTACCCGCCGGGCAAGTCGCGAGAAGACGTCGATAAGGCCAACAACGCGGATTTCAAACAGTCCGAGGACAGCGCCGAGTATGCGGCCCTGGGGTACCTGAAGTATCCGGACGCGGTTACGGTCGCCAAAGTCACCGATCCGGGACCTTCAGCGGGCAAGCTCAAAGCCGGTGACGCCATCGACGCGGTGAACGGCACCCCGGTCGCCAACGTCGACCAGTTCACCGGATTGCTGAAGAACACCAAACCGGGCCAATTGGTGACCATCGACTACCGCCGCAAAAACGAGCCGGCCGGGGTGGCCCAAATTACGCTGGGCGCGAACAAAGACCGCGACTACGGCTTTCTGGGTGTCGCGGTGCTCGACGCACCCTGGGCGTCCTTCGTCGTCGACTTCAACCTCGCCAACGTGGGCGGCCCGTCGGCCGGATTGATGTTCAGCCTGGCCGTCGTGGACAAGCTGACCGCCGGTGATTTGGCCGGGTCGAAATTCATCGCGGGCACCGGGACCATCTCGGCCGACGGCAAAGTGGGCCAAATCGGCGGGATCACGCACAAGATGGTCGCCGCTCACGCGGCCGGTGCGACGGTGTTTCTGGTGCCGGCCAAAAACTGCTACGAGGCGAACTCGGACAGTCCGTCCGGGCTGCGATTGGTGAAGGTCGAGACGCTGAGCCAGGCGATCGACGCGCTGCACGCGGTTACCTCCGGTGGGCAGGCACCCAGCTGCTGACCCCGATCGCAGGTCGCGCAATGCGTAGAGTTGTCACAGTCTAGAAATCAAGCAGGGAGCGTAGCCAGTGGGGATGCGGCCCACCGCACGGATGCCGAAGCTGACTCGGCGTAGCCGGATTCTGATCCTGATCGCATTAGCTGTGATCGCCTTGCTGCTCGCGGGTCCGCGACTGATCGACGCCTACGTGGACTGGCTGTGGTTCGGCGAGCTTGGTTACCGCTCGGTGTTCACCACCGTGCTGGTCACCCGTTTCGTCGTTTTCCTCCTCGCCGGTCTGCTGGTCGGTGGCATCGTGTTCGCCGGGCTTGCGGTGGCTTACCGGACCCGTCCGGTGTTCGTGCCGAGTAGCGACAACGATCCGGTAGCGCGCTACCGCGCCCTGGTGATTTCTCGGTTGCGGCTGGTGGGCATCGGGGTTCCGGCGACGATCGGCGTGCTGGCCGGCATCATCGCGCAAAGCTACTGGGTGCGTATCCAACTGTTTTTGCACGGCGGAGATTTCGGCTTGCGCGATCCGCAGTTCGGCAAGGACCTCGGCTTCTATGCGTTCGATCTGCCGTTCTACCGACTGCTGCTCAGCTACATGTTCGTGGCGGTGTTCCTGGCTTTCGTGGGTAATCTGCTGGCGCACTACATCTTCGGCGGCATCCGGCTTTCCGGCCGGACCGGGGCGCTGAGCCGATCCGCTCGCATTCAGCTGGTCACCCTGGTCGGCGTGCTGGTTTTGCTCAAGGCCGTTGCCTATTGGCTGGACCGCTACGAACTGCTGTCGCACACCCGCGGCGGCAAGCCGTTCACCGGTGCCGGATACACCGATATCAACGCCGTGCTGCCGGCGAAGCTGATCCTGATGGCGATCGCCCTGATTTGCGCCGCCGCGGTGTTCTCCGCGATCTTCCTGCGCGACTTGCGGATTCCGGCTATCGGCCTGGTGCTGCTGCTGCTGTCGTCGTTGATCGTGGGTGCTGCGTGGCCGTTGATCGTCGAGCAGATCAGCGTGAAACCCAATGCGGCCCAAAAGGAAAGCGAATACATCAGCCGCAGCATCACTGCGACGAGGCAAGCGTACGGCCTGACGTCGGACGTGGTCACCTATCGCAATTACAGCGGCGACTCGCAGGCCACCGCCCAGCAGGTCGCCGACGATCGTGCCACCACCTCCAACATCCGGTTGCTCGACCCGACCATCATCAGCCCGGCGTTCACTCAGTTCGAGCAGGGCAAGAACTTTTACTACTTTCCCGACCAGCTATCCATTGACCGCTACGTCGACCGCACCGGCGCCCTTCGTGACTACGTCGTCGCGGCCCGTGAACTCAACCCCGACCGGCTGATCGAGAACCAGCGTGACTGGATCAACCGGCACAGCGTCTACACCCACGGCAACGGATTCATCGCCTCGCCGGCCAACACGGTGCGCGGGGTTGCCAACGACCCCAACCAGAATGGTGGTTACCCCGAGTTTCTGGTCAACGTCGTCGGCGCCAACGGCAACGTGGTGTCCGACGGACCCGCACCGCTGGACCAGCCACGCATCTACTTCGGGCCGGTCATCTCCAACACGTCCGCCGACTACGCGATCGTCGGACGCAACGGCGCCGACCGGGAATACGATTACGAGACCAGCGCCGAAACCAAGAACTACACCTACACCGGACTGGGTGGAGTAGCGGTCGGTGACTGGTTATCCCGCAGCGTGTTCGCCGCCAAGTTCGCCGAGCGAAACTTCCTGTTCTCCAACGTTATTGGCTCCAACAGCAAGATCCTGTTCAACCGGGATCCGGCGCGGCGGGTGGAGGCGGTGGCGCCATGGCTGACCACCGACAGCTCGGTGTACCCGGCGATCGTCAACAAGCGGCTGGTGTGGATCATCGACGGCTACACCACACTGGACAACTACCCTTACTCCGAACTCACCTCCCTGGAATCGGCGACCGCGGACTCCACCGAGGTGGCGTTCAACAAGCTGGCCCCCAATAAGGACGTCTCCTACATTCGCAACTCGGTGAAGGCGACGGTGGACGCCTACGACGGCACCGTCACGCTGTATCAGCAAGACGAGCAGGATCCGGTGCTCAAAGCGTGGATGCAGGTCTTCCCCGGCACCGTCAAGCCCAAGAGCGACATCACTCCGGAGCTGGCCGAGCATCTGCGCTATCCCGAAGACCTTTTCAAGGTCCAACGGATGCTGCTGGCCAAATACCATGTCAACGATCCGGTGACGTTCTTTTCCACGTCTGACTTCTGGGACGTGCCGCTGGACCCCAACCCGACGGCCAGCAGCTATCAGCCGCCGTATTACATCGTCGCGAAAAACATTGCGAAGAACGACAATTCGGCGTCGTATCAGTTGACGAGCGCGATGAACAGGTTCAAGCGTGACTACCTGGCCGCATACATCAGCGCCAGCTCCGACCCGGCGACCTACGGCAGGATCACCGTGCTGACCATTCCGGGTCAGGTCAACGGGCCAAAGCTGGCCAACAACGCGATCACCACCGATCCGGCGGTGTCGCAGGACTTGGGCGTGATCGGACGCGACAACCAAAACCGGATCCGGTGGGGCAATCTGCTCACCCTGCCGGTGGGTCAGGGCGGCTTGCTGTATGTCGAACCCGTCTATGCCTCACCCGGCGCCAGTGACGCGGCTTCGTCGTACCCGCGGCTGATCCGGGTGGCGATGATGTACAACGACAAGATCGGTTACGGGCCCACGGTGCGCGATGCGCTCACCGGGTTGTTCGGTCCCGGCGCGGGGGCCGCCGCGACAGGAATCCAACCCACCGAAGCCGGGACACCTCCGGCCAATCCGCCAGCCACCCCGCCCGCTCCGGCGGGCACGCCCGGATCGCCGCCGCCGTCGGCGGTGCCGCCGTCTCCGGACGGGTCAGTAACGCTGTCCCCGGCCAAGGCCGCCGCCCTGCAGGAGATCCAAGCGGCGCTGGGCGCGGCCAAAGACGCCCAGAAGAAAGGCGATTTCGCCGCCTACGGCGCGGCGCTGCAGCGCCTCGATGACGCGATCACCAAGTACAACAACACCAAGTAGGTCCGGGCGCGTCGGCAGTGGGCTCTCGATGATCCGGCCCCTGAGCCCGCGATTTGGCCGTCGTGACACACGTTCGGTAACCTGGCATTTACCAACGCGGGGTGGAGCAGCTCGGTAGCTCGCTGGGCTCATAACCCAGAGGTCGCAGGTTCGAATCCTGTCCCCGCTACCAGCGGAAA
>Ga0335069_10001917_pt1 | contig 32705 bp, 30 predicted proteins | sample Lox_Sample_11_FD_206714 | JGI IMG/M metagenome (GOLD analysis project Ga0335069, IMG submission 206714) | Soil microbial communities from Loxahatchee National Wildlife Refuge, Florida, United States - Lox_Sample_1.1 | ecosystem: Environmental > Terrestrial > Soil > Wetlands | place: USA...
GTCGCCAATGCGGTTTACGATGAACGCTTTATTGGCAGCCGTTGAAGCGGAATGGCGCTGGAAGTAGAAGCCGATCAGCAGGTACGAGCACAGGCCCACGCCTTCCCATCCGACGAACAACACGGCGTAGTTATTGCCGAGGATGAGCGTGAGCATCGAGAACATGAACAGGTTGAGGTAGCCGAAAAAGCGGTAGTAGCCACCCTCATGCGCCATGTACCCGGTGGAATAAATATGGATGAGCATGCCGACGCCGGTCACGAACAGCAACCAGATCGCCGACAGGGGATCGAGCAGGAATCCGGCGTCCGCATTGAACTGGATGGGCTTCCCATCATGGCCGATGCCGGGTACGCCCGTGTCGCCACCAATCCAGGTATAGAGAATCTTCTGATACGGCTGCCCCGGGTGCTGCGGGGTCCACGTGTGCGTGTACTGATAGACCGCGAGACACGCCCAGGCGAACGCAATGACTACGGCCCCGACGCAGAACCAGTTCACTAACTGTTTCGTGAGCCGTCGTCCGAAGAAGAACATCACGGCTGCGCTCATGATCGGCAGCAGCGGTATGATCCAAAAATGTTCTAGAAAAAACATGCTTGTTAGCTTTCAGCTGTCAGCTATCAGCTTTCAGCAAACCACTACAGCTCTTACCACCCGACATAAATGTCTAAAACAATCCGAGTTGATCAGCGTCGATCCGCGTTAAATGGTTTTCACCATTTGAGAAGGTCCACTTCGTCGACGTTCACCGTCTCTTTGTTGCGGAAAAACGCGATCAGAATTCCCAGCCCGACGGCCGCTTCGGCGGCAGCATCGGTGATGACGAAAATTGAGAACACCTGCCCTTGCAGGTTGTAGAGCCGCGAGAACGCCACCAGGTTCAGGTTCACGGCATTGAGGATCAGCTCAATCGACATGAGGATGATGACCACGTTCCGCCGCGTCACCACGCCGATGGTACCGATGACGAACAGTGCGGCGGCGAGTACGAGATAGTGCAATGTAGAAATCGGTGCCATAAGTTTTTCAGTTCATGAGTACTTCAGTTCGTCCGTTATCGCTTTCGTTACCGCCACTTTACTCATTTACCAACTTACTCATTTACTAATTCGTTAAATTCTCTTCTTCGCCATCACAACCGCTCCCACAATGGCGACCAGCAACAACAACGACGCGATCTCAAACGGCAGCAGGTACTGGCTGAACAACGCCAGCCCAATCTGCTGGGTGTTCGTGGCTTCGTCGAAACCGACCGCGTTTGCCGGGAAGATCGCCTTCCCCTTCATGTACACGTAGAGGAACAGCGCGCCCAGCACAAGGCTTGCGAGAATCCCGATATGCCACTGATGGTTGAACTGCTCTTCTTTCGCGGCCTTGTCGAGATTCACCAGCATGATCACGAACAGGAACAGCACCATGATGCCGCCTGCATAAAGAACGATCTGCACGCCGGCAACGAAGGGCGCGTAAAGCATCAGGTACAAGCCGGCGAGCGAGAGCAAGGTCACGATCAGCGATAGCGCCGAGTGCACTGCGTTCTTACGGGTGATCACCAGAATCGCGCTCACCACCGCCAGCGTCGCAAGAAGGTAGAAGAAGAATGTCGGAGCAATCGGCGTCATCGCGTGTACTCCGTTCCCTCGGGTCCTTGTTCAAGCCGTTTGCGATCGAAGATGAACTGGTTGCGATCGAATGTGGCGATTTCGAAATCCTGGGAAAGCTCAAGACAATCGGTGGAGCAGGCCTCTTCGCACAGGCCGCAGAACATGCAGCGGCTCACGTCGAAGGTGAACTTGGTCATCACCTTGCGCTTGGTGACCGGATCGCGCTCGCTCTCGACGACGATCAAGTGCTCGGGGCAGGCCTTCGCGCACAGGTCGCAGGCGATGCAGAGCGTCTCGCCCGTCTCGGGATTGACGTTCATCCGCGGCAGGCCGCGATAGCGCTCGGCAATCTGCGGACGTTCCAGCGGATACTGCTCGGTGTAAATCTCTTTCGGATGCTGGTACTTGAACGTGACCCGCAGCCCCTTGAGCAGGTCCACCAGAAACACCTTGCGGAGTAGGGTCACCACTTTCATTACCGTCCTCCTCCCATCCAAGCCCATAACTCTGGGGTTAGCCCGACAATGCCTGTTACGACCAGCACTCCCAGCGAGATCGGCAGCAGAACCTTCCAGCCGACCTTCATCAGTTGGTCGAAGCGATAGCGCGGGAACGTCGCGCGGTACCAGACGTACAGGTACATGAAGAAACCGATCTTCAGCACGAACCAGGCGATGTCTGAAATCTTCAAGGCTACCGGCGGCATGACCATCAGCAATCCGACCGCGACGACGACCAGGCCCAGCACCCACAGCCCGACGACCTGCGGCTTCATCGCCGGGTGCTTTGGCATCTTGGCAGCGTTATAGAAAGCAGCGAAACCCACCAGAATTACCAGCACTCCTGGGAACATCGCGAAAGCCATGTCCCAGGTCTTCCCTGCCAAAAGGTTTGGGAAGGGCCGCAGCCACCCACCAAGCCATAGCGTCGTCGCGATCGAGGAGACAGCGAACATCCCCGCGTATTCGGCGAGCATGAAGAATGACCAGCGCAAGCCGCTGTACTCGGTGTGGAATCCGGCGACGAGTTCGGACTCGGCTTCGGGCAGATCGAACGGAGCGCGGTTGGTTTCGGCGATCATCGCAATCGCGAAGATCGCGAACGCCACGAATCCCAGTGGGAAGAACTTGAAGATGAACCACGTTCCCTGTAGCCGCTGCGCCTCAACGATCTTGACCATGCTCAGCGTTCCGGCGCCGTCCCAACCGGCGGTGAAACTGGTCATCATGACCGCCGAGACAATTGCCAGTCCCATGGCCACTTCGTACGAGACCATCTGCGCACTGGAGCGCAGCGAGCCGAGCAGTGGATAGTGCGAGTTCGACGCCCATCCCGCCATGATGATGCCCAGAACACCAAGCGACGAAACGCCCAGCATAAAGAGGATGCCGATATTCATGTCGGTCACGGCATGCTGAGGCCCGAACGGGATCACGATCATCGTCGTAAAAGCAGTCAGCAGAACCCACACGGGTGCGAACCGGAAGATGACTGTGTCCGCCCCATCGGGCAGGACATCTTCTTTTGTCAGCAACTTCACCGCGTCCGCGATCGGCTGAAGCAGTCCGTGCGGACCGACGCGCATCGGGCCAAGGCGAATCTGGAAGTGCGCCAGCAGTTTGCGCTCGCCCCAGTTCATCAGGACGACGAATCCAGACACCCCGGCAAAAATGATGAGGATATAAATGAGGGCCCAGAGATTGCTTCCGGCGACACCGGGTGTATCGGTCGTATTTGAAAGATAACCTGTGAGGTAGTTGAGCATTAGCGGTCCACCTCACCGAGCACGATGTCGAGTGTTCCAATCACGGCGACCACGTCAGCCACCAACATGCCGCGCACCATCTTGTCCAAAGCCTGCAGATTTATGAATGACGGCGGACGAATGCGCATGCGGTAAGGCTGCAGCGATGCATCACTCACGATGAAATATCCGAGCTCGCCCTTTGGCGCCTCGATGGAGTGGTAAATCTCGCCGACCGGCGGCTTGAGGACCTTCGGAACCTTTGCCATGATCGGGCCTGCCGGAATGCTGTCTACGGCCTGGCGAATGATCCGCAGTGACTGGTGCAGCTCTTTGATCCGCACCATGTACCGGTCATAGGTGTCGCCGTTCTCGCCGACCGGAATCTCGAAATCCATCTTCGGATACGCGGCATAAGGCTGTGCTTTGCGCAGGTCCCATTTCACACCCGCCGCGCGCAGTACTGGACCCGTCACTCCCAGCGCCTTGCAATCATCGCCATTCAGGATGCCCACGCCTTTGGTGCGCTCCACCCAGATGCGATTCGTGGTCAGCAACTCTTCGTACTCGCCGAACTTGGGCTCCATGAAGTCGCACAGCTTCTTTACTTCCTTCTCGAAGCCGTCGTAGGTGTCGTACTGGCAACCCCCGATACGGAACGCATGCGTAGTCAGACGAGCGCCACAGTACTTCTCGAAAACTTTCAGGATCTCTTCGCGATCGCGGAAGGTATAGAACAACGGTGTCATCGCGCCTATGTCGAGCGCGTGCGTGCCCAACCAAACCTGGTGGCTCGCGATTCGCTGCAGTTCGGCGAGGATGACCCGGATGTACTGCGCGCGCGGCGGCGCCTCCACGTTGATCAGCGTTTCAACCGCCTGGCAGTAGCCGAGGCCGTTGGAGACGGCCGCGACGTAATCCATGCGATCGACATAGGGCGCGAACATCGTGTAGGTGCGGCTCTCGCCAATCTTTTCCACGCCGCGATGTAGATAGCCGATCACGCACTCGGTGCCGAGGACTTTCTCGCCATCGAGCTTCAGGATGACGCGTAACACTCCATGGGTGGACGGATGCTGCGGCCCCATGTTGAGAACGAGCTCATCGGCATCGAGAACGGTCGAGGTGCGCTCGCCCCATTCGTCTCCGTAGAAATCGCGATCGTTAGCCACCATCGTCTCTTCCTTCATTGGCCGCTCTCGATTCCCAAATTGCCCTGAACCCACGCGTTATCTTGTTGCAGGATGCCGTAGTCCTTGCGCAGCGGATAACCTTGCCACCCGTCGGGCAATAAAATTCGCTTTAGATCTGGATGGCCATCGAACCTGATGCCAAACATGTCGAACGCTTCCCGCTCCAGCCAGTTGGCGGTCGGCCAGATTTCAACCGCGCTTGGCAGCGACGCGCCGTTGGCCACCTGCGTCTTCACCCGAACGCGCGTGTTCTTCGCAAAGGAATAAAGGATGTAAATCACTTCGAATTCCAGCTTTTCGCGCTTGGGATAGTGAACGGCGGTCAGATCGACGAGGTAATCGAAAGCTTCGTCGTCGCGATATGCGGAGAGAATTTCGGAAACGATCGAGACATCGACGGTGATGTAGTTCTGTCCGAGATAGGTGGACGCCTCACGAATCCCTGACCCATAAACCTTTTTCAGCCGCTGGATGAATTCGTTCTCCCAAGGCTGGGGCGTCGGCCCGGCTGGCTTCGGCGGCACCGCAGGCTTCGCCGGCGCAGCGGCGGCACCCGCGGGTACAGCTGGTTTGGGGGTCGTGGGCACCGCCACTGCCGGTTTAGCTTCTGGATTCGCTGGACTTTGGGGAGGGTTGGGGGAGGAAACCTTTGCTTCTGTAGCCGGCGTTTTCGTCGGCTGTGTTCCGTCAGACGGTGGTGTGGCGTTCGCTTTGTTGTCTTCTGGCATTTCGGGTGCCTGTCCTCACCGGTCACTCACTCTGTGACTCATGTTTGTATCAACGAACGTCACCTCCCATCAGGTAAGCCTGTCACCGGCTCCTGTGACATTCATCACTTGAAGGGTTTCTGATCGAACTTTGTCCAGAAACTGAGGACAGGCGCCGTAAAGCACTTCGGCCGCAGCAATCGCCGCGGCCAAGGATCTTTCAATTACGCAATTATCAAATTACCCGATTACCAAATTGCTACACCCACTCCAGAGCGCCCTTCTTCCAGATCCACACGTATCCGACGATCAGGATCGCAAGAAACACCAGCATCTCGACCAGCCCGAACAATCCCAGCGCCTTGTACTGCACCGCCCACGGGAAGAGGAAAATGGTTTCCACATCGAACACTACAAAGAGGATCGCGACAATATAAAAGCGGATCGTATAACGCGCCCGTGAATCTCCAATGGGATCGACGCCGCACTCGTACGGCATGTTCTTAATCTGGTTCGGATTCTTGGGGCGCACCAGCCCGGCCAGCAGCAGGGTCAGCGGCATGGCGACGATGATCACCGCGAGAAAGAGGAATATCGGAACGTAATTGGCGGGCATGGCTCCTCACAACCTGCACCGGAAACGGGGCGCCTCCCCGATCAGCAGGACGGGACATGGTAACGCGGCCGGCTTGAGCGCTACTGCCTCCCAAATCACTAGAAGGTGTGAGCCACGTCACCAGAACGTCTGCAATCCCGAGGAACGGTCCGAGCAGGGCACATCCTGTGACTCGGGCTTATGGTTTACGAAAGGTTAATAACCCAAGGTAATTCCAGAAACCGTTGATAAACTTCCAAAAATGGAATATATCCGGACAGGAAACTGGTAGCATGGTGTAAGCCTAAGTACCGACAGGATTTAGCTTATTCGGATTGTCCTCCAAACTGGCACATTGGTTGCAAGGGTGAAGTATGCCTAGGACTTTTGTACCCAGTCAGTCCTCGGCCACGCCGCAGACCATGACGAAGGACTTCCGCGACCGCTTTTTGGCTGTTCTGCTGTTTATGTTTACGACAGCGGCGGTGGTCTTCGCCTGGTACAACTTCCGTACCGAATCCAAGTTTGATGTTCCCTCTGACGGCGTCTGGTGGGTCGAGCACAGCGGCAAAATCATCGCCCAGCGGGTCGATGACGATGGCCCAGGCGCGCGCGGTGGCATCCGGGTCGGCGATATCGTTACCGCCGTCAACGACGATGCCCTGCGCAACGTCGGTGGCCTCACTCGCCAGCTTTATCGGACCGGCATTTATTCCAAAGCGAACTACTCCCTGGTTCGGAGCGACGTTCCGCTAACCGTCCCGGTAATCCTCGTTCCCGTCGATAAGTCGATCAACTCCGGCCTGCGGTTGATTGCCCTCATCTATCTGGGCATCGGCCTTTACGTTCTCATGCGCCGCTGGACCGCGCCCCGCGCGACCCATTTTTACCTGTTCTGCCTCGCATCCTTCATCTTCTTCTCGTTCCACTACACGGGCAAATTCAACGCCTTCGATTGGATCGTGTATTGGTCGAGCATTGTCGCGGAACTGCTTCAGCCAGCACTATTTCTGCATTTCGTACTGACCTTCCCCGAACCCAAGCGGATCATCCGCGAACGCCGTTGGCTGGCTCCTGCACTCTATTTACCGGGTGCCATCCTGTTGGCTCTGCACACCGTCTGCATCGTCTGGCTCGAACCGAGCGAGATGCTCCGGTTCGCGCTGGATCGCGCGGAACTAAGCTATCTTGCGGTTTATTTGCTGTCGGCGGTCGGGGTGTTGTGGCACACCTACTCGCGAGCGGAAACACCGATCCTTCGCCAACAGATGAAGTGGGTAACCCGGGGAGCCACGCTGGCAGTGTTGCCGTTCACCCTGTTTTACGTGATCCCGTGGCTCGAGGGCAGCGCCACCACCATGCTGATGAAGGTGTCGGTGCTTTGCCTGGTATTCCTGCCGCTCACCTTCGGTTATGCCATCTTCCGCTACCGCTTGATGGACGTGGACCTGATCTTCAAGCGCGGCATGGCATACACCCTGGCTGCGGCTGCGATCGCGGGCGTTTATTTTGGAATGGTCGGCCTCAGCGCCGAGATCGTTCACACCAGACTGCCCTCGGCCGGCCCCATTGGCCTGGTGCTGGCAATCGTCATCACCGCACTGCTCGCCGATCCGCTCAAGAACTGGTTCCAGGAAAAGCTCGACCGCTTCTTCTATCGTAAGCGTTATGACTACCGGCGCACGCTGATCGAGTTCGGGCGCGAGTTGAGCTCCCAGGTTGACGTCGATCGCATGCTGGGCTCCATCGTCGACCGCCTATCGCGAACTCTGCTCGTCTCTCGCATGGCCATCTTCCTCGCCCGGGGCGAAGAAAATCAGTTCGAACTGGCAAAGTCGTTTGGTATCACCGATACCGCCGATCTTGATCTCGGCTTCCTGGCGGTTCATCGCCCGGAAGAAGCCGCCGGGCATCTCTTCTTCGACAACACGCATTACGTGGTGCGCGAGACCCCTGCCGCACAGCAGACCATCGCCAGGCTCGACCTCAATTACTTCATTCCTTGCATGGTGCAGGGCCGCACCATCGCCGTTCTCGGGTTGGGCAAAACACAGGACGGCGATTTCCTCTCCAGCGAAGACGTCGAACTGCTGGAAACCCTCGCCGGATACATTGGTATTGCCTTACAGAACGCCCGTCTGTATGCCTCTCTGCAGCAAAAGGTCGTCGAGTACGAGCGGCTGAAGGACTTCAACGAGAACATCGTGGAGTCGATCAGCGTTGGTGTACTCGCGGTCGATCTGGAAGACCGTGTTGAGTTCTGGAACTCACAGATGGAAGTGATGTTCGCCACGCCTCGTCACGAGGCGCTTGGCCGCCCGATTTCCGAGATCTTCCCTGCCGCCTTCGCCGAGGAGTTCTACCGCGTCCGGCAGACACCCGGTATCCACAATCTTTATAAGTTCCGGCTGCACACCCCGGCAGGGGATTCGCGCGTTACCAATATCGCCATCGCGCCGTTGGTCAGCCGGCAGTTCAGCGTCATCGGGCGCTTGATCATCGTTGACGACATCACCGAACGGATTGAGCTCGAATCGCAGCTCTCGCAAGCCGAGAAGATGTCCTCCATCGGTCTGCTCGCCGCCGGCGTTGCGCACGAAGTGAACACCCCTCTGGCCGTCATCTCCTCATACACGCAGATGCTGCAAAAGCAGATCACCGGCGATGAAAAGAAAGTAGCCCTGCTCGACAAGATCACGCGGCAGACGTTCCGCGCGTCGGAGATCGTCAATTCCCTGCTGAACTTCTCTCGTACCAGCGGCACCGAATTCAACGACGTCGATCTCAACAAGATCATTCACGAAACGCTGGCATTGCTCGATCACCAGTTGAAGACTTCACAGGTCAAGGTGCAACAGGATCTGCTGCCCACTCTTCCGCTGATCCATGGCAACGCTGGAAAGTTGCAGCAGGTCTTCTTGAACCTCTTCCTGAACGCCAAGGACGCCATGGCTGGCGGAGGCACGTTGCACGTGCGCACCGCCAACGGAGAAGGCGTACGGGTCACGATCTCGGATACTGGGAGCGGAATCGCCCAGGAACACATCCAACGCATTTACGACCCATTTTTCACCACCAAGAACGGCGTACGTGAGGGCCGCAAAGGAACCGGATTGGGATTATCTGTCACCTACGGAATTATCCAGGAACACGCGGGCAAGATTCAGGTCGAAAGCCGAGTCGGCGAGGGGACGACCTTTTATCTTGAGTTCCCGCTTATGAGGAAGGCTGTCAATGTCTGAGACTGCTGTGATTGCAAGAACTCCCCATTTTGCAGAAGCCACCGTCGCGCCGTCGATCCTCATCATCGACGACGAGATGGCCATTCGCGAATCGCTCCAGACCCTGCTGGAAATGGAGGACTACCGCGTCGCTACGGCGGAAACGGCCGAAGACGGGCTGAACCGCATCGCCGAAATTCCCTTTGACCTCATCCTGCTCGATTTGGCTTTGCCCGACCGCAACGGGCTTGAAGTCTTGCGCGAACTGCGCGAGCGCGACCCTTCGCTGGCCGTCATCCTGATCACCGCCTACGGCACGGTTGAGAATGCTGTCCTCGCCATGCAGGGCGGAGCCGCGAATTTCGTCCAGAAGCCCTGGGACAACGAGAAGCTGCTCGCCGATGTTCGTGCTGCCATTGCGCGGCGGCGCGCGGAAGAAGAGAACATTCAGCTCAAGCGCGCTCTCAAACAGCGCTACAACTTCGAGAACATCATCGGCAAAAGCGAGCCGATGTTGCGCATCTTCGACCTCGTGGCGCAGGTGGCGCCAAGCCGCTCCACCGTGCTGCTGCAGGGAGAAAGCGGCACCGGAAAAGAGCTGATCGCCAAGGCGATTCACATGAACTCGCCCCGCAAGGATCGCCCCTTTGTTCCGGTAAACACCGGAGCCATGCCGACGGACCTGCTCGAATCCACGCTCTTCGGACACGTCAAAGGCGCTTTCACCAGTGCTATCGCATCGAAGAAGGGCCTCTTCGAGATTGCCGATCGCGGCACGCTCTTCCTCGACGAAATTGCCACTATGGGCATGGAGACCCAGGCCAAGATTCTGCGCGTGCTTCAGGACAGGAAATTCATGCACCTGGGCGGAGTACAGGAAATCCAGGTCGACGTGCGCATCATAGCCGCCACCAATGTCGATCTGCGGCAGATGGTCCGCGACGGCCGCTTCCGCGAAGATTTGTTCTATCGCCTGAACGTCATCTCGATTGATTTGCCTCCGCTGCGGAGTCGCAAGGAAGACATTCCCCTGCTCGTCGCGCACTTCCTCGAGAAATTTGCCCAGGAGAACGAGCGCCCCGTGGCGCAGATTTCCCATGAAGCGCTGCGCTGCCTGATGGATTACTCCTGGCCCGGCAATGTTCGCGAACTGGAAAACGTGATGGAGCGAGCCGTTGTGCTCAGCTCGGGCACGAATATCGGTGTCGATCTTATCCCCGACAATATCGTCGGACGTACCCCCGGCCTGCAACTGCTCGAGCGCCGTCCCGACGCTTCCCTGTTCGAACTGGTCGAAGAATGCGAACGTCGCTTGATCGTGGACATGCTCGAAAAGTGCAATTGGAATCAGACCGAAGCAGCCGAGCAATTCCGCATCCCGCTCTCGACTCTCAACCAAAAGATCAAGCGTCTTAACATTGAGATAAAGAAGCGAACCCGCGATTAATCCGTTCGCCAGCGCAAGAATTGACACATTTTGGGGTTGTCGAACGTGGCGCCCCACGATAGAAGGGTATATGGCCCATCGTGCCAATCGGCTCGATTTCGCAATCCAGGTCCGCTCGGGCATAAATCCCGCTACCGTCATCGTCTCGGTCGCCGGCCCTCTGATCCTCGACCACCTGGTTGAGATCCAGGACCTCTGCATGTCCCGGGTTGAGCCACTGCTGATCTTCGATCTGAGCCAGCTCTCCTACCTTGACTCCGCGGCTGTGGGCTTCCTGGTCCATGCCTACGTTTCCCGCGTCAAAACCGGCAAAACATTGGCTCTGGCGGGAGTTACCGGAAACGCCAAGAAGATCCTCGACATCGCCCATGTATCAACCCTTTTCGGCATGTATCGGTGTCCTGAAGACGCCGAGGACGCCCTCATCAGCCGCATCCATCCGGCTCGAGCCTAGCTCAGCTTCTCTGTTAATTTTCCATTAAAAGTGCGCTCCGGCTATTGCTTGCCCCAGCGCCGGGCGGGTACAAGAGTTATTTCCGGGGGTGAGCGGGTCCATGGTTGATACTCGAGCTTTTGAGATGGGGAAACATCCGGGCAGCGTTCCCAACTCTACAGTGATAACGATTTCCGGCCCGATGGTGATCGAGCATCTGTTCAAGTTCCAGGACGCTTGGCGGTCGGACCAGTCCGACATTCTTATCTTCGATCTCGCCGGGGTCAGTTACATGGATTCTTCGTTGATCGGTTCCCTCGTGAATGCCCACGTTCACCTCACCAAGGGAAACCGCAAGCTGGCGCTGGCCGCCGTTCCCGAGCGCGTGCAACAGATGCTCGCCGTAACCCAGGTCGACAAGCTGTTCAAGTTCTATCCCGCTGTTGCCGAGGCTGAGAATGCTTTGGCTGCCGCGCAGGCGCAGGCCGGATAGTCCCGAGCCCGCACGGTACGGCCGCAAAGACCGCTTGCTGTTATCTCTTCGTCCCCTGAATCCCTGTCTGTTATAGTGCCTTGCAGCCAATCCTGCGGTCCGGCTAAGCCGAACTATGGAACTTCGTTCTCCGTCCGACATCCTCGTCGAGTATCTCCTGGCTATACAGGACTACACCCTGCTGGCGGCGCAGGCGGTGGCGAATTTATTCCGGCGCCCTCGCTATCTCAACGAGACGCTCATGCAGGCTGACTCCATCGGCGTGGGTTCTCTGCCGGTAGTGATGATGACGGGCTTCTCCATCGGCGCCGTGCTCGCCCTCCAGAGTTCCAACACGTTACAGCGTTTCGGATCCCTATCCCTCACGGGTCAGCTCGTCTCACTGACCATGGTCCGCGAACTCGGCCCAGTCCTCAGCGGGCTGATGGTTTCCGGGCGCAACTCTTCGGGTATGGCCAGCGAGTTAGGTTCCATGAAGGTCACCGAGCAGATCGACGCCATGCGCGCGCTCGGCACCGACCCAGTCAAGAAACTGGTGACGCCGCGATTGATCTCGTCCACGTTCATGCTGCTCGTTCTCACCGTCATCTCCGACCTGGTAGGAATGGGGGGTGGCTGGATGGTCGCCCGCTTCGCCCTTGGACTCGACAGCAATCAGTACTGGTCCACGGCGTGGCAATCCTTGGTTTTCGCCGATGTTTTCATGGGCCTCACCAAGCCTCTCCTGTTCGGCTTCATCATCGGAAGTGTCGGCTGTTATTACGGACTGTCGGCCAAGGGAGGCACCCAGGGGGTGGGTCGGGCCACCACCCAGGCGGTCGTGGCCGCCTCTGTGCTCATCGTTGTGGTGGATTTCTTCTACACCAAGTTCCTGATGATTTTCATGCAATTGCACTGATGTCCGTCTCCGACATTGCTACGCCTCAACCCGCCACCAGCGAGACCGTCCACAAGACGATCATCTTTGATCACGTCTCCATCGCCTTCGACGAAAACGTCGTCCTCGATGACGTCTCCTTCGAGTTGAATCGCGGTGAAACCAAGATGCTGCTTGGCGTCTTGGGATCGGGCAAAAGCACAATTCTGAAGATGGCCATCGGCCTTGTGCGCCCCGATCGTGGCGATGTCTACCTGCTGGGCCACCACGTGAACGCGATGAAAGAGGAGGATCTCTTCGACCTGCGGCGCCAGGTCGGCATGGTCTTTCAGGAGAGTGCGCTGTTCGACTCTCTTACTGTCCGCGAAAATGTCGCCTATCGTCTCATCGAGGAGAACGTTCCGCCCGAGGAAATTGAGCAACGCGTCCGCGAAGCTCTCCGATTCGTTGAACTTGAGCACACCATCGATCAGTTCCCTTCCGAGCTTTCGGGAGGCATGCGGCGACGCGTGGCCATTGCCCGCGCCATCATCTCCCATCCGGAAGTGCTGCTTTACGACTCACCGACTGCAGGCCTTGATCCGGTCACTTCCACGACGATCATCGAACTGCTGGTGAAGCAACGCGACGTGTACCACACCAGCGCGCTCATGGTGACGCATCGCCTGCCCGACACTTTCACCATGGCCTCCCATTACTTCAACGAAAAAGATAACCACATGGAGCCGATCCCTCCCGGCAGCCCCATCCAGGCTCCTTCCAGCTTCCTTTTGTTGCGAGACGGCAAGATTCTCTTCGACGGGTCGGTCCATGACTTCGTCAACTCGCGTGACGAGTACATCCGCGAATACATCTCCTGAGGCCCTCTCGACACTTCGACGCCGGGCCTCCCGGCAATCGAAAGGGAGCGACCTTCTGCGGCACTCCTTGTTCAGAATCAGGACAGAGTGTCTCACCGCGATATTCCACAATGTCTCACTTTGACTGAGTCTGTCGCGGCGTTGCCTCTAAACCGCTGATCTACAAGCAAATCCAACCATCGTAACCACTGGAAGATGAATTGCACCTGTTCCGTATGCCGCCGTGCGTGCGCAGTTGTACGACAGCCATGTCGCATGGAGGAAATCTTTGGTAATCGTGACGGTTACCGGCTTCGCTGAGTAAATAGTCGATGGCAAAAGCTGAGGACCGAAGTAGCGCCATGAAAACGCTTGTTGATCAAAACGGGTTGAGCAAACATCGCCGTAGGAAGTCCCGGCTTCCGCATAACTCCGCAGGCTTCACGCTGATCGAGATGCTCATCGTGATGGTGATCGCGATCATTCTGAGCGCGATGGCCGTTCCGGTCTATCAGAACGTTATGACCAGCTACCGCCTTAGCACTGCTGCTTCCACCATCGCCGGCGCGATTCAGTCCACTCGCTATCGGGCGATCGCCGTAGGATGCAGCTACAAGCTTGTATTGACGATGGGGTCCACCAATTATCAGATTTTGACGCAGGCAATGACCGGAAATCCTCCGTCTTGCCCTACCACGTCTACTTACACGAATGTTGGCGACGCCATTCCCTGGACCAGTACGACGAACATCAACCTGAGCAGCAGCGTAACGCTAACGTTCATTCCGAACGGCACCGTGGTGGACCAAACCGGTTCGCCGCCTTCCAGTACCGTGGCGGAGGAAACACTCTCCATTAACGGGCTTACCAAAAATATCTACGTGTCGGGAGTAGGCTATGTCACCGTCAAGTAAGACTCGCCGGCAACGGGGCTTCAGTCTGCTCGAAGTGCTAGTGGCGATCACGGTGCTGACCATCGGCTTGATCTCCGTGGCGGCCCTGGCTACAACGATGCTCGCAACCGGTAAGCGGTCGAAGTATATGGCCCTGGCTTCCACCCTGGCATCCGAGAAACTCGAGGATCTCAATCACTATCCACCCGATGTGGTTCAGGTCTGCGTGCCAACCGCGAATGCCTCCGTTGGGAACATTCTGTCCGATGCGGGAATCGTGTCTATCACCTGCCCGACTGGAGCTTCGGGGACCGTTCCCTACCAGGACGACGTGGACATAAGCTTCGGCGGCAACAGTGATTGCCCGAACGTCGGCGGTTGCTTCGCCGAGCAGGTCTCCAGCCTTGTCAATGGCACCACGATGTACACCACAACTTATCACTCGCCCGATGGAGTATTAACCACGCCGGCGGCCACCAACACTACCAGTCAGACGATGACTTTCCATCGGCGGTGGCTAATCGAAGCCAATACACCGGTGACGGGCGTGCGGCGGGTAACCGTGAAGGTCACGATGAACAACAACACGGTCACTCCTCCGGTGCAATTCCAAATGAGCACGGTGCGCCCATGAAGAAAACCATTAAACGTTCGCATGGTGCCCAAGGCTTCACGCTCGTGGAACTCTTGGTAGCGATGGGCATCTTCCTGATCGTAAGCTCAGTTGCCTTCAGCCTGTTCAATCAGCAGCAGACCTCCGCTCTGCTCCTGCGCGACCAGGCAGGCTTGAACCTGGCGCTGCGCAACGCCATCACCCAAATGCAGGTTGACATCGCCAACGCAGGCAGCGGTTACTATCAATCCGGCAACATGCCGAGTTGGCCGGTGGGCGTCACCATCGTGAATACTACGATGACCAGCAGTAGTTGCTACAACCAAACGGGCTACCCCAAGGCTTTCAACTATCAGTGTTTTGATCAGCTCAACATCATTGCCGCTGCCGATCCCAACACCTTTCCACCGGTGTACGTGACCAACAGTGCTGGCGGCAACAGCGAGACCGCCAACACGTCCAATACGACTCAAGGGTATGCCTACGTGCAGTTGCCGGTCGTAAGCGGAACTACCTGGACTGCAGCCCAGACCGCGAATGAGTTCAAGTCAGGCGACGAAGTCCTGTTTGTAACCAATACCGGACAGCAGTTCACCACCGCGAAACTTACCGCCAACGCGTCGGTGGTCGGCAGCCTGGTGAAGCTGACCTTCAACGCCACGAACTCAGACGGTACAAATGCGCCAGCCAATGACCCGCTTGGGATCACTACTTGCAACAACGAAAACAACAATGTCAATCAGCCCTGTGGCACTACCTCGACCCAGGCTTTCGGCATTCTGTTCGGCGGGCAGGACTACGTCATCAAAATCAACCCCATTCAGTACGTTGTATGCGCCGGACCAGGTAGCTCCTCATTATGCGCAGATACCAGCAGTAGTTCTCCGGATATTCAGAATCCAAAACTGTATCGCTTCCAAAAAAATACCAGTGGAACCATGCAGAGCTCGGTGGTGATGGATCAGGTGATTGGGTTACGGATCGCAGCCGCGCTTTATAACACTTCCAACGACTCATCGGTGCCTACCTACCAGTACCCGGCCTCGACCTGGTGCTCCGATCCTTCTACGAGCCCCTGCCCTTCAAGTCCTGTCGACGAGCGTTTGTATTACAACTTCACCACTGTCCGATCGATCCGTATCTCCCTCATCGGTCGCACTGTGCCGAACTATAACGCGAGTTATAAGTTTCGCAACACTTACAACCAACAGCCATACCAAATCCAGGGAATGGCGGTTGTGGTGAACCCACGCAACATGAGTATGAACGACCAGTGAGGGAGAAGATCATGATGAACCGAATTTCGAAATTTCACAGGAGCAAGGGAAAACCTGGGACCTCTCCACTAGGGAAAACCGATCGTCAGCGCGGGATCGCCTTGTTCATCACGCTGATGCTGCTGAGCCTCGTCAGCCTTCTTGGCCTGGCCATGATGTTGAGCGTCAACTCCGACATGCTCATCAACGGCTATTACGGCAACTATCGCAGCTCGTTCTATTCGGCCGATTCCGGCCTGAGCGTGGTGCGGCAGGCCATGGCCAATTCATTCCAGGCGGCTGTGACCGCCACCGCCTGTCCCGGCTGGGGCAGCGGCGGACCATCGGGATGCACCAGCACTCCACTCACGATCACTGATCCCAGTACCGTCAAAAGCAGTCTGGCGACGACCTATGGCGCGAGCTTCCAGAACATAAATTCCTCGGGTTCATGGCCGGGAAGCTTCCAGATGGTCGACACCACGAGCTGCACCAACAGCATTGGCACGTGGAATGGCACGGCATGGACGATTCCGGCCCCGACAACGGCGGCCGCAAAATCGCCGTACCAAACTCTAGTCGGAAGCTACACCTACAACATCCCGTATCAGCTTTGCGTCACCGGCCGCGCACAATCGGCGCAACAGGCGTTGGTGAAGGAAAGCGGAAGCATGGTCTTCACGATTACGGCCAATACCGTTCCGAGCGGAAACGTACCCACCAGCTTTTCGGCTTTCGGCATTTTCATCGATCACCAGGGGGCCTGCAACGCACCTTTGGTTCCCGGAACCATTACCGGTCCTGCTTTCACCAACGGCTCCTGGAATTGGGGCAATAGCGGTTCCTACATCTATACCGATCCGGTCGGTCAAGCAACCGGCAACAACCCCAGTTTCTGGTTTGGCGGCAGTTGCGTGAACAACGTGAACAAATGCAATGCCAGCAAGAGCGGTTCGACAATTTCGCCTACGTTCCAACAGGGCTGCAACCTTAACCAGCAGGCCATCACACTTCCGGGAAATGATTTCAGTCAGAAGTGGGCCGTGCTCGATGGCGTTGGTTGCGGGGAGGGAGGCACCACGTGTGGCGTAAGCACCCCTGGTACACCTTCCAACACCGACATGGCCGCCCATCTCACCGATACCAGCGGTAAAGCTTACGGTTCCTCCGGAGCTGGCAGTAACGGGAACGTTTTTCTGCCCTATTGTGCCTCGTCTTGCCCGACCGGTGTCACCCCGAACACAATCAACGGTGGCGGCATCTACGTGAACGGCGACGCATCAGTAACCCTCACGCCCGGTACAGACTCCACATCGGCTCATAACCAGACTCAGATCTATTCGATCGTTTCCGGCGGCGTCACCACCACTATCACCACCAACATCACGCTGAACCAAACCACCGTCAAGGTTGGCTCCGGTTCAACGCAGACTCTCACTGGCGTTCCCATGAACTATGGCTCAAGTCCGGCCTCACCAGCCACTCTTCTTTATGTAAACGGTACTGTTACTGGACTGACTGGACCGGGCCAGGGCCTTGCCGCAATTCAGGACCACTCTCAGGTCAGCGTCGTCGCGAGTGGGAGCATTAACATCACCGGTGACTTGATCTACGCGCATGAACCGGTGACGGAAAACACGTCCGACACATTGATTTCGGGCAACAACTACAACCAGGTGCTCGGAATCTTCACCACCAATGGTGACATCATTTTGAATAGCCCCTACTCGAATGGAAATCTGGAAACCGACGCGAGTTTGGCGGCTATCAATTCCAGTTGCACCAGCAGTTCTTCTAACAGCGTGTGCGGAATAGCCACCACCGGCAGCAACAGCAGTTGCGGCGGCGGTGTCTCGGCTCAAATCTGCACCTGGACGACCGTGGGCGGTCGTATCGAATCCAACGCCCACCCCGTCAGCATCCATCAAGCCAACACGTATTTCGATCGTCGCTTTACCTCGGTGCCCGGTTTTGCTCCGCCATGGTTCCCCTCCACGACCGTGCCGGCGCAAGACCTCACCCAGTTCGCGGCGCCCACCTCAGGTGCCAGCTTCCAACGCTTTAGCTGGGTTAGCTATCCGCAGTAGGGAATGAGAGATGCTCTTAGAGAAACAGGCCAACCAGGTTTCACCGTTACCGAACTCGCTGTCCGCCACCGAGCCTGCCACCAGCTACTGGGTACAGGAAGGCTCGCTCGGTGTCGGACGGCAGGCCATTATCCACCTCGGTGATTGCCCACTTTGCGACGAAGGCCGCAAAGCCGGCGCCCAGGATCGCTGGTACGGCCCGTTCACCAGCCTTACTTCGGCTCGCGACATCTCCGACCAACTCGCGGACGTCGCCATGCGCGCCGAATGCAAGTGCGTTCGCAAGAACGGCGCCCAAGACTTGCCCACCCTTGCGCTGCTCAACGAACCCCTGTTCCGAAAGCCCGATCCCAAGCCCGCGCCCAAGGCAAAGGAAGCGGAGAAGGCCAAGGAACAGGAGCCAAGGAAGTCAGCCCGCACGCTGGCCTCTGAAGCCAAAGCTCGCAAGGCAAAACGCATCAAAATCATCCTTTGCACCGCGATCGGTGTCGCCGCAGTCGTGGCGATCGCCGTTTCACTATTCGTGGTTCCGGCGGTGTCGGTGGTTGAAGCGAACGGTCACGCCGGTGCATCTCCATTTCTTCTCACCAATGCCAGTCCTCTTCCCCTGAGCGATGTTCAAGCGGAATGTTCGGTCGAACTCCAGCCCTCGGCCGTGAACTTGCACAATAGCCAACAGCAGTTGGCAGACAGCCTCGGATCAAAAGCGCAGGTGACGATTCCCTGTTTCCAGGGCGCCGGCGGTGCCGTACCTCAAATTGGCGGCACCACGGTGCACATGAAAGTGAAGTACGCGGTCTTTGGAATTCAGCACCTGGAACAGGATTTCGCCTTCGTCGCGGCTCGTACCCCCGAAGGCTTCGCCAAGTGGGTCCTGAAAGGCCAATCGTAAGAATTCAGCTCAGGCTCGCAGCACAGGCCTTCTTGCCTGTGCTCTTTGTCTTTTATGCGCCCATTCAGACCGCTAGTTCTGCCCTGATTTCTGTTCCGGCGTATAGATTGGATCCGGCTTCCTGTCTTCTCGCGACATTTTCCAGAACATCACGAACAACGCACAGCCGATTAACGGAAACACCGCTGCCAGTATCGTCAGAATTGTGTCGTAGGGCATACTGCCGTCCGTCTGGAATGAGCTTTCCGCTCCGCTATTGCTGACTGACGCAGTCCCGCTCCTCCGGTTTACACGGGAAAAACAAAGGGCGCCCCGCAAGGCGCCCCGGTTCCTAACTGCTGTCCGACCGTTCAGGCCAATGCTTCCCCGACACTCCGCTCCGCGCGGAATCGCAGCAACGCGCCGATATTGCCCGCCCGCTCGAATTCCGGACTCGCCGTGATCCGAATCATCTTCACTCCCATTCGCAGCGCGCGGCCGATTAACGCATCCGCCATATCGTCGATCTCGTGCGTCTTCTGGCCGCACACCGCACAGTTTTCCACCATGCGCATGTCGATGTGTCCGCAGTTGCCGCACTCGACACCCTCGGCTTGGAACCCGTCTCCTAACAGCAAAGTTTGCGCCTCGCCCTGCTCCATGGATCGCAACACTCGCCGCAAGCCCAGCGCTCCATTGTTGTTCGCGCGGGCTTCGTCCAGCACTTCGCCAAGCAGCGCGTGATGCTGATTCTGTCGATGCTGTTCCAGCACCTTCAGCGCATGCTGGCGAATATCATCGGGACTCGAAGCAATGGGGTCGATCACGAAATGGCCCGCCAACCGCTGCCTGACATAGGGATGGAGGTGCCGCTCCACCGCCGGCCACACATCGTCGCGACAGCCAATCAAGATGTTGTCGCACGTCTCATTTCCATAGCGCTCCAGCAGTCGCTCGCCGATGCGCTTGTAGTGCGCCGCGGCTTCCTGGTCGAAACGCCGTTCGTTGTGTCCGGCGTCGAATCCCTCGAAACCGTCACTCTTCACCCGGCGCGTCATGTCGCCGATCAGGTCTTCTTGCTCCTGGATGTGCTCGCCTTGCATCTCGAACAGGCGCGCCTTGTTCCGGTCTACCAGGCAAACGCAGGTTTTTTCCAGCGACTCCGACAGCGCCGCCAGCGGACGCAGGTGGAACCGGCTATTCATCTGCAGCTTCGTTGGTAGTGCCTCCCGTGCCGGCAAGTCGAATTCCCGCCAGAAATCTTTACTCGCGCAGGCAAACACGGCCTTAGCCTTCCCCTGGTTCCCGTGCAGTCTCTCCGCCAGTTCGAGAATGCGCATCAGGCTCGCCCGCACCGGACCATTCTTCCCCGCCCGTTCCGCGCGCCGCAGCACCTTCTTGACTAGGTCCTTCACCATGATGGCTTCTTGCCGGTGCGATTTGTCCTGCGGTGTATTCGGCTGGTAATAGAACGTGACCGCATCCCCTTCCGAAGACTGAAAATCGGCCAGTTCGCGGATAGTTTCGCGTGTGATCATACTCACCCCTTCCGTCGCTTTGATCGTGTTTACGCGATCTTTGTGTTTTGTAGAAGTTTGTCTTTGATGGTGCCCGACACGGGCAGGTTTTTCTGCAGGTGTTCACGGGCTGCCTTAATCGATTCCCGCACTGCATCGCCCCCACGACCGCTGATTGCGGAGATCTCGTCCACGGTGAAACCTTCGATACCGAACAACAGGAACGCCTCACGATCTTCGGGCTTGGTTCCGCGCAGCGCCGCCTCAATCATCCGGATCATCTCGTCCGATGCGGCCGCATCTTCCGGCGTCGCCACTCCGCGATTCGGAATAATGTTCTCCGCCGTGACGGATTCGTCGGGCTGGTGGAACTGCAAAATCGGCTCATCGCTACCTTGGCCCAGGTAACTCTCTCTTCCGCGCGGCAGGTCTTCTAAGTGCACGGACTCCGAATCGTCCCCACTGCGGTGCACGAGGTTGTGCATCGCACGCAGCGCGAGCCCGTAAATCCAAGGCTCAATCGCAAGCTTCTCCGGCTTATCGTCGCGGCCAAGCGCATTGGCGATCGCCTCGGAAATCACCTCTCGCATCGAGAGCTGATAGGGACGCAGCTCTCCATTGTTCTCGCGGAACCGCAACTCGCGATCCACGAATCGCTGCAAGCGCGGGAGATTGGCATTAACGTACTGCGAAATGTCTTCGTCGGAAGCCGACGGCGGTTGCGCTGATGCCAGGGTGTCCTCGAACGGAACTCCGGCTACCTCACGCGGTTTACCTGTGCGTCTTCGGTTCGGCCACTGATGCTGCGCGCGCAGCCGGTCTTTGTGCTTCCCTACTCGTTCGAGCAGGTCTTCAAACGCGCCTTTTACCGCCGCATCCACTTGCTTCGCCTGCTCGCTCGATACGATGTCGCCTGACGGCAGCCGCAGGTCGAGACGCACATCGAATCCCGCGCGCACCGTCTGCTCGTCAACGATCGCGTGCAGATGCACCAGCTCCGGCCGGAACACCTGTAACCGGCGGTTCAGTTTTGCTATGTTGAGGTTGATTTGCTTTTCGAGGTCGGGAGATTTGGGGACTCTGTAGCTCACGTGGACATTCATTCGCTGCCCTCGACGCAGGACTCGCATCCTGCCGCCCACCTGCCTGACTTGTGGATTTTACACCTCTTTCATAGAAGCAAACTAACCGTCTCTCAGTTGCTTTTCCTGCCTGGAAATACCGTTGTAAGGCGCCGCTGGCCTTGCATTTGGAGGATCGACAGACTTGCTCGCGAAACATCTCCAGATTCCCGCTGCACTGGAAACAGTGCAGCCGGTCCGGAGAATTCCTCCCATACAGAACGGTTGTCGCTTAATGTGGGCAGCAGCTCCGCCGCTTGTGTCTCACCTCACATCGCAAGTAGCATCACTTGCATCCATGCGCTCGCCCCTCGAAGGCCGGCACTTCGACATCGTTATCGTCGGCGGCGGCATCAACGGAGCCGCCATTGCCCGCGAGTGTGTTCGCCACGGCGAGACCGTCTTGCTGGTCGAGCAGAATGACTTTTCGTCGGGAACCACCAGCCGCGCCACCCGCATCATTCACGGTGGACTGCGCTATCTCGAGCACGGCGAAATCAGTCTCGTCCGGGAATCATTGCGCGAACGCGAATACCTGCTGCACGAGAAATCGCATCTGGTACGGCCCTTGAACTTCCTGCTGGCGCTGCCCTCAGGTGGCGAGCGCAAGGCGCTCGAAATTCGGTTCGGACTCTGGCTTTACCGCCGCTTCGCCAATCGGCCTGCGGTCAGCTCGGCGACTGACGACAAGCGTGCGATTGAGAAGCTCCTCGACTCCGGTCAGCAGTGGTCGGTCTTCGCCTATGAAGATGCGCAGTGCGAATTCCCCGAGCGACTCGTCATCGAATGGCTGGTCGAGGCCGCACAGAACGGAGCAGTCATCCGCAACTACTGCGAGGTTCTCGCGGTGGAAAGCGCTAATGGAAAGATTACAGGCGCCCGCCTCCGCGACCGACGAGCCAAGCACGAATTCCGCGTGACCTGCTCGTGGCTGATTAACGCCACCGGTCCCTGGGCCGATTCGATTTGCCAGCGCTCGAACATCGCCACAGACGAACCGATGATCGGCGGCCTGCGCGGATCACACATCCTGCTGCCAACGTTCTCCGGCGCAACGCGAGCTGCCGTATATACCGAGGCCATCGACAGCCGCCCAATCTTCGTCATTCCCTGGGCCGGGCAACTGTTGGTGGGAACTACTGAGGTCAAAGACAACGACGATCCCGGTCGCGTACAGCCTAGCGCCGACGAAATCGCTTACTTGATGCGATCTTTCCAGCGACTATTCCCTTCAGTTGGATGCAACTTCAGAGACATTCGTGCGGCCTTTGCTGGAGTCCGTCCCCTGCCCTTCGTTTCGGACCGTTCACCCGATGCCATCACGCGCAGCCATCTACTTGTCGACCATGCGTTTGACGGCGCTGAAAACATGATCTCGATCATCGGAGGCAAACTCACCACAGCCGCAAGCCTCGCCCGCGAAGTGGCACGGGCGATCGGAATCAGGGTGACGGAGCCACGAGGATACGCGGTTCGGGAACTCACGCAGGCAGGAGATCTCATGCGCTCATTCCAGCACCATGTCGAAAACCGGGCACACGTGTCAGCAGAATCAGCGGCAGCCATCGTGAGACTCTTCGGCCCACGTGCGACGGAAGTCGCCGATTTGGCGGCCGAAGATGACTGCCTACGCCAGCCGATCTGTCCGCACACGCGCCACATCGTCGCCGAAGCCGTCTACGCCTTCCGCAACGAATTCGCCGCTTCGTTAAGCGACGCTCTTCTGCGGCGTGTGCCGGTCGCGTTTTCTCCTTGTTGGTCGGAGGAATGTTCGCAAGCATCCGCGGAAAGAATCGGATCTGCTATGAATTGGGATTCTCAGCGCATTGCCAAGGAACGCGAATCATTCGAAGAAGATTATGCTCGCTTCTTGGCTAAACCACCTGCCGTCGCGACGTGAAGCTTTGTGGCACAGACATCTTGTCCTTGTCACCCGAGCGTCTTCACCAGCAGCTTTGTGTCGTCGGAGATAATTCCATCCAAGCCCATTTCGGCAAACTTCGACATCTCCCGCGCAGAGTTCACGGTCCACACGAAAATTCGTGGTGGCGTTTCGGGTGCCCCATTCACGCCTTCCTTTTGCTTGAGTGGGGTAGTTCGAATCCGTTCGATTACTCTCCGATTAACCAGTGTGCGCTTGAGCATCAGTGCTTGAATCGGCAGCTCTTTCCACTTCGCCAGTTGCCGCGGATTCTCACAAATCAGTCCGAGCGGCGCTTCCGCTCCAAGCTCACCTAAGCGCTCAATCACCTTTGGTAGAAAGGAAGAAACAATCACTCCCTTTTCCGCCGCCTGTTTCTTCAACAGCTCGAGCACCAGCTCTTCCGCACCCGCAACTTTCAATTCGATGTTCAGGAACGCGCGCTTCCCGAGCCGCAACACATCTTCGAGCACGGCGATCTCTCGTCCACGCTTCCCCGCCACGTCAATAAGCATTTGATAATTAGACTTTGCGACGGGCACGCCGCAAAACTTCGGATCATGACAGATGACCGCCCGCCCATCCGCGGTCAGCCTCCCATCGAACTCGAACCCGTCGCACCCGTGTTCCAGCGCCATCTGAAAAGCTTCGATCGTGTTCTCCGGGGCGTACTTCCGTGCGCCGCGATGTCCGAGCAACAACGGACGCGCAGCCATCTAGTCGAGGTCGAAGTCGCGCAGCGGCTTGCCCGTGTCGGGCGTCTCTTTCGCCTTCTTCACCGCTTCCTGGAATTTCTTCTCCAGCAAATCGGCCGAGTTCTTCTGCGCCTCAACTGACTGGCGGAACAGCGATTCCCTGCGCGAATCCTGCTCTTTCATCGCTCTGGCGGCAGCTTCCAGGTCGGCGAACGTCTTCGGTACAACCGGCGCGGTGTGCGCGATCACGGCCTTGGTTGCCGGATCGACCTTCAACACGGCGTTGCAATGCGGACAGGCAACCTCGAACGGCGGCGGAGACTGGTTCTTTGCCATGCCGAAATCATACCGCAATACGCAGAAATGTAGGGCGGACGCCTTCGTCCGCGCCGTACAATGTCGCCGATCTCATGAACATCGTCGAATCCACCCGCAGCTACGAACGCTGGCTCAACACCCATACTCATGTCGACAAGCTCGACCTCCGGCGCAAACACACCTTCATGGCGGAAGGGCTGTTTCCTTTCTTTCGCGCCACGTTCTATCGCTGGCTGCAACTGTGGCCGAGCGTGTGTCCGGAACTGCGTCGCACGCCGGTGGTTCTTTCCGTGGGCGACCTGCACGTTGAGAACTTCGGAACCTGGCGCGACGCCGAAGGCCGTTTGACGTGGGGCATAAACGACTTCGATGAGGCCGCGCATTACTGCTACACCGTCGATCTGGTGCGGCTCGCAACCAGCACCTTGCTGGCGACCGTTGATGAGCACCTCGATTTGAAGCCACGTGCTGCGTGCGGATACATCCTCGAAGGCTACACGGACTCGATCAAGGCAGGCGGACAACCGTTCGTGCTGGCCGAGCGTAACCGTTTCCTGCGCGATATTGCACAGCAGCAACTGAAAGACCCGCGCGCGTTCTGGGACCGGATGCAGTCGTGGCCAGACGCCAAGCGCGGCGAGTTGCCGAAGGATGTCGTTGCGGTGCTGGAGAGCAAGATGCCGCGGCCCAAGCCGAAGTATCGCATTGTCAAGCGCCAGGCAGGACTTGGCTCGCGTGGGCATCAGCGGTTTGTGGCTATTTACCAGCTCTACGGCGGATTGGTCGCGCGTGAAGCCAAGGCGCTAGTTCCTGCGGCCGTCAACTGGCTTGACCATCGCACAACGCCACGGATTCACTATGGCGAAATCCTCAAGCAGGCGATTCGGGTTTCGGATGTAACGTTTGAGATACACGACCAATGGCTCATTCGGCGGCTCGCTCCGGATTGCACCAAGATTCCACTGTCCGAACTGCCGGGCGAGGTCAACGAAGAGCGGCTGCTCTACTGCATGGGATGGGAGACGGCGAACGTGCATTTGGGCACGAAGAAGGAAGCCAAGAACATCGCCAAGGACCTGAAAGGCCGAGCTTCAGGCTGGCTGTTCGAATCGGCGAAAAATATGGCGAAAATTGTTCGCAACGACTGGAAGCAGTGGCGTGTCGCCTTCAAATGAAAAGCCCCTCGGATTTTGCAGAGGGGCTTCTGATTCGAAACTCGCAACTCTTCTTACCAGCCGCGGGTTTGCAGCAAGTCTTTCTCCTCGATCGCAGCTACGGCCAGGCCTTTCATGGCGCCTTTCACCTGCTCGCTTACTTCGGCGAGAATCTTCGGATCGGCATAGTGCGTGGTTGCCTGTACGATCGCCGTCGCGCGCGATTCGGCTTCTTCGCGTTCCTTGGGGATGCTCAGGTCCAAGGGCGTGATGCCGTCCTTCATGAAGATGCCGGAGCCAACGAATACCGCCTCGGCGCCCAACTGCATCATCAGTGAAGCGTCTGCCGGAGTGGCAATGCCGCCCGCCGAGAAGTTCGGAACCGGCAGCTTGCCCTTCTTGGCGACCATTCGCACCAACTCATAAGGCGCCTGGTGATTCTTTGCGGCGGCATAAAGTTCTTCTTCCGACATTACCGTCAACTGCTTCATTTCTTTGACGATCTGCCGCATGTGCTTGACCGCGTGAATCACGTCGCCGGTCCCAGCCTCGCCCTTGGTGCGGATCATGGCCGCGCCCTCGGCAATCCTCCTTAGCGCCTCGCCCAGGTTCCTCGCGCCACACACGAACGGTGTCGTGAAGGCGTGCTTGTCGACATGGTGCTCTTCGTCAGCGGGAGTCAGGACTTCGGACTCGTCGATATAGTCCACGCCGATCTGCTGCAGAATCTGCGCCTCGGCGAAGTGGCCGATGCGGCACTTGGCCATAACCGGGATCGACACCGCGCCCATTATGTCTTTGATGAGCTTCGGATTCGCCATGCGCGCCACGCCGCCCTCGGTCCGGATGATCGCCGGGACCCTCTCCAGCGCCATCACCGCGGTGGCACCCGCTTTCTCGGCGACTTCGGCCTGGGCCTGACTCATGACGTCCATAATGACGCCGCCCTTAAGCATCTCGGCCAAGCCCACTTTCAGGCGTAACCCAGTGTTGTTGCCATTGTTTTCAGACATTTGAGTGCCTCTGACCCTTAGATTGCGCCGGATTAACTCTGGACGCAGGAATCCTGCGCCATCTGGCAGTGCGGGGTAACTTCCTAATTGTATCGAATCGCATCATCGGTTGTCGGTCTACGGTTATCGGCAAAATTATTCGTGGAGAAGACTCGGCTACAGGCCCCCTCACAAGCCTCAGACTTTAGAATCAACAGTTTACGGGGTATTCGTCCTGTAACATTGTTTAGAATCAGCGCGTTGCGAGCATCATACTTAGAATCAACGACTTGCGGACGAAAACAAAGAGCCGGCGGAGAAGGATATCTTCGGCGCCAGCTCAACATGAATTGATTATGCGCAAGACGTACCTTCGAAGGCAAGGAAAAACTAACGATTCGGTTAGGGGCGAGATTCCTGAAATGGGAAGCCTAGCAAGGCTTTTGCCATCCTGACATCTGGCCATTCGGCGATTGAGAGATTTCAGTCGTGCCTACGGCACTCGGCAATTTGTTCCCAATTAACCCGGCGATGAATCGCCGGGCTATTATCGGTCGCGCCTCCGGCGCGATGACCCGAGTTACGGGACAAGTCAGCAAAGTTTGGGTTTGAGGTCGAGGACGGGCGTTCCATCAATCGCCTCCATCGGACCCACCAGCAGCCGATTTCCTTCCCTCCCCTTCAGCGTGACCTCGTGCAGGCCGATGGGGTTTGGGCGATCCGGAGACCGCGTCCCAAATACGCCAGTTAAACGCCTCTCGGGATCGGACCGCGGATGCACCTTCAGCGTCTCGCGCCTCGCCTGGTGCAGCCAGGTCAGGACGATCAGTTGGTCGCCGGCGTTAAGGCCCTCAGCGCCTTCGGCGAAAGCGGCGTCAATCTCAATCCACACATCGGGAGCGCCTTCGGAACCCTGCTTGGGTGCGTCGACGCGCGACTTGATATCGGAACAAATGAGACCAATGGGATGAAGGACGAAATCGGTTTCCATGCGACAAGAATACTTGGTTGGAAGCGAGCCGAAGGAACTTTAAGTACTGCGACCCACGGTTGGCTATCGCGCGACCGATCGCAATAAGGCCCACATTCCGGCTCTAGATCTTCGCGATCTTCAGCAGCTGACCTAAGTTCCTGATGCCTAGTTTCTCGATCGCGTACTTCTGACGTTGCCAGAGGCGCGCGGTCATGTAAGCGTCAGCGAGCGCGTGATGAGCGTTAGTGTGCTCGAGCCCGTAGGATTTGGCGAGAGTTTCGAGATCGACGTTCTCGAGATCGCGGAACTGGTCTTCTTTGTAGCCGCTCTTCTGGACAATCCAGCGCTGGAGGCGCGCGGTGCAGATCATCGGATTCGTTAGTTCGTGACCGCAGGCGGCGAATTCCTTGCGCAGCACGTTGCGGTCGATTTCCGCGAAGTGGCCCATCAGAACCGAACCCAAGATGAATTCTTGCAGGTCACCGATAACAGCTTGTGGCTCCTCGCCATTGGCGATGTCTTCGGGGCGGAGTTTGTGGATGACCACGCCTTCGGCCGGAATCGCGACGCCCGGATTCACGACGCGATAGAACTCTTCGCCAAGATGGATCTTCGTCCCGGTGACGATGATTCCTCCGACGGAAAGCAGGCGGTTGGTTTTACCGTTGAGAGAAGTCAGTTCGGTGTCCAGGACTGCGAATCGGACATCGTCGAGCGGAGTGTCTTTGGCGGAAGTTTCCGATTTAGGGCTCGCGGATTGGAACCAGCGTGGCAAGGTCAGCGTCCCATCTGCGCCCAGACTGCGGTTCGAAAGCGCTGATCGATGAACGACTGAGCCTTGCTGATGGTCTGAAAGGTGTCCTTCAACATGCTCTTCTGCAGTGGCGTGAGTTTGTCGGGACTGATGTGGTTGCTCATGGGCAGCCCGGCGCGGACGGTTGAAAGTTGCTGTTCGATGCGCAACATGGTGAGGAATTCGAATGCCTGTTGCAGGTCGTGCGAGAGCGACTGGTCGAGGTAATCTGTGGGCAGTCCGGTGAGGCGATCGAGCGTGTTGGTGCTGTCAACGCCAGTATCGAGGGCGAACAGGCGCGCGGCGTTCACGATGGGTCCGGTGCCGTACATCTTGAGGTCGAGCCCTTGGCGGTGTTCGCCGGTGTGTTCGAGCACGAACGTGCGAAAGAAGCCCAGCGGTGGCTTGTGCTGGATGGAGATGCTACCCAGGATCGACTTAAAAAATCCCCCGACCTTCAGCAGTTCGCGGATGTGCGACCAGAGATCAAAGAATAAGTTCGGGTCGCCAGCGATGGGACGCATGTCGAGCAAGATCAGCGCATCTTCGGTGGGGTGCAGTTCGCCTTCGGTGATCCATTTTGAAAAGTTGCTTTTCCAGGCAGCGAGAGGCTGGCGCCACTTGGGATTGGTGGCCATGTATCCGCCGTCGCAATCGGGGTAACCGCACTGCTTTAGCGCGTCACGGACATAAGCTGCGAGTTGCTCGAAGTACTGGACGGCCTCACGATCGGCCGAGTCAGCGAAGATGAGGGCGTTGTCTTGATCGGTCTTGAACGTCTGCTCGCGACGGCCTTCGCTGCCCAGAACAACCCAGCAATAGGGAACCGGAGCGGCGCCGAGTTGGCGGTGGGCGAGTTCAAAGATACGCGCGATAAGGCGATCGTTAATCTCAGCGACGACCCGCGTAAGGTGACTGGCTTTGGCACCCTCGCGAAGAAGGAGCGGCAGCAGGTCGGCGATGCGCTTCTGACCTTCGGCGAGTCCGGCAATATCGGTTTGGCGTTCGAGATGACGGGCAACGCTGAGCGGCGACTTTCCCTGAAGAAGCATCACGTCGTGTGTGGTTAGAACGGACCGAGGCCTTCCCTGCTCGGTCACGAGGACGTGCTGGATGTCGTGCGTGAGCATCGCCAGCAGTGCCTGAAATATGAGGGAGCTGCGTTCGACAGCAACGACGGGGCTGCTCATGATGCTCTCGACGGACGAGTCAGTGGCAAGGCCCTGGGCGACGACTTTGGCCGTGAAGTCGTGCTCCGTAACGATTCCGATAGCAGTGCCGCTTTCGCCGACGACGATCACCGACGAGCATTCTGACTGCTCGACCAATTTCGCGGCATCTCGAACGGTGGTGTGCGGCAGGCAGGTGAGGACTTTGGTTGCGGCCACATCGCCAACCTCGAGGGAGTACAGCAGCCGCTCGGACTGGCCCATTAACTGGGTCTGAGCACGTAGTTCGCCGAGCGTGCGATCCATGTAGCGGCGAACCGAGGTGCGCATCAGGTATTCCGAGACTTCGGCGTGCTGCGACATCAGGCGCTGTACCTCGACGGCGGGGATGCTGTAACAGAGTGTGTCTTCTTCGGCAGTCACATCGAGTCGCGCGACGTTGCCGCCCATAAGCGAGAGCAGGCCGAAAATGTCGCCTTCGCTGCGCTTGTCGAGGATGAGTTCCTTACCGACCTGCGTGCGAAGGGCCAGCTTTACCACGCCCTTCTGGACGATGTAGAGCGACTCAGAGGCGCGCTCGCCGCCGCGAAGGATGACGGTGTCCTTGGGAAAGAATTCGAGAGAGAAGGTACGCGCAAGCTTGGCGCGATCGGCGCTGTCCAGGAACTGGAAAGGTGGGATCTTCTCGATGAAGGCAACAACGTTGTCAGTGACAATCGAGTTGGTGGACGAGCGAGGGTCTGTCACCGCGCGGGCCTCAGAGGCGCGATTTTAGCACTGTCCGTCGGTACAGGGGTGGTCGTCCGATACGCTTACTTGCCCTTGGCTTTGCCCGTGGGGACTGGCGCATCGACCACGATTTTGTGCGGCAGGTGCGCTTCGAACTCGCCAACGTACATGGTCTGCTCGCGGTCGGGTCCGGTGGAAACAACGCCAATCTTGGCCCCGATCTCACGTGCGATGAAGGAGAGGTAGTCTTTCGCTTTCTGAGGAAGCTTGTCGTAATCGGCGATGCCGGAAGTCGGTTTCTTCCAGCCGGGCAGCTTTTCGTACACGCACTCGATTTTGTCGTAACCGCTGATCTGGGCGGGGATCTCAGCGGTCTTCTTGCCGTTGATCTTGTAGCCAACGCAGACTGGGATCTCCGGGAGATGATCGAGCACGTCCATCTTGGTGACAACCAGCCACTCGATGCCATTAATCATCGACGAGTAACGCAGCAGAGGGAGGTCGATCCAGCCGCAGCGGCGGGGGCGTCCGGTAACAGCGCCGAACTCGTTGCCGCGTTTGCGGAGGTCGTCGCCTTCGGGCCCATGGAGTTCGGTCGGGAATGGCCCTTCGCCAACACGCGTGCAGTATGCCTTGGTTACGCCGATCACCGTCGAGATTGCAGTTGGGGGAACGCCAGTGCCGATTACGGCGCCGCCTGAGGTCGCGCTCGATGAGGTCACAAACGGATAGGTGCCGTGATCGATGTCGAGCATGGTTCCTTGCGCGCCTTCGAACATGACGGACTCACCCTGCTTGATGGCGTTGTTTAGCAGATAGGCTGTGTCGGTCACAAAGGGGCGGATTTCTTCGGCGGCCTTGGCGTATTCACGATAGATTTCGGCGGCATCGAGCGGCTCGGAGTTGTAGAGCGCGTGCACGATGGTGTTCTTTTCCTTGCAGGCGTTCTCGACGTGCGTGCGCATCAGATCGAGGTCGAGCAGGTCAGCCACGCGCAGGCCTCGGCGTCCCATCTTGTCTTCGTAGGCGGGACCGATGCCGCGCGAGGTGGTGCCAATCTTGACGCGTCCGGGAGCGTTTTCCGAAGCGAGCTCGATCATGCGGTGATACGGCAGGATGACTTGCGCGCGATTCGATATGAACAGATTGCCGTCGACCTGGATGCCGGCCTCACGAAGCGTTTTCACTTCCTTGAGCAGCGCGAAGGGATCGAGAACGACACCGTTGCCGATGACGGCCTTGGAGCCGGGGCGAAGAATGCCGCACGGAATGAGCTGAAGGATGAACTTCTTGCCGTGGATGGTGACGGTGTGTCCGGCGTTGTGGCCGCCGGCGTATCTCGCCACAACAGAAAAGTGCTCGGAGAGCACATCGACGATCTTGCCCTTACCTTCGTCGCCCCACTGGGCGCCCACGATTACCGCTGACTTACCTCGGCTCATTTAGCTCCACACACGTGTAATGCGGCTGCGCAAATTTGCACACAGCAGACCCGACCAGGAAACGGTGATTATTGGGAATGGTGATGCGCGGGCTGTGTACGTGTAATTTTACCGTGAGTGAGACGCAGGGGCAAATCAGTTTGTCAGTGCATCAGCATTTCAGTTCTTCAGTAACGGTCTGATTGACTGATGAACTGAAGAACTGAAAAACTGCGGTCATGCCTGAACTTCCCGAAGTGGAAACCGTAGCGCGTGGGCTGCAGAAGAGACTCGCCGGAGACCTGATCGAATCAGTGTGGGTCGGCGAGAAAAAGCAGCCGCTGAAGTCGTCCGCGCAGGAGATCGTGGCGGCGCTCGAGGGCTCGCGGATTGTGCAGGCGAGGCGGGTTGGTAAGCATATTGCGATTGACCTGGAGCGCGCGCACGGCGTTCCGCAGACAGGAATGTCTGCGGCTACACAGTGGATTGTTCATTTGGGCATGACGGGTTCGATGCTCGTCACTTCTCCCGAGGCTCCCATCGAGAAGCATACACACCTGATCGCCAGGATGGCGTCGGGGAAAGAACTGCGTTTTGTCGATCCGCGGATGTTCGGGAAGCTGGCGGTCGTAAAAGAGAGTTTCAAGGCGCCCGGAAGGGAGCCGTTGGACATCGATTTCGAGTCATTTGCGAAGCTCTTTCGTGGACGCAAAACGCCAATCAAGAGCGCACTATTGAACCAATCGTTACTCAGCGGAGTCGGGAATATTTATGCGGACGAGTCGCTGGCTCGGGCCGGAATTCGTCCACGAAGGCGCGCCGCTTCCCTCACCCACGTGGAACTAAAGAAACTCCATGAAACGCTAAAGAAAGTGCTACACGAGGCAATTGCGGCGGGCGGGAGTTCAATCTCCGACTACGTGGATGCCGATGGCGAACGAGGATTCTTCCAGATCAAGCACCTCGTCTATGGCCGGGAAGGCAAACCTTGCCGGAAATGCAAGACGCCAATCAAGCGCGTGGTAA
>Ga0335069_10001918_pt1 | contig 32704 bp, 44 predicted proteins | sample Lox_Sample_11_FD_206714 | JGI IMG/M metagenome (GOLD analysis project Ga0335069, IMG submission 206714) | Soil microbial communities from Loxahatchee National Wildlife Refuge, Florida, United States - Lox_Sample_1.1 | ecosystem: Environmental > Terrestrial > Soil > Wetlands | place: USA...
GTTCGTCAACAGAAATCTTCTATCCGCCCCACCTCTCGTCCTCTTCGACGAAGTCCAGGCCGACCTTGTCGGCGTAGTACAGGCGCTGCGGCTCCTTGGTCTCCGTGTCGCGCCACGCCTCACGCCAAGCGGCGCAGAGCGCATTTCGTAGCGCGCGGTCGCCGACGTGCACGGTGCACTCGACCTCCTCGGCGCGCTGGCCGGCGCGGTGCCAGCGCCCCAGGAGCTGCTCCCAGCGGCCGTTGGACGACGGCGGGGTCAGGACGAGGCCGCGGCGAAAGTGCTGAAGGTTCTTGCCCGTGCCGTGCGCGGCGACGCTGGCGGCGCAGGCCGCGTCGCGGAACTCGACGATGCGGTCGCCGTCGGCGCCGGCGCGGAAGACGGGCAGCCCGCGCGAGGCCAGCTCCTCGCCGACGGCGCGGTGCTCGTACCAAACGACCAGTGGCCCATCACCCTCACTGATGGCCCTCTCGACGTCGCGCCACAGAGGCTCGCGGTCCAGCCAGACCGTCTCCTTGGGCGGCTCGGGGCGGTAGCGGTTGGCGACGGCGAGCCATGCGGCGTACTCGGCCGACTCGACCTCGCCGCGCTCGACCGCCCGGCGGAGCAGCTCTGGCGAATCGCAGCCCGGGCGCGAGCGGCGCGAGAGCCAGTCGCGCTGGAACCCGCGCCAGGCCGCGCGGGCGTCGAGCCATTCCTCGTCGCGCCCATTCGGCCAGACCCAGCGGTAGTAGAAGCCGAGGTAGAGCTGCTTGGCGAAGCGCGCCACCTCCTTGGCGTCGACGAGGTCCTGGCCGCCGACGCTCCACGTCTTGCGCAGCTCGGCGAGCGCCGCGGCAACCGGGGCCGACTCGGGCATAGTGCGGCCGCGCAGGACGAGGCGGCAATCGACCGACGCGCCGGACGTGGCCACGACGCCGGGGGTCTCAATCATGCGGCGGCGAAAGATGCGCCAAGCCACGAGCCGGCGGACAGTCATGGCGTCTCGCTCGTTGGAGACGAAGGCGGCCTGCTCCATAGGGGTGAGCTTGTCGAGCTCGTCGGCGAGGTCGGCCGGGCCGCAGAGGTCGAGCAGCGCGCCGGGCTCCATCGGATCGGCGCCGGCCTCGGGGTTGGGGTCCACGGCTCGGCCCCAGTCGTCGGCCTCGCGGTAGCTGCGCGGGACGTGGGAGAGCGCGCGCAGCGACCGCGCGGGCAGCCGGCGCGAGCGCTTGACGCCCTTGGACCCGAGCGTGCCCGAGAGGAAGCAGACCGGCGCGTCGGGCCGCGCGTCGGCCTCGCGCCAGAAGCGCTCGGAGCGCACCGAGTCGTTCTCGAGCGTGTGCGCCTCGTTGCAGATGAAGGCGTCCGAGTTCAGGCGCTCGAGGACGTCGCCCTTGGATGTGGACGACAGCTCGGAGTAGGAGACGACGCCGGCGATGCGGTCGAGTGGTAGGCGGAAGTGGCGACCGTAGCGGGGGACATCAACGTCGAGCATCTGCGACTTGAGCCGCGCCTCGGTCAGGATGACGGCGCGCTGTGCCTGGAGCGCGTCGGGCAGGAGGAGGCAGGCGAGCTCCTTGCCGTGCCCGACCCCGACCGGGGCGTAGAGCCCGCCGACGCGCTCGGCCTCGAGGAGAACGGCCGACTGGATGGGCCGCAGGCGCGGCTGGCGCGGGCGGCCGTCAGGATCGCGGCAGAGGTCACAGCCCGGGCAGGCCGCGTCGGGGATGAGCCAGATGGGCGTGAGGTCGACGGCGGCGGGGTCGAGGACGCGGCGCGGGAGGGTCGAGATCCGCTTCCACTCGGAGGACCGGCCGACGCCCTTGGCCGCCAGCGCCCGGTCGGCGAGCGTGCCGCGCTTGATGGCGACGCCGGTCTTCTCGCGGAGGAGGTCGGAAAGACTCATCGAGGCGGAGATAGGCGATCTGATACGACCATGATCGATTTTTCCGCATAGGTCTCGTCGCTATGCATCACCGACCATTCGTAATCACAAATGATCTGATTGTCCTGCATACCTGCAAGCTGATCTCGCATAGTGACAGGACCGTAATATGTGATTTCGCATTCGAGTGAATTATCGACGAGTACCCAATAATACCCAGGTTCACGCACTGGGATAGGCTCGGGTTCGTTTGAATAGAATCTCATTCGCGTTCCCAATGACAACAACCGTCGCAGCCATGGCGTTCTCCGGTATGTCCAATTCCATGTTCACAGCGGCCTGAAGGATCGAGACCTCGCCAGCCTGTACCACGTTCCCACGGCAGCCGCTCGACCTCGCACCCGGCCGCGCGGTGATGCCCGCCGCCCCCGAACGCCTTGGCGATGGCGGAGACGTCGGGGGCGGTGATCTTGTGGCTCGGATCGAGGCATTCGTCGTCGACGTCGAACGGTGGGGCGTTGACGTCTCGACTCCGCAGCGACACGCGCCACTTGCCCGACGGGCCGTCCTTGTAGTAGACGACCCCGATCGCATCGCGCCCCTGGCGCGCGGACTCGAGCGCGAGCGCCTCGCCGACTTCGCTCTGCAGGACCGAGGAGCAGGCGGCGAGGGCGAAGACTTCACCTTGAATGAGCGCGTTCTTTCCGTTGTGATCCTTTGCTCGATACTCGTATTCGAGCGTGACCTCCTCCGCGGTCGCGACCATGTGCTCGACCATGAGGCGCTCGGCGCGGAGGATGGCGGCGCCGTCCTGCATGAGCGACTCGCTGATCGGGCTGAATCTACAATCATTATAAATTGGGATCAGCGCGCGAAAGTCCGTCAGCGCGCCCGAGGCCGCGAGCGCCGCCGAGACCTCCTTCGAGTGCGGCAGCTCCCAGCGCCAGAGGTCGCGGTCCTGCACGTAGGCGAAGAGTTCGGGGAGCGCAGACGTCAGTGAATCAGGTTTGAAGTATCGCCACGCGAGCGCTGCACCGGATCTCGACATGTCGAAGATGCAACGCAAGCCTGCTTGGCCCGTATCGAGACCGGCGAGATCAGCCTGCGCTGTCTTGTGATGATCGACGATGACGAGCTTGTCGATGCTCATCTGGGCGGCGTTCATCCGCACCAGCTCTGCGCGCGGGTACGAGAAGTCGAGCACGTACACGTCGCGCCCGCGCACCTCGTCGTCCGTCGGCGCCGGGTCGCCGTAGCTCGCCGGGCGGTACTCGGCCTCGTCGCCGAACTTGAGCCAGGCCGCGAGCGCCGCGGCGGCGCCGTCGAGACAGTCTGCATGATAGATGATGAGGGGCTTCACTTCAGATCTCCAGTTGCCATCAAGATCACTACCACGCCGACGACGATTAGGAACGCTGTGACGGGAACCATGACCGCCGCGGCAACGATCTGGGTACAATGCTCGACGCAATACCCCCATCCGATAATGTCGACACCAAGCGCTATAGATAACGACATCGCGATGGTCAAAATCTTCAGTGCTAATTTTTGCGCTGCAGACATCTTTTCGCTCCTACGTTTTCGATTGAGGCACGTTTCACATTCGACTGGCGCAGCCCTTCGATAATCCATGTGCTCTAGACCTCCCCGTGCGGCGCCAAAACCGTGGCCGACACTCGTCGGCCCGGCAGCGGCGTCACGCTCTTGACCTCGTAGCCCATCTCCCGGAGCGACTGCAGGACCCGGTCCCGCGCGCCCGGCGGACCGTCTACCGAGACACGCAGGACCGGGCGCTTCACGGATCGACCTCCGTCTCTGTCGTGAACCGCGTTTCCAGCGCGTCAACGGCTTGCTCGAGCAACAAACGCGTACCAGCGCGCAACGGCTTCCCCTCAGCCGCCGCTTTGAGAGTGAGTCGGTGAGTGCGGAGCATCCCGGACAAGCGAAGATCGGAAATGCGCTTACGCCATTCCTGTATCAGGCCGGCCCGTCGAGCATCGAGAGGATGCGTAGCGGACTCGATAAGCGGCTCGATGCGCTGGCCTTCGAGCGCTTCGCATAGGCGCTCCAACAATCCGCACACCTGCCGCGCCGAGAATGCCAGCGACTTCAAGGCGAGCGTGCGCGTATACTCGTCGGTGGCGCCGAGCCTGCCGATCTTCCAGAGCTCGTCATCGGCGAACGCGCCGAAATCGTTGTCGCTCACAACTACCGCCCTCCCTTCGCCTGCACCACGACCGCCGCATGCGGGCGCAGGACGTCGAGCGCGACCTGCTGCGCGGGGCTGGACGAGTCGATCGCGAGCACGGCCGGGCAGCCGTCCAAGCATTCACGCAGCGCCGCGGCGAGGACGGCCTTGCCCGTGCCGAAGGGCGCGAGGAAGACGTCGTCGAGGGGCGCGGGCTTGCCGCTGTCGCGATCGACGTGCGCCAGCGCCGCCAGCTCGGCGATGGGCCCGACCCAGTCCGCCGCGTCGACGACGCTTGCCTTGTGCGCGCCCTTGACGGGATGGCAGTCGACGTAGATGGTCGGCGCGACCGGCGGCGCCTTCGGCGGGGCCTTGCGCAGGGCCTTCAGATGCTCCTGGACGCGGTCGGGCGCAACCGGCGTAGGTAGCGGGAACGCATCTTCTCGTCCGCTCCCTGCGGACACGATTGGGATGGTTTTGATGACGGTGACCGGCGGAGGCACCGGCGCTAATTGAGCGCGCGCGGCTTCTTGGAAAGCTGTCAATTGCTCGCGTGCAGTGAATTGATCAGTTGTTGGCGTCGACGTCTCCATCGGTTTCGGAGGCGCCGATTGCTGCGCGCTCGGGTTGACGACCACCATCGCGCCCGCCGCGGCTTTCGCCGTGCCGTCCTTCGGCCGCTCCGTCGGCTGGCGCAGCATGCCGGGCGTGATCTTGCCGGCGAGGGCGTCCTCCATGGCGCCCTCCTGATTCAGGAGGTTGACCTCCTCGACGGTGAAGCCCCAGGATGTGAGTAGGCGGTAGCCTCGCTCGCTATCCGTCTCACCTTTCGGCTCGAACGCCGTAGGTGCTGGTACTGATTGATGCGCCTTCAAGTGCGCCTCGAACTGCGACGCGGGAATCTTCTCGCTGCACGTCGAGCAGCCGATCTTGATCTCCTCCGGCTCCTTCTTCGGCCGGCCGCGCTTCTTGACCTTCTCTTCGGCCGCGTCCGACTCGGCGCTGGTCGAGGTCCGCGAAGGCGCGTCGGGCGGCAGGACGCGGCCGGGCTGGCAGACCGTGCAGGCATGACCCGGCTCGACGGCGATGAAGCCCTGGCCGTTCGAACTCGCGTAGTAGCCGTTGCCATTGCAGGGCTGACCCTTGGCGTAGCCGTCGACGCCGACGTCGCCCGGGTGGGCATGGTTGGGGTTGACGATGCGCTCGACCGCGCGGCCGTCGCCGGTCAGGGCGCCCGGGATCGGCTCGGTCTTGGGTCGGTAGCCGGGCGCGTCGGCGGGCTGCTCCGGGCTGGGAATCGGTTGTACCACGACGTACGGTTGCCCCTCCTTCGTCACCATCGGCTGACTCACGGCCGGCGTCGAGACCCCCGCTTGTTGGGCCTTGGCCGCGTTCAATCGATCCATCAAGCTCATGCCGCTCATCTGCTTTTTCCCTCCTCCTAAAACGTCCAATCCGCAGCGCGAGCGGAAGTGGCACCCGCCAAAACGCTCGCACCCGGTCTTACCGAACTCGTCCACGTCCGACGCGCCCAGCGCGGGCAGGTCATCGAAACTTACCGTTTGCCGCGCCGCCTGCACCATGGCGCGCACGTCGTCGTGCAGCGCCTCCCACTGCGCGCGGACATGATCGCGGTCCATCTCCGCCGACTTCGACAACCGCGCGCCGCGGAAGCGGTAGCCGACGGGGCTTCTCTCGTCCTTGTCGAACTTCGCCACCACGTGGCGGGCGCGCACGCGCTTGACCTCGGGGATCGTCCACAGCCACGCCGAGTAGCTAATCGGCTGAATGTGCGCGCGCAGCTGCTCCGCCGTCTTGGCGTAGCGGAAGTCGGACGTGCTCTTCAGATCGTCCACGAACACGTCCCCGGGCGCCTCCTCGTACAGGAAGTCCGGGTAGCCGATGAGGACCGGTCCGCCGTCGTAGGTCGGCGTGACGACCTTCTGCTGGATGACGACGCCCGCGGGCAGAAGCTTCACGATCCCCTGCACCGCCTCGCGCCAGCCCGCGTGCACCGGCTCGCCGCGGTAGTGCTTCTGCACTTCGAGGTCGACCGCAGTGCCGCGCTTCTGCGCGTCGGTCTGCGGCGCCCAGTCGCCCTCGACGTAACCGCCGAACCACTGCCGAGGGCATTGCGACCAGCGCTCGATCTGGCTGGCGCTGGTCGCCTGGATGACCTTCAGCCGGCGCTCGGCGTGGTCGTCGCGCACGGTCACGCCCGCCTCTTCTAGCCGCTGGATAATCGAGTCAGATGGCACGCGTCCCCCACCTTGCGCCTCGCGGGCGCGTTCATCAACAGAAATCTTCTAACGAGCAGCTTTGCCGACGCCGCAGCGCTCGGCGCATCGGCGGCGATTGCACTCGCGACAGGCTGGGCGCACGTTGGCGTCGACGTAGCGTCCGCCGTCGTGGCCGCACACGACGCGATCGACCTCGAAGTCGCGCTTGCGCATGCGCCGCGGGCACAGCCAGCACTTGATCCAGCCGCGGCGCGCGTAGCGCTTCCATAGGCGCTCGCGCCGCGCCCGCCGGTCGTAGCTCGAGCCGGAGGCGCAGCCGTTCGACGTTCCACGCCGAGCCCTATCGCCGACGCGCCAGGCCACTAACGCTTATCCCAGTTGGGACCAAGGGTGCGCTCTTCCACGAGATGCCTACGCTCACCACCAGCAGATATGAGCTCGAGGCCGAGCGCGGCGGCGTCCTTGAGCCCGGCGTGCATCCCGCTCGACCACCCAAGGTCGACGTAGATCACGGTCGCATCCATACCTCGGCGCATGGCGAAGCCGGCGGCGATGCCGCGCTCGCGCTCCTCGGGCACATCATCGTGCAGGACGCCGGGCAGCGTCAGGAGAGCGTGCGACGCGTACGGAGTTTCATTCCTTTCTAAACAATCACGCAAACAAGCTGCTAAATAGTGGGCGTGACGCTGCCGTTCTTCATTGCGCTTGAAGCATACAAGGCAACCCATGGGGCAATGGTCGCCCAACTGATGAGGTGGCGTGCGCGGTGCGAACGGTGATTCGACTTGTACACGTCTCAAGGTACATTTCTCCACGTTTTACGCAATTTGATGTCGAAAATAGTTCTTATTGAAACGCCATATAAAGGCGCAATGTCCCTTGATAGTTCGCCGGCAGCTAATCGTGAACGGATGTTAGTAACGCGCCGTGCTGTCAATTTAGGCGGTTTGCATTGAAAATGCGCTCGACCCTTATTACCCATATCCTTCGCATTTTCTTGACGCGATCCCGCCCATAAATGACTAGGACGAACGCATAATCTGTTATCGCAAGAGTGACAAACCTCTTCAGGCCAAACACCATGCGTTAGCATATAGGCGACGCGGTGCGCCCCTATGATGCGGCCATGGAAATTGAATTGTCCATATCCGTCTCGTCTTATAGACGCTGTCCACGTCCAACAGCCTCGACTCTTCCGCACCTTTTCCCAAAATCTCGGCAGAATCGAAGTCACAGGCTACGCCTCCCTCCGCTCGCGGCCGAGCTGGCGCAGGCGATCCGCCACCCAGGATGGCGGATGTTTCGTCGCGGCCTCGACCTCGCGGTCGAGCAAGATCTCGTCCGTGCCGCAGGAGCACAGCACACGGAAGATCCCACGGCTACCTTCGAACGAGACCATGGAGTGCCACATGTCCTCGTGCCCGGGCATGAGCGCCGCCAGGAACTCGCGAGACGTGGACCTACTATCAACGATCAAGGGCGCGTCTAAGCATCCGTTGGCGTTCTTCTTCGCGATCAAGCTTCCCTCCTGTGCCAGAAACCAAAGTGCCGTTGCGCGTGCGTGCATCGGCAGCGCCAGTGCTTCCTCTGCCCCCAGCGCCGGCGCTTCCACGAGCGCACGTACGCATTGTGGCGCTCGCGCCCCGACGGCGACGCGCGGCGCCAGCGCAGGCTCATGAGCGCCCGCTCCCGCCCCGCCTCGGCGATGCCGGCCGAGCGCGCCTCGAGTCGCTCCTCGCGATCCTCCTCGGACCACCGCGCGTGCTCGGCGAACTCGCCCCAGACCTCCGCGCGCAGGAGCGCGTCGCGCCACGCCACGGGCTACTTCTTCTCCCAGCCCATCGCCCGGAGGCGCTCGGCGAGCCACGCGCGGGGGTCTGCCTCAACACGCCGGCGCTCGAACTCCATCTCGTGCTCGGTCATGTTGAGAGCGCGTAGGAGGCACTTCAAATGCGAATTTCGATCTGGGATATCGACGTAGCTCACGCGTTCTCCTCCGTGGCGGCCTCGGCCGCGTTCTTGACCTAGACCACCTTGAGACGAGGCTGCTCCTGCGGCGCGGCGTTCTTGGCTTGCTCGGCCGCGCGCAAGTTCTCGACCGCCATGCGGTAGTAGCTGTCCTTGAGCTCGGCGCCGACGAAGCATCTGCCCTGCTCGATGGCGCCGACGCCCTCGGAGCCGACACCCATGAACGGCGACCAGACGATGTCGTTCGGGTTAGTCCAGAGCATGATGGCGCGCTTGATAACGCCGAGCTGCAGCGGCGCGAGATGGCGCTCATCGTCGTGCTCGCGCGCTCCGCGGGCATTCAGCGTATTCGACTGGGAGATCCCGCACTCGTCGGAGTCGTCGCGCGTCTTGGGGTCGCGCGGGATCTCGAAACCCTCGTCGTCCAGCTTGACGCCGCCGTTCTCGGTCGTGTCCGTCGTGATCCACACCGGCGACGCGTAGCGCTGCCAGCGCTCTACGGGGAAGGTCTCGTTCGTGTGTGTCACAGGCTCGGGGTTGACGCCTGGCTTACGCATAACCACGAGGTAATCAGGGAAGCCCTGACGCGACATGGCCGAGTCCTTCTTGATCTGCTTGTGTAGGAGGCCGAGCGCCTTGGTGCGCTGCATCGCGGTGACGGGATTCTTCCAGATGCAGACCTCGCTGTGCGAAACGAAGCCGGCCTTCTCGTATTCGCGCCGCAGGTCTGAGCGGAAATCGCGGAAGCCAATGAAGCCGTCGCGCGCCTTCGACGTCGGAATGAGCATGCAGTGCACGGCAATGAGACGCCCGGGCATGGTCGCGCGGAACTGCTCCTTGACCAAGTAGCGATAGTGGTCGAAGAACTGCTCGTCGTTCGACACGTTGCCCATGTCCCGGTCGCTGGCGCTGTAGGTATACAGCGACGAGAACGGCGGCGAGAAGATGCTGAAGTGAATCGAGTTGTCGGGCAGCTCCCGCGCCACGTCGACGGTGTCGGCGTGATATGCGGCCCAGCCCTGGCCTTCTTGGACGTCGCAGATCAAGGACATTCGCTCTCCTATCGGTTCATGAAGCCGGGCAGACGCATCGGCCTCGCCGGCTCGTACGGGTTGTGGCGCCGTTGGCGCCCTCGAACGTTCGCGCGCACGGCGTCGCGCGTCTCCCTGGAGAGCTCGTCGGCCATGGCGCGGGCATCAGCCTCCTTGCGCCGCACGTTGTCGACCACGGCTCCCTCGGGCGCCGACGACAACATGTGCACATGAACGGGCCGACGCTGCCCGAATCGCCAGCTGCGGCGGATGGCCTGGTAGGTCATCTCGAACGAATCCGACATACCGATGAAGACCTGCCGCGCGCAGCGCTGAAAGTTCATGCCCCAACCGGCGATCGACGGCTTGGACACGAGGACGCGCAGACGGCCCTCGGCGAACGCCAGGAGGCGTTCGGCCTTCTCGTCCGGGTCGTCCGGTCCGCGGACCTCGACAGCGCCGGGGATGGCGGACGCGGCCCCCTCAGTCTCCGCGTTGAAGTCGCCCCATAGGAGCCATTGCTCGTCAGGCTCGCGGGCCACCAACTCGGCCGCCGCGGCGACTCGAGCGCGTAAGCTGGCCTTGCGCGCCCACCGCCGCTCAGTCAGCGTGGCGGCCAGCTCGATGTAGGGCACGCCGGCGCCCTCGAAGTCCGCCGCCGTGACGCCGACGACATGGTCTCGCACGTCCAGCTGCGGCAGGTCGTAGCCCTCGTCGGCGTACCCGAGATCGCTCGGCCGGCGGACCAGCGCGGCCCAGCACGCCACCCACTTCCAGAAGTCAGCGCGCGCGTGCTTCTTGAGGCGCCAGTCCTGCGTCTTGCCCGAGTCGTGCACGAAGAATTCGGCGAGCATCTCGGCGCGGCTGCACACCCCGAGGAATTCAGCGTGCGTGCCTAGCTCCACGAAGTCGTTCGGCGCCGGCGTGGCCGTGCATGCGAGGCGGTACCTGCAGTGCGCGAACGCGTCCTTCAATGTCGACAGCGTCTTAGAGTCGAAGTTCTTGATGCACGATGATTCGTCGAGCACGACCGCCCCGAAGCGCTTGGGATCGAAGAGGTGCAGGCGGTCGTAGTTGGTGACGCAAATCCCGCCGCGGGCCTCCGCGTCGCTCTTGGCGTGGTGCACATGGACGCCGATGGCGGCGCCCTCCCGGACCGTCTGCGCCGCCACGGCCAGTGGGGCGAGGATGAGCACGCGCTGGCCCGTGGCCTGCCCGACCATACGTGACCACTCGACTTGCATGCGGCTCTTACCGAGGCCAGTGTCGGCGAAGATGGCTGCGCGTCCTTGCCCCACGGCCCAGCGCACGAGGTCGCGCTGGTGCGGTAGGAGGCCGTGCTGTTGTGGTTCGTCGTCGTGGCCGACCCGCGGCGCGTCCTTGAACTTCTGCTTCAGAAAGCTCTCGTATTCCATCACATATCCTCGTCGAGCGCGTGCGGCAGCGCTGGCCGCCTACGGCCGCAGAACTGGCAGAAGACCACGGGCCAATGATGCCCGCCGGGCGAGACCGAGTAGAGCACGCCCGAGGTCGCCGCGCGGCGAACCGCTCCGGTCTCCAGCTGCCGCTCGAGCGCCGCGCAGCACACTTCGACGAGATCATCGTCCACCGGCGGCAGCTCGGCCGCGCTCGGGGCGATGACGATCTGCGGCTGGGCGACGGGCGCGTAGGTCGGCGCGCGCGGGCGCAGCTCCGCCACGGTGGGCTCCTCCTTGAGCTCGGCGCGGCCGGCGTCGGTCAGCTCGTAGCGCTCGCCGAACGAGCCCGTCTTGACGATCCAGCCGCGCAAGATCATGCGGTGGAGCATGCGCCCGTCGTGCCGCGCGCAGGATGCCGGGCCCGCGGCGGCGTCACGCAAGGCGGCGTGCTGGCGCTCGAGGACCGAGTACGCGCGGGCTCTCACGGTCGCACCGGCGCACGATAAGGGACCCAATGCGCCCCATCGCAAATCTCGACTCGGTCATACCAAGTCCACGATAGCGGCGCGACCCGCGTGCTGCCCTTCTGCTCCGGCGCGCACTCGCCACGAAGCACATGAATCAAAAGAGCGGAGACGACCGCAATCAATAGAAGAGCCGCAATCGTACCGAAAAATTTACTGTCGCTCACGGCCACTGCTCCTCTCCGCGCCGCAGGCGCTCCCGGACCGCGACGAGATCGATAACTTCGATGCGCTCGCGCACGACCTGATTGCGAGCCCGCGCGCGCCGCACGAGCCAGACGCCCGCGGCCACGAAGAAGCCGCCGGGGACGAGGAGGCAGAGCGCGAGGCCGAGCTTGTCGGCGCGGGTCACTGGCCACTTCCAAGAAGATGGTGTTCGCGCTCTTGTTCGAGGCGCAACATTTCCCGCCTATGATTCAGGAGATCCTTATCCGTGCGCTCACCTAACTGACAACAGCGATGGACGACAAAGCAAATCGTTCCGGCCACCGTCGGCATGACGATGAGTAGAATGGTGACAGTTTCGGTAATCACGGAACCCACCCTTCCACCCCGCACCAGGCCATCGACGCCGCCGCGCCGAACCCGACGGCCACGATCGCGAGCGCGGCGCGGTTGGCGGGCGAGACCGACGGCGCGAGGACGCCAAAGAGGACCAGGGCGAGCATGCCCGCGTGGGCGAGGCAGGCGGCGGTCATCGCGTCACCTTCGACCGGCGATCTGCATCAGCGAACGCCTCTTCCCACGTCCAGCCCCGACCGTAGGCGTAGGTGCCGTTCGTTAGTAGGTCCCCGCCGATAGTGCCGACGATGCACTCGCCGTCGCGAGTATGCGCGGCGCCAGTCGATCCCCAGCGCCTCTTCGCTTCGCGCTGCGCATCGTGGATGTCCATGAAAGCTGGTTTCATGTGCCCCTCCTCGTGACCCCACCTTGCGCTCGGTCACTGCGTTAGTCAACAAAAATATTCTAACGCACTGCGCACCGTCGACACACGCGGGCATCCTTGACACTCGCATCGACAATCTATCACAATCGTCACTCATGCCAAAGGCCAAAAGCAAGGAATCGCTCTCGGCTCCCGTCGCTGTCGGGGCTCGAAAGCGGGTGATGGACATGGTCCGCGAGATGGGGGAGACCGCCGTAGCGCGACTACTCGGCACCAGTCCCGAGACGCTCGCGCGCATCCTGGCGGGGCTCAACGTGCAGTCAGGCACTCGGGCGCTCGTCGAGCGCGTGCTGGAGAAGGAGAGTGCAGCGTGAGCGAATTCCAGCTGACCTATGAGCAGCGCGAAGCGCTCGCGCGCATCGACGATTGGTATCGCCTCGGGCTGTCACCTATGTTCGCGCTGACTGGCGCAGCGGGTACGGGCAAGACCACGCTCACGCGCGAGATCGTCAAGAAATATGGGACGTCGTCGACGCACTTGACGGCCATGACGGGCAAGGCTGCGCACCGCCTATCCAAGCTGGCCGATGTGCAGGGCGTGACGACGCTGCACAAAGTCCTGTATAACCCGCCGCACGAGTTTCGAAACAAGCAACGCCGCGACGGCGTCGAGCTCGACTTCAACAGCACCCGAGCTACGCAGTGCGAACTACTCATCGTCGACGAGGCATCGATGATGTCTCCGCAGACGTTCGAGAAGCTCAAGAAGGATTGGTCACACGTCAAGGTGCTTCTCATCGGCGATCCGTTCCAGCTTCCGCCGATCCTCAACTCCGAGGAGCAGTCTGTCTATGGCACCGACTTCAGCGTGTTCACCTACGTCAAGGGCTTCGAACTGACGCAGGTCATGCGCAACGTCGGCGGCGTGCTCAAAGCGGCGACGCAGCTGCGCGAGACGGGCGAACTGTGCCTCGATCCATATCCTGGATATGAGATCTGGTACGAGGCCAGTCCGTTGCGCCGCGCCGTCGAGGAATACTGCGCGGACCCATACGAGCATCTCTTGCTCACCTGGCAGAACAAGTGGCGAATGGCGGCCAGTCGCGCCGTGCGCGAGCGCTTCGGCCACAAGTCCGAGCTGCCCGAGTACAACGAGCCCGTCGTGATTCGAAAAAGCGGCCGCGGCGCGCTCAACGGCGACATTCGCAACGTACAACATCTGACGGAAGCATCCGACTTCTACGGTACGAGGACGCGGATGCTGCACAGCATCGGATTCCCCGAGCCCCTCTGGGTGTCCATCGAGGGCGGCAACCCGGAGATGGATGGCGAATTCTTCGACGGATTCTTGTATCTATCGCGAGAGCAATGGACCCAGTCGCGCGGCGACAAAAACAAGCCGCTACCGATTACCTGGGCCTATTGCTTAACGGCGCATCTGGCGCAGGGCAGCGAGGCCGAGCGCACCACCATTTTTCTGGGGCGCCGCGACGAGGAGAGCCGCCACATGGCCGAGCTGTCGACGCTGCCCGATGGGAGGCAGGTGCCGCAGATCGTGCGCTGGCTCTACACCTGCCTCACGCGGTCGAAGAAGCGAACGACGCTGATTGTGGGTGCTCGATGAGTGACAAGAGCCCGCTGGTCCCCGTCTACGACAAGGACCTCACGCGAAGCTGGCCGAAGCACGACGACGTACCAGCGGTGTACTATGTGCCGCTGTCGCGCGTCCTGGAAACGCGGTACGACTTCGACGCGCACTTCTCGGCGTACTCCGCGCCGTCGGTACCGAAGCGCCTCTCGACGAATCCCCCGGCATTCGAGCGCATCGACGGCGGCGTGCAAATGGTGGCCTTGGTTGTGGACGTCGACGACCCCGTCAATCACGCCATCGGCGAGCCCGCCCGCGGCGAATGGTTGGAGGTCGAGCGCCGGCGCGCGGCCGGCATGCAGGAGCACTTCGACGCCGTCTACTACGAGACGCGCGGCGGCTATCGCCTCGTGATCTTGCTCGAACAGCCGGCCGTCATCGCCAGCGCCGAGGATTACGCGGAATGGCGCCTCTACTACTTGACATGGCTAGCGCATCTGCACCGGCGCTTCGGCATCCTCGGCGACCCTGGCTGTCGCGACTGGACTCGCGCGTACCGACTCCCCCTCGTGGTGCGCTCCGGCAAGGCCGAGAATCCCGTGATGACGGGCACGCTCGGCGCCGTCTCGTTCGAGCCCTCAGACGAGGACCTCCAAGAGCTGACTCGCATGGCCGCGCAGTCCAAGGCGTGGAAGCAGGCCCTCGACGGCGTGAGCCGCGGCGCCAAGGCTGCTACGCCAGCGAAAGAGAAGGCCGGCGCGCCCACGGACGCGCTACTGCGGTACGCCCAAGTGCAGATGGACGCGCGCCCGCCAGGCAAGGCCGACGGCTCAGGGGGCTCGGCGGCGCTCCTGGCGGCGAGGTTCCTCTACCGCGAGCTCGCGCTGCCCGACGACGACAAGACACGGGCCGTGTTCGACTCGTGGCTTAAGCGCTGTGATCCGCCGTGGACCGACGAGAACGAGATCCAGCACAAGATCGACGAGGGCGCAGCGTCCGAGGCGGTGGCGGAGGGCTCGGGGCTGCATCTATTTCGCATCTGGCTGGCATTCGAGGAGGCCGAGCAAAACACGCCCATGTCCGTCGCCGTGCAGAGCGCCAACCCCGATGCCCCGCGCGTCGTACGCATCGGCCCCCTAGAAGGCGAGATCGTCGACGAAGTCATGGTCTGCCTGGCCTCGCGCAACGGCATCTATTGCCGCGACAACCGACTGATGGCGATCATGCCTCCCGAGCTGCCGGGAGAAAAGAAGCGGCTTGTGGCGTTGTCGCGCGCGACCGTGCGCGGCCTTATCACTCGCTGCTGTCGACTCGAGAAGTTCGACGCACGCTCGAGCAAGTGGGTGCACGCCAACCCGCCGGCGTGGCTCGTCGACCAAGTGTACGATCGGGTGCATTGGCCAGGTATCCCTCCCATCACCGACTTCGTTGACGTCCCCGTGCTCAACGCCTTCGGCGAGGTCATAGCGCCCGGCTACGACAAAGCAAGCGCTATCTACTATGCGCCATCGTTCGAGCCCTTGCCGATGCCGGACGCGCCCACTTTCGCCGACGCCGTCGCCGCGGCGGAGCGGCTGCTCGACCTGTTGTGCGACTTTCCCATTCCCCTGCTTTCCTATCGCTCGGCGTGGCTGGCGGCGCTCTTGACGCAGTTCGCGCGGGCGCTCATCCGCGGCCCCATCCCAATGGTGATGGTCGACGGCAACGCCAGGGGTTCGGGCAAGACGAACCTTGTCGACATGGTGGCCGAGGCCGCGCTTGGGTGCCTCGCCAACAAGACGCCCGAAGCGAAGGACCCGGACGAGTTCCGCAAGCAGTTCTCGTCGGCCGTGCTGGCGGGCGATACCATTATCTGCTTCGACAACCTGACGAGCGCTGTCGGTGGCGCCGCGCTTGACGCCGCGCTCACGAATGGTGGGCGCTGGTCCGATCGCATCCTTGGTACCAATACCCGCGTTGACCGCGTCGTCAAGATGACCCCATTCGCCACCGGCAACAACATTCCGCTACGCGACGACCTCGTGCGCCGCCTTCTGTACATTCGCATTGAGTCTCAGACCGAGAAGCCCGAGGAGCGGTCAGGCTTCAAGCACGACATCGAGGGCAAGCTGGGCGTCCGCCACGTGCTCAAGCACCGCGCCGAGATCGTGCGCGACTGCCTCATCATCCTCCGCGCCCACTGGCTAGCTGGGCGCCCTCGGCCGCCGATGATGTCGTGGGGCTCGTTCGAGTCGTGGTCCCTCGCCGTGCGCGCGCCTATCATCTGGCTGGGCCTCCCCGACCCTGCCGATGGGCGCCGCCAGCTCGCCGAAGAAGTAGATGAAGAGCCGACCAACCTGGCCCAGCTCATGGCCGGTCTCGAGAAGCTCCAGGCCTCCTACCCCGGCGGTTTCACCGCCGCCCAGGTCGCCGCCGCCTGCGCCAGCTTCATGCCCGAGGACAAGAACGAGGAGCTCAAGGAGGCCGTGGCCGCTCTAGCGTCAACGCGCCCCGGTGCGCCACCTACAAGTAAGCAGGTTGGAGGCTTGCTCAAGAAATATCGCGGTCGCCCTGTTGGGGGGCGCCGTATTTGCCACGCCAAGAAATTGGGACACGACAAGGTAATGCTCTGGGCCGTCTCTCCCGTTTAATTCTCGACCACCCCACCCTCAAAAATTTACGCTTTGCGGGTATTGCATCGCCAAATGCGGGTATTGTTCGCTCCCGTTGCGAACTTTACCCGCAACAAAATCCATTTAATTTTTACACAGATGCGGATAATGCGGATAATGCGGAGTATAATCTCTAGCCTAATACAAGGGATTGTCGATCTACGTACATATAGCGTATATACTCAGGTACGTAGGGGGTGGGGTGGTTGTTTTGCGGTACAGGGGTAATAGGTGGCAAAAAAGAGGACCACATCCCCCGCACATTCGGCCAATGCATAGTGAGTGCGCTAGTTTAAGTAGCGGGTAGAGCGTTTGGGACAAACCCCGCAAGCTTACAATACCCGCACAAGTAATGGACGGTTCTAGCGGGCTTGCATGGTGAACGTGGGGCGTGCAAGAGTCGAGTCGTGGCATTTGGTGTCCAGTCATGGCTAACGGCGTAGCCACCGAGGCGAAACGGGGACGCGGTAACAAGTCGGCGCAGCAGGTCGTGCAGGCGCGCCTGGCGACGGCAGAGCGCCTCGTGGCAGAGGGCAAGCCTCGACCCGAGTTCATCGAGGAGTTTCGGGGCGAGCACCCCAACTGCGACTTGCGCACCATCGACCGCTACAAGGCCATGGCATTCCAGGCGATTCGAACGCGACGCGAGGCCGAGCGCGCGCACGACATCGACGTGCGGTTGCATCGCCTCACGTACCTGTCGCACAAGCTCGAGCGCGAGCAGGCTTACGCGCCGATGATGCGGGCCGAGCAGCTCTTGGCCCAGATCACCGGCGTGCTGGAGGCCGAGAAGCACCTGCACCTGCACCAGGCGCCGCAGGAGGCCCGTCAGGAGCGTTTGCCGGCCGTGGACTGGCGCGGAGCTACTCCCGAGCAATTGGACGCGCTGGAGAGCGCCCTGCGCGCGCTGGTGACGTCCCAGCCCGCGCTTCCCGCGCATGAGTCTGGCGATTGAGCGCGCGGCCGCTCCTGGACGCGCTCGCGTCCGACCCCTTGCGCTACCTCGCCGAAATCGAAGCCGAGCGCGCCCGGCGGCGCGCGGAGGAGGCCGGGCAGTGGTCCTTCGCCCAGTTCGCGCAGAACGCCTGGCAGTACGTCGACACGCGGCCGCTACAGTGGAATCGCTATCTTGCAGACCTAGCTCTGCACCTCGACGCCGCCGGGCGCGGCCGCATCCGCCGTCTCGTGGGCAACGGTCCGCCGCGCATGGGCAAGTCGAACCTCTTCGCCATCATGTGGCCAGCGTGGATTTGGGCGTGCGTTAACTCGGCGGAATGCTTTATTTATCTCTCGTACAGCGACGACCTCGTGACGGAGCACTCGGTCAAATGCCGCCAGCTCATCGAGTCGCCCTGGTACCAGGACACCTTCCGGCCACGGTGGCAGCTCGGCGCGCAGGTCGCCGCCGGCGGGCGCGTGTCGAATCGGCAGGACGACTTCGTCAACTCGGCGGGCGGGCGCCGCATCGCCTCGAGCATCAAGTCGGGTGTCATCGGGCGCGGCGCGACCAAGATCTGCATCGACGACCCGCTCTCGTCCGAGGAGGCGCGCAGCATGGCCGAACGCGACCGCGCGCGCGAGGCGGTGCAGCAGGCCGTGGCGACGCGCTTCAACGACCCGGCGTCGGGCGTGGCGGTCATGCTCATGCAGAGGCTCGACCCGGAGGATCCGAGCCAGTGGGCCATAGACGCGGGCTGGGAGCACTTCTGCGCGCCGATGGAACGCGACGAGCGCGAGTTCGTGACCTACGAGGTCGTCGATGGCGAGAAGCGCGAGCTGTGGCGTGACGAGCGCAAGCCCGGCGACTTGCTCGACCCGCAGCGCTTCCCGCCCGAGGCCATTAAGCAGATCAAGGCCAGTTTCTCGGCGGCGAAGTACGCCGCGCAGTTCAACGAGCGCCCCGTGCGCGACGCGCGCGCCGGCAAGATGTTCAACCGCGGCATGTTCAAGGTCTTCGATGCGCCGCCGGCGCGCGAGCGCGTGGTGCGCAGCGCGCGCTGCTGGGATTTGGCGTCGACCGAGGGTGAGGGTGGGATCCAGACGTCGACCGAGCCCGACTGGACGGTTGGCCTGCGCGGATCCATCCTCGACGACGGCATGATCGTCGTGGAGGACGTGGTCGATGGGCAGTGGGGACCCCTCGACGTGCGCAAGACCATCAAGGCGACGGCGAAGCTCGACCCCGACGGCGTTGAGGTGTCGGTGCCGCAGGATCCAGGGCAAGCGGGCAAGGCGCAGGCGCAGGAGTTCGTTTCGATGCTCATCGGCCACACCATCCATACGCCGCGACGCTCGCGCTCGACGGGCGACAAGATCACGCACGCGGGCCCGGCGAGCTCGCAGGCGCAGGCGGGCAACATGGCGGTCGTGCGCGGACCGTGGAACGATCGTTTCTTCCAGGTGCTCGAGGGCTTCCCCGACCCCGCTGTGCACGACGACCACGTCGACGCGCTCGCGGACCTCGTGCACCTCCTCGCGCTCGGCGAGCAGGGCACAGCCGATATGTGGGCGCAGGTTGACCTCGGGGTCCAGGAGGGCGACGAGTGGGACGCGCGGTCATGATTAGGGAAGGCCGGACCATAAAGCGCGAAGGCTATTTGTTGCTCGACGGCAAGAACGCTGATGGAACGGATCGGCTCGCGTGGATCGTGCAGGTCTTCGATCGCCCTTGGCGAATCGATACGGCTCAACGTCGTCAGCTCGCTTCGCGTGGCAGCCGGCGTTATTCGATCGCGTGCGGACTCCATTCGGGATTCCCGCGGTGCTGTGTGCGTTTCTTCGTCTACGGATGGGGATGCATGAGCGACGACGAACGCGCGGCGTATAGCGCCACGTTCGATGCAATACACGCAGGCTATGTTCCGTGTCCTCAGTGCGTTGCGCTGCGCCGATTCGTGCCGCGCGATCAGACCAAATCGTGTGATTGCAACGAGCGCTATCGCGCCGTCGGGTTTGAGCGATGAGCGCCCTCGACGACGCCGTCGCCGGCCGCGAGGTCGTGCAGATCGACCACAACCGCGCCGGCACGCGCATGCGCCTCGTGGTCCAGGGCGAGGACGGCAAGGAGGAGTCGCTCACGTTCCAGGCCGCGGGCGGGGGCGAGTGGCGTCTCGTCGGCCGCGGCTCCGCGCCGGTCGACCTGGAGGGCACGCTCTCGGAGTTTCGTAGGTGAGTTAGACTTCCCTCCCGCATCCGCGGTACCTTCGTTGCATGGCCCGCTGGAAGTCCCGACGCCGCGCGAAAGTTCAAGACCAGGTCGACGGCTACGAGCCCAAGGCGCCCGCGCCGGTCGACCCTTGGACGCAGCCCGAGGTGCTCGACGAGCTGGCCACGCGCGCGCCCTCGAGCGGCAACGCCCGCTGGGACCAGGCCAACCTCGACGGCTTTCGTAATGAATTAACGGGTATCGGCACGTGGGAGAAGGACAAGGCGCTCGGCGGCCGGCGCGGGGGCATGTCTTTCGAGCTCAACTTCATCTCCCAGGTCGCCGCCGAGTCGCGCTGGCGCGGCTCCGACCTCGGCGCGCGCCTCATCGAAACTATCCCCGACGAGATGACGCGCGAGGGCTGGGACGTGCAGGTGCAACCCTCGGACGAGGATGATGAGGCGGATGAGAAAGCGGACGCGTTTCCGCCGAGCGCCGGCGCGGCCGCGCCTCCACCGCCGATCGCTGCCGCGCCCATGCCCGAGAAGCATCCTGGCGAGATCGACGTCGACGACGCCGGCATCGAATGCGCCGAGGCGGTGGACGCCAAGCTCGAGGAGCTCGATGCGCTGCAGGTCTTCTGGGAGGCGCTCTGCTACGAGCGCGCGTACGGCGGCGCGGCCATCCTCGTCGGCGCCGACGACGGCACCGAGGACTTGACCAAGCCGCTCGACGAGGACCGCATCGAGGACGTCAAGCATATCACCGCGTTCTACGGCGGCTGGGACGGCGAGATGGTTGCGTGGTCGTGGTACCGCGACGTCGCCGACGCCAACTACGGCAAGCCCGAGATGTACATGCTCCGCAACCTCGGCGTGCCCATCGCCAAGATCCCGGCCCCCGGTGAGAGGGTGACCAACAACATCCTGCCGCCGATGTCAGGCCCGAACGGCAGCTACGGTCCTCTCATCACCTGGGTGCATGAGTCGCGCTTGCTCGTCTTCCCGGGCGTCGCCGCGTCCCGCCGCGCGCGCGTGCAGATGCGCGGCTGGGGCGACTCGCTCTTCACCCGCGTCGACCAGGTGCTCCAGCAGTACGACCAGACCTGGGCGGGCGTCGCGAATCTCATGACCGACTTCGCCCAGGGCATCCTGAAGATCAAGAATCTCGCCCAAAACCTCATGGCCAACAACAAGGCCGGGACGGGTGTCGTGCGCAACCGCGGCACCGCGCTGAACATGGGCCGATCGATCGCCGGGCTCATGATGATCGACGCCGAGGAGGACTTCAAACGCGAGATGGCCTCGCTCGCGGGCCTACCCGAGGTGCTCCAGCAGTTCGCGCTGCGCCTCGCCGCCGCCGCGGGTATGCCCGTGAGCTTGCTCATGGGCCAGGCCCCGGCAGGCTTGAATGCGACGGGCGACAGCGAGATCCGCTGGTTCTATGACAGAGTCGCGAGCTGGCAGCGCAAGCGCATGCTGCCGCAGCTCAAGCGCCTCGTCGGCCTCATCCTCAAGTCGAAGCAGGGCCCGACCGACGGCGTCGAGCCCGCGCGCTGGAGCGTGGTCAACCGGCCGCTGTACCAGATGAGCGCCAGCGAGAAGGCGGACCGCTACCTCAAGGTCGCCCAGGCCGACGCGATCTACCTCACCAACAGCGTCGTGACGCCCGAGGAGGTCGCCGCCACGCGCTTCGCCGGCTCCGAGTACAGCGACGGGCCGATCACGGTCGATTTCGAGGGCCGCGCGGAGATGGCCGCGCAGGACGAGGCGGACAAGGCCGCGGCCGAGAAGGCGCAGGCCGCGCAGGCTCAGCTCGCCCAGAAGCAGCAGGCTGAGTTGCACGCGGCCAAGGTTGAGGCGACCAAGAACCCGCCGCCGGCAGCCGCGCCAGCGGAGGAGGGCGTCGACGAAACCGAGAAACCTCCCGAGAAGAAGGTCGCGCCCGTCGCACCCGGGCGCGCTGTGCAGAGCTAGAACACACGCACCGCGAATGATAGTGACGGGCCACCCGCTTCGTCGCGCACTTCCACATATGGAGGGGGAGGCAAAAGCGCGCCACGCGCGTCCAATTCGGCGCCCACGGCGGCGAGCATTTCCAATTGCCCGATGTGTGCCTGAGTCCCACGCACAGCCGCGGCGCAAGCAGCGAGCATCTCCGCTTCGATTGTGCGGCGCACGTGCTGCAGCGTCAAAGTGTCCATCTTGGCCACAATCTTCGGCATCGTCGTGCCTCCGTCGTGCTCATGGTTAGCGCCCCAGCTTCCGCAGCACCGTCACCAGTTGATTCACTTCCGAGTCGTCGCCGGTCTTGTAGGCCGCTTCGACCGCCAGCTTGAGAGCCGCCATCAGACTCGCCTTGACCGCCGCCTTGTTCTTCATGGTCCTAATCTAACATCGCCTGCGGGTTTGTCAACAAAAATCTTCTAACTCGAATCGTGCTAGCCTTTTCGTGTGATTCATACCCGCTCGCGCACCATTGCCATGGTTCGCCTCCTGCGCGCCGCTGCGCCCGCGCTGCACCGGCGCAAGGGCGGGCGCATGCCGCGCCAGCAGCAGCCCGACGCGATCCGTCTCGAATATTACAAGGCGATCCGCGCCCGCGCGGTCGAGCCGTCGGTGCGGGCGCTCGCGGGCGTGCGCGACGAGATCTTGCGCCTCCTCGCCGACGAGCGCGCGGAGCGCGGTGATGCTAGGATGGAGGCCGACGGTCGGAGCCTAGGCGCGCGAGCGCCGGAAGCTGCCCAGGAGCGGGAGGGAGCGACCTGGGGCCGAAGGGCTGACGCCGGCGGGCGGAAGGACCGCGCCCGCGAGCTCATCGAGAAGGCCGCCGCGCGCGCGACGCAGACCGTGAGCGAGCGCGAGCTGGCGGAGGTGGCGCGGCAGTTCGGCATGCGCACGAGCGACTTCCAACGCGTGCAGCTTGACCGGCAGGTGCGCCAGGCCGTGGGCGTGCCGCTGTCCTCGGTCGAGAAGCCGACCGTTGACCGCATCCCCGGCTTCGTGCGCGAGAACGTCGACCTCATCAAGACCGTGCCCAAGCGTTACTTCGAATCGGTCAAGGATGTGACATCGCAGGCGTTCGAGAAGGGGTGGACAGTCGACAAGCTCTCGGAGGAGATTTCGTCTCGCGGCGACGTCGCTGAGTCGGACGCGCGGAGGATCGCCAGGGACCAGATCGGCAAGCTCAACGCTGAGGTGAACCAGGACCGCCAACAAGCGTTAGGGGTCACAAGTTATATTTGGCGAGGGGTACTTGATGTGCGCGAACGTGATTCGCACGTCGCGTTTGAGGGTAGACGATTCGAATGGAACGGTGACGCGCCAATTGGCGTCAGTGGGCAAGTGATTCAGCCTGGTTATGAAATCTGTTGTCGTTGCCACGCCGAGCCGGCGCTCGACGACATCATCGCTGGCTTGAGCGAGGATTAGGCGCTGTTCGCACGTGACACAACCCCGGGTGTAGCCTCGAAAGTATGACGATTATCGACGGGCTTCTGTGGCCAGATTTCAAGGCAGTCTTGAATGGCTGCTTGAAGGCGCCGGCGGTTTTTGCGTACACCGACGGCGGCGGAAACGTTTACGTCGCTGCGCGCGTAGCTGACGTGTTGTTCTCTTGTGGTATTGCTGCGGGCGCAGACGTCACCGATTTCCACTCCCAATCCTGGTACGACGCAGCCAACACGGCTTCCAACCTCAACGGCGCCAAGTTGTACGCCGCCGTTTTCGGTTAGGAGAAATCGATGTATTTCTTGGGCTCTATCACGGGCCCGAGCGGCGGCGCCGCCGGGGTCTCGGTCAACAATCAGCAGTCGGGAGGCTTCGCCATTCCGCCGGGCACCCGATCGATCTACCTCGTGCCGCAAAATCCGCCGACGCTATTCGAGTTCGGCAGTGCCACGGGGTCGACGGGCGCGACCTTCCAGACGACCGTCGGCCGCGGAGCCATCCTCGACTCGACCGGCATCTACGGCCCGTTTCCGTGCGTGGTGGCGCCCGGGCAGCAGACCGTGGTCTCCATTTGCAACAACACGGGCGCGCCCGTCTCGGTCCGCGTCTACGCCAGCCCGGTGGCGGGATGAAGCACGTCCGGCCCAAGACGAAGCCACAGCCAAGGCCGAAACCGCGATGAGCGACGAGGACTTCGAAAAGCTGCGCTTTCGCATTCGTGCCGAGCGGAAGCTCCGCGAATGGAATGCCACCAATCGAGTCGACCGCGTTGGCGACGGCGGGCTACTCACCGATGTGCGCGACGACGTCGAAGCGGCGCGGCCACATTGCCCCTGGTGCGAGGAGCCGCTCGACGACAAGGGCGAGTGCGCGCGCCGCTGCCGCGCCTCGCGCGTGAACAGGACGGACAACCGATGAGTCAGCGAAGCGACGTCACGCCGCCGGGCCGCGAGGCTCAGGTGCGCGCGCTCAAGAACAAGCCCGGCGTCGACAATCCGTACGCCGTGGCCTGGGCTTCGTACGAGAAGGGCGACGCGACCTACGACGGCGCCAAGTGCGATGACTGCGGGCAGATGGTCCCGGTCGTCGACGCCAAGTACGTCGACCATGTCGCGCCCGGTGGCAGCTACGGCGAGCCGACGATGAGCAACGCCAACATGGATGCGGCGACGTCCATGTGCGACGGCTCAGGCGCGATGTGCAAGTACGACACGATCGAACATCGCGGCGGCCAGTGGGTGCTCATCGCCAAGTCGAGCGGCAAGGTGCTCGGGACGCACCCGACCAAGGAGGTCGCTGAGGCGCAGGAGCGCGCGGTCCAGGCGAACAAGCACGCCGACGACGTCGTAATTCCCGGCACCGTCAAGCGCTGGGAGCGCATCGACTTCGCCCCCGGCGAGCTGCCGCGGGCGCGCGTCACCGCGGATGGCTTCCTCCAGGTCGCCGGCCGCGTCGCGCGAACGGGCATCCAGGAGTACCGCGACGGCCAGGGCGGCATCCGCAAGGAGCTGCGGCTGCCCGAGGAGGTGCGCAAGTCGCTGCCCACCTTCCCGCTGCAGCCGATGACCAACCTCCACCCGTCGGAGATGGTCTCGCCCGACAACGCGCAGAAGTACGTCGTGGGCGCGGTCGGCGAGGCCGAGCTCAAGTCCGACGGATGGGTCACGGCGCCGCTGTCGCTCTGGCGCGCCGACGCCATCGAGGCCGCGCGCAACGGTCGCGTGCAGCTCTCGGTCGGCTACACGTGCCGGCTCGAGACGCAGGACGGCGAGTGGCAGGGGCAGAAGTACGACGCGGTCCAGCGCGACATCGTCGTCAACCACGTCGCGCTCGTCGACGCCGCGCGCGCCGGCGACGCCGCGCGCCTGCGCCTCGACGCGGGCGACGCGGAGGCCGTGTCGTTTGCGTGTGATACAGGCGAACCGTTACCTTCAATTCGTGAGGCAAAACTGATGGCGAAGCTGACGATCGACGGGATGGTCTTCGAGGTGCAGGACGCGAACGCGCAGGCCGCCCTCGACGGCTTCGTCGCCCGCGTCCAGAAGGACCGCGACGAGAAGGTGGCCGCGGAGAAACTCCGCGCCGACAACGCGGAGAAGCTGCGCGAGGTCGCGGTCAAGGAGAAGGAAGCCCTCCAGGGCAAGTACGACTCCAAGATGGCCGAGGACAAGCAGCCCATCAAGCTCGACGCGGCCGAGATCACAGTCGCCGATGCGGCCGACCCGGCGAAGTTCGCCGCGTTCGTCCAACCCATCGTCGAGGCCCGTGCGATGGCGCGCGCGTCGCTGCTCGTCGAGGCGCGCAAGCACCTCGGCGCCAACGAGAAGTTCGACGCCTACGCCGGCAAGGACGGCAAGATGGTGCCGGCCAAGACCGACGACGAGATCAAGCGGCTCGTCATCGGCAAGCTCAAGCCTTCTATCAAGCTCGACGGCAAGGGCGCCGAGTACGTGCAGGCGCTCTACGACGACGCGGTGGCGACGGCCAAGCCGCAGCCGAGCGCGCTCGACCTCGCCCGCGCCACGGGCGGCCCGGCCATTGTGCCGCAGCTCGCCGGCGAGCGCTCGGACGAGACCGCGCAGCCCGATGCGGAGACCGCGCGTAAGGCGATGATCGAACGCATGCTGCGCGCCAACCCCAACCACCCCAAGCACGACGCCGCTCTGGCGTCGAAGGTGTAGGACCATGGCCCAGACCACCGTTTCCGCGGGCGGCCAGTCGATCGGCGTCGCCGGTCAGCTCGCCGACTCGGCCGAGGGGCGCGACGTCGTCTCCGGCTTCAACAAGGAGGCGACGGCCCAGATCCCGTTCGGCTTCGGCGTGCGCGTGCAGCCGGGCTCGAACGGCGACGGCTTCCTGCTCGCGACCGGCTTCTCGGGCGGCGCGCCCGGGACCGAGGTCGCCGGCATCAACGTCTTCTCGTTCAACCACTTCAAGCAGGGCGCGGCCGACCCGCTCGGCAACTTCGCCGGCGACCTCGGCGGCTCGGGCCTGCTCCCGAACGCGGGCCTGCAGGTGCTCCGCGAGGGCCGCGTGCTCGTCCCGGTCGAGATCAACGTCGTCGCCGGCGACCGCGCCTGGTGCCGCGGCATCGCGACCGGCACCACGTCGAACACGGCGGGCATTTGGTCGGGCACGGGCTACAACGTGGCGGGCGCCGGCTCGTCCTACATGATCGACTGCACCCGCCAGGGCGTGTTCCGCTCGGGCACCTACACGGCGGCCGACGGCGTCACGAAGGTGGCGGTCCTCGAGGTCGACTTCACCAACAAGTCGTTCTAAGGAGCGTCCCATGCGTTTGCCCCCGAACTATCGCTACGACGCCGAGACCCGCGGGGACGCGGGCGAGACGCTCTTCGTCGAGCGCGCGCTCCTCTGGGTTGAAACTGAGACCTACAACACGTTGTTCCCGCCGCTCGAGGGCCTGAAGTACGTGCCCATCGACATGAGCGCGTCCGAGGGCGCCAAGGGGACCGCGTACAAGCAGTACACGCGGACCGGTATCGCCAAGCTCGTCACCGAGCGCGGCGGCGACCTGCCGACGTCGAAGCTCTTCGTCCGCGAGTTCCAGCACCAGTTCTACCGCCTCGGCATGTCGTACGAGTACACGCTCGACGACCTGCTTGCGGCGCAGATGTCGGCGCATAACGGCGGCCCGGCGCTCAACATCGACATGGAGCAGGCGATCGCCGCGCGCGAGGGCATCAACAAGGGCCTCGACGCGATCTCAGGCATCGGCTCGGCGACGTCGTCGACCATCCCCGGCCTGTCGGTGGGCATCGGCCCCGACGTCGGCTTGCTCGGCCTCCTGAACCAGCCTAACGCCTCGACCTACACGCCGGCCACCGGCGCGCAGGGCTCGACGCAGTGGCTCTTCAAAACGCCGGACGAGAAGATCGCGGACATCGTCGGCCAGTACGGCGCGATGGAGTCGGGCACCTACAAGATCTTCGTGCCGGACACGTTCCTCCTTCCCATTCCGCAATTTCGCGGCGCGGCGAGCACTCGTTTGGGCGACGGCTCGGATGAGACGGCCATCTCGCTCCTCAGGACGAAGATGCTCCCGGGCGTCACCATCGATTCGTGGCAGTACTGCGCGGGCGCGGGCTCGGGCGGCGTCGACCGCTGCGTGGCGTATATCAACAATAAGCGCTACGTCAAGCACATGATCTCGCAGATGTTCCGCCAGATGCCGCCGCAGTACGAGAATCTCGAGTTCTCGGTCGACTGCTTGGCGAAAACCGCTGGAGTTTTCGCACCTTACCCCATATCTATCAGCTATATGGACAGTATCTAGCGTAATTCCAGCTAGTTAGTCCGTATCTCCAAATTAACTCTTCTCAATTAGGTAAACGATGAGTAAGATGTCCTCTTAGGAGGTCATCATGAAGCTCATCATCTACGGCTTGATCGACCCCCGCGACGGGGCGGTCCACTACATCGGCAAGTCGTCCTCGGGGAAGAAGCGCCCGCGCGAGCACGGTATCGCGCGAAAGCTCGATCTTGATTTCACACCCAAGGCGCGCTGGATTCGGGCTCTTCAACAGGAGGGTCTGGAGTTCGGCGTGGTCGTGCTTGAGCAGATCGAACGTCGCGAGGACCTCGCCGCCGCGGAGATTCGGTGGATCGCCTTCGGCCGTAGCGAAGGTTGGCCGCTTAAGAACATCACTGAAGGCGGCGATGGGCGCCAGCCGGGCTACAGGGTGCCGGCCGAGGAAGTCGAGCGCGCTCGGCGCGAATGGGCACTCGGAATTCGCAAGCACAAGCCCGAGACGATCGAGAAGCTGCGCGCGCTCAAGCTGGGAGTGCCACGCAGCGAAGAAACCAAAGCGAAAATTCGTGAAGCTCGATTGCGCCAAGCGCCATTTTCGGTGGAAGTGCGACAGCGCATGAGCGAGATCAAGCTAGGAAAGCCTCCGAATAACAAAGGCATGAAGATGTCTACCGAGACGCGCGCCAAGATGAGCGCGGCGCACAAGGCGCGCCACGCTATGCATCCAGTCTCCGCCGAGACGCGCGAGAAGATCGCCGCCTCCAAGAGGGGTCGCGCATGCCCTGATCTCGCGGAATGGCATCGTACCGAAGCAGGTAAAGCACATGCTGAAAAGCTGCGTCAAATCACGCTGGCGCGATGGGCAAAGAAGCGAGGAGAAACCCCTACGACTTGACAAACTCGCGATTGCGGCGCGATTCTGAGTGCATGCAGACCGTCGTGATCAACAATCGTGAGGGGCTCGTCCAGGGCCAGCTCCAGCCCGACCCCGAGCTCGTCGCCAAGATGACCAAGGGGTCCATCCCCATCAACCGGTGCGTGACGCTCCTGCCAGGGGCGAACCTCGTCGAGGCCGCCGACCTGGAGGCGCTGGGCAGGAACCCGGCATTCGCCAAGCGCTTCGAGACGAAGATCCAGCGCTCGCCGGCGCCCGAGCAGAACCCCGAGAAGGTGGGCCTGCCCGAGCTGCAGCTCATGGGCGTCGACGGCAAGCTCATCGACCAGACGCAACCGGTGCCCAAGGACGCCAAGCCCGTGGCGCCGCTGCAGGTCGACAAGGACCACCCGCTCAAGGCGCTTAAGGCCGAGGTCGCCAAGGCGCTCATCGACGAGACCTTCGTCGTCTCCACGCTGCGCGCGTGGCTGGGCAGCGAGGGCCGGCCCGAGGTGCGCCTTGTTCTGACCCAGCGCATCGCCGAGCTCGACGCGGCGCCCGAGGGCGGCCCGGCGGCGGCGGGACGATAATGTTCCCGCTGATCAACATGACGTTCTCGTGCGACGGGTGCAACAAGACCGCGCATGTGTCGCTGCGCCCAGACGGGAATCAGGAGAATCCGCATCACACCTTACCGCAGGGCTGGTTGCGCTGGACGCAGGGCTACGATCGCTGCCTTGATGCGAGTCCATATGGACGCGAGGTTCCGTGGGTCGCGTGCAGCGAAAAGTGCGTCGCTACCGTCAAGGAGCTCATCAAGGGCTTGAAGCAGCGCGCCGCCGCGTTGCAGGTCGAGCAAGAGTTGGCCGCTATCGCGTTTGTTCTCGGCCCTGTGGGCGAGTAGCCGGTGGCGATCACCTGGAGCGACGTCGTCGGCATCGCCCCCGAGCTGGTCTCAGTCGAGACGGCGACGCAGACCGCCATCCTCGCCGTGGTGTCGCGCCAGATCGACGCTGACGCCTGGGGCGAGTTCGCCGACGACGGCGCCAAGTACCTCGCCGCGCACCTCGCCTCCATCCGCGGCAATGAGGGCTTGGTCACCACCGAGACGCTCGGGCAGATGTCGCGCTCCTACGCGCTCCCGCCCGGCATCATGGGCTCGCTCGCGTTGTCGACCTACGGCGCGGAGTATAGGCGCTTGATCGATATCGCCGTCGGCGTGCCCGGGATCATCGTCTGATGCCTATCATCGTCAAGAAGCGCTCCAATTTCGAGTGGGACGTCGTCGAGGAGAAGGGCGTCCACGAGCACGTGCTCGAGACGCACCCGTTCGAGAGCGCCGCGCTGGCGCGCATGCGCGAGTTAAACGCGCGCCGCGCGCAGGAGGCCATCGGCACGCACGGGACCTTCACTATCGGCCCGGCGGGGGTCGCCGCCGTCGGCTGCACGTGCTCCAAGGGCATCCGCCTAGAGGCCGTCGCCTGCCCGGTGCATGGTGTCTGACGAATCACGCGCCCCCGAGGCGCAGGCCGCCGTCTCGCGCTACGCCTTCCTCGCCGGGCCCGTGCGAGGGCTCGACCTGCAGAAGCGCGTGCCCGAGTTCATGCGCCGGCGCGGTTGGCCGGCGGAGGATGAGGATCTAGCCACGTGTATCGCAGCCGCCGTGGGGCTGTCCAAGATCGGCGCCGGCGCCACGCCCATCTACCGACCCCCGACCGCCGACGCGCTCCGCGGCGCGTGGCCGGCCGACGGCGCGCACACCGGTCGCTGCCAGCTTGCCGCGCAGGCGCAGGGACTTATGCTCGGCCGCGAGCCGACGTGCAAGCCGCACTTCCAGTGCATCTCGGCGAGCGAGCTGGTCGTCAAGCTCGACCTCGACGAGCTGCTCCAGAATCGATAGCCATGGCACGCGGCAAGAAGATTACCGTCAAGGACAAGGACCTTGGCTGGGTCGACTTTTTCAAGCGCGTGGGAGAGATGGGTCTCGATCGCCTGCGCGTCGGCGTGCTCGCCGACAGCGCCGCGGGGGGTCTACACGTCGAGGGCGCGGACCTCACGGTGGCGGAGATCGCCGCGGTCAACGAGTTCGGCACCGAAGACGGCCACATCCCCGCGCGCTCGTTCTTGCGCTCCAGCTTCGACGCCAACCGCGAGGCCAACGTGCGTTTGTTCGACAAGCTTCTCGGCGCTGTGCTCGACGGCAAGATGCCGATCGACCAAGCGCTCGGGCTTCTCGGCCTCAAGATGTCAAGCGACGTGAAGAAGAAAATCGCCTCCGATGTTCCGCCGCCGAACGCGCAGCGCACTATCGAACAGAAGGGCTCGGCTCGCACCCTCGTCGACACGGGCCGCATGCTCAACGCGGTGACGTGGGCAGTAGATAAGGACAAGAAGGGCTAGCGAATCTGCTCGAAACTGGCGAGAAACGCGAAGAGTTCCATACCGCAACCACCGCCTGAGCTGAGAGCCGTACCGGTACTACGCGCGCCATGAACGTACATGGGGGCGCCATTGTACTTCTGCTTGGCGCAGGCGCGCGAAATCGTAACAGTGTGCTCCGAATTGTTCTTCAATGCCCAGACTTGACCCTTGCCGATAAAGGGGACTTCCTTAGCGACCGTCTGCCAGCCCTCAGTCACCGTCACCAACATCGTTTTCATACCCCTAATCTAACATCGCCCGCGAGTTTGTCAACAAAAATCTTCTAACTCGAATTGTGCTAGGCTTTTCTCGTGGACATCGACTCGCTCATCCAGTCGTTCATGACCCAGGGCGGGTCCTACACGGTCACGCGGCGCCAGCGCGCCGCCTACTCGCGCGGCATCGCCCAGCCCACCAACGACTTCACCATCACCATCAAGGCGTGCGTGCAGCCGGCGACGGGCAAGGACCTCTTGCGCCTACCCGAGGGGCGCCGCTCGAACGAGACGCGCGTGCTCTTCACCACGACCGAACTCGACTGCGGCGACGTCGACAGCGACTTCGAGGCGGACACCGTCACCATCGACGGCGCCTTCTGGGAAGTTCAGCATGTAGAATTCTGGACCCAAGGCGGGTTCCTCAACCAGACGCGGCCGGCCGGGTACCGCGTCATCGTGCAGGCGCCGACGCCAGGGACGGATGACGTATGAGCTGGAACGACGTCGGCGACGCCATCCAGGCCGCCATCGTGCGCGCCAGCGGCCTCGCCGCGAGTCAGGTCGTCTGGAAGGACCAGGATCGCGGCCAGCCGCTCACCGACTACGTGGCGCTGCGCCTCGGCGGCGGCATCACGCTCGGCATCGACTACATCCAAAGCTCGACCGACTTGACCCGGCCGCTCGGGCAGGAAATCGAGCTCAAGGTGCGCGGCCGGCGCGAGGTGCCGCTCGAGGTCGAGTGCTTCACCTCCGAGTCGGTCTCGAGCCGCTCGGGCTCGGCGCTCGAGCTGTGCTCGCGCATCATGGCCGGCCTGACGCTGCCCTCCGTCCGCGCCATCCTCGCCGCGCAGGACGTCTCGCCGTTCGACCCGGGCACGCCGAATTGGATCCCCGATGTCCCGTCCACCCGTTTCCGCGGGCGCGCCGTGGCGACCGTGCGCTGCTACATGCCGCCGCCGACCGCGGTCGAGTACGTCGGCTTCATCGCGCGCGTCTCGGGCACCGTGACCATCCAGGGCGGCGCCAACGGCGACCAGACCCAGACGTTCGACTCCGACCAGGCCGACGACTAGCGCTCGCTGGAACGTGACACAACCGGGGGTGTAGCCTCGGTACATGTCCCTGGCCGACATCGTCAACGTCACGTTCACATTGCAGAACCCGGGTGTGACGGCGCAGGGGTTCGGCATCCCGCTCATCGTCTCGCACAGCGCCACCTGGGCCGAGCGCACGCGCACCTACTCCAGCTTGTCCGCCGTCGCCGCCGACTTCGGCGCGGCCACGCCCGAGTACCTGGCGGCGCAGAAGATGTTCTCCCAGACGACGGGCATCCAGACCATCATGATCGGCCGCGCGGCCAACAAGCCGACGCAGCAGTACGACGTGGGCGTCAACAGCGTCGTCGCCAACGCCGTCTACAAGCTGCGCGTCGCCGCCGACAACGGCTCGGCCGTTTTCACCTCGCAGGAGTGCGACTACACGGCGACGCCGGCGGCTGCGTGGGCCTCGGGGACGAACTACACGCAGGGCCAGCTCGTCACGAACGACTCGCCGGCCAAGTACTACATCTGCATCACCAGCGGCACGTCGGCCGGCTCGGGCGGCCCCACGGGGACCAACGCCGACATCACCGACAACACCGTCCACTGGATGTACGCGGGCGGCTCGGCCACCGTCGGCACGACCACCAACGACGCCATCGTTTACGGGCTCAAGCTCCTCGTCGACGCGCTCGCCGCGCCGGCGCTGCCCGTGACGACCAGTCTCCAGGGCTCCGTCGGCTCGAAGACGTTTCGCATGGTGGCGACCGCCGCCGGGACGTACTTCGCGACCGAAGTGCTCGACATGTCGTACCTCTCGGTCGCGCAGGACCACGCCGACCCGGGCATCGCCGCCGACCTCGCCGCCATCAAGCTGGCCTCGAGCGCGTGGTACGGCCTCATCACGCTCTTCAATTCGTCGC
>Ga0335069_10001919_pt1 | contig 32698 bp, 46 predicted proteins | sample Lox_Sample_11_FD_206714 | JGI IMG/M metagenome (GOLD analysis project Ga0335069, IMG submission 206714) | Soil microbial communities from Loxahatchee National Wildlife Refuge, Florida, United States - Lox_Sample_1.1 | ecosystem: Environmental > Terrestrial > Soil > Wetlands | place: USA...
TCCGTTTTAGGCGTCGCCATGCTTGACAAGCTAATCATGGTTGCTAAGATAGGCGCATTCATCGGTGCACTCTATCTGGTGTACTGGCTGATGTGCTCTATAGGCAACGACGACGACGAATGCTAACAAGGATTGGCCGCACACGATGAATGACGCACCCACTGAGAAGATGTGCCACAACTGCGGGCGCTTGCTGCCGCTGGAAGCCTACGGGCGCAGCGCCCGCTCCTACGATGGCCGCGCTAACAAGTGCAACGACTGCATCCGCGCCCAGCGCGAATCGCCGGAGCACAAGGAGCGCACCCGGCTCTACGACGAGTGGCGACGCGGGCTTGACCATCGCAAGGCAGACTTAATTGAGCAGCAGCGTCGTCGCCGGGAGCGTCTACCAGAGCGCAAGCGTGCCCGCGACCTCGTAGCCCGGCACCTAACACCCGAACCGTGTGTCATCTGCGGCGCTGCCAAAGCCGAAGGGCATCACGAAGACTACGACAAACCCTTAGACGTAGTGTGGCTGTGCAGACGCCATCACCGCGAGTATCATCAGGAGAAATTTTGCCTATGGAGGTATGAAGATGCCTGACAGAGATGGCTGTCCGACACACATGGAATTGAAACGCCTCAAGAAAGCCGCTACTGCCATGGATACTCGCAGTGTCATTAAGCAACTGCGCGAGCTTTGGTGCTGGTCAGACTATATAGTCTGGCGCGGCGGCTGGCTCGTCTTGCACACAGGTGGCTGGTCTGGCAATGAGACTCTTATCCAGTGCATACAGGACACACCTTTCTGGTGGTTGCACTGGCGCAAGTCCACACGTGGTGGGCATTACTGGTTAAAAATATCATCAAGGGAGGTTTAGCTTATGGCCTAAGTTACCAACATACCAACATACCAACATAGACTAAAGTTTTCCGGGCCTGGAGTTTTTTCTTGACAAGCCCGGGCGCATGTTGTAACATAAAAACACCATGAGGAGGACGCTTATTATGTCTTGCGGAGGTGCACCATGACAGTCCAGTAAAGGAGGTCTGTCATGGAGCGTAAGCCGAAGCGGCAGCGGGTGCGTGGCAGCAAGAAAGGTCGTCAAGCTGCACACCACAAGGCGACTCACAAGTACGAGCGCCAACGTGAGCGCACTACTCGCAACAAATCCAAAGCCCGGGCGCTGCATCATCCTAACGATTTGCAAGCCCGGAAATAGAAGCCCCACATTCACCACATGGGCACTCACGGCGTTAGCGCGCTGCGAGTGCCCTTTTTTTCGCGTTTGCGCCTGCGAGAGCACACAAACGGCGCACGAGGAGGACGCGATGTCTGAAGTCTATCGCTTCAAGCATTACTACATTCCGCCGCGCATGATGGGCGCTATTGAGCGCTATCTCAAGCATGGCATCTCACCCGGTGACTTCCTAACCGCCGTCATCTGCAACAACCTCAGCGAAGCTGTAGCGCGTGCTGACGACGAGAATATGGACAACTTACCTGCGTATGCCGCCTTCTTCTACAGCGAAGTTCCTGGCATAGCTTGGGGCTCGCGAGAGCGCATGCAAGCCTGGCAACAGGCGCGCCAGGAGGCCGACGATGCAACTTGAGCTTGATTTCTCTGGCTGTGACGAAGCTTGGTGGTGCTTACGCCTCTACTACAACAAGTATGTACGCCATCTAGTGCCCAAAGACATCATCTTCGAAAGCGCGCTGAAGTTTGGCGAGGGCATCCATGAAGCTCGGCGCGTTCTCTCCGAGACGAGCGGCGACGTCGATGCCGCCATCGACATCTTTAATCGCGTCTATACCACTGCCTACGAGGACGTAGGCGCTGAAGAGAAGGCACGTACACCCTTCGTAGGGCGCTCGCTTATCCGCGCTTACGCTAGCAAGTGGTCTACACCCGACGATCTGCACACCGAGATTGGCGCATCCATCGAAGTGCCGGAAGCTGGCTGCATCTACATGGGCCGCATCGACTACGTCGCCAACGACAGCGAATACACCGTTACTGACGTTAAGACGACAAGCTCTACCTTCTGGCTGCCGTTCGCCCGGCTCAACTGGCAACTCGTGGGCTACGCCCGCATGGTTAAGGAGCTGGTCGGCATCCAGCCGCAGCAAGTCTGTATCGACGCACTGATTGTCAGCCCACCAGCCAAGAAAGCTGTGCTGGACGTCAACATGCCAGAGCATGAGTATGCGCTACGCCTGCACGACTCCCTGCATCGGCGCTTCGGCAGCATCCAACCACGTGACTACGACGAGTGGCTCATCTGGCTCAAGCATACCGCCAGCGTCATCCGCAACGCTCACACTAACAACATCTGGCCCATGCGGACACCCAAAGCCTGCGGGCGCTTCGGGCGCTCCTGCGAGTACGAAGTCTTGTGCAAGGCGCAGAACGCTGACCAGGAAGAGAAGCTGGTGGAGGCGCTCTTCGAAGAGCGTAAGTGGCATCCTTATGCAAATGGAGACTAAGATGATGATTGGTCTATCGCCTGAACGCTATGTGACACTTGACGCTAAGCTGTGGCATGAGCCTACAGCGAAAAAGGATTGGCCGCATATCGAAATTACTGACGAGCGAACGTTGAGCACTCGCATTGCGGCGCTCGTGCGAACACACGATCAGCGCCAACCGCTCTATGGCAAGAACTTCGATGCACCGCTGGACGCCGCATTGCGTGAACTCTTTAACTTGGAGGAACTGTAATGGGTATGTACTGGTGCGATGAACACAACCGAAGTATTGGCGATGGTGTTAAATGTCCTGAATGTGAGGCACGAAATGCTATTATGGAGCAACCAGACATTATGAAAAGCATACTATCTGAGCTGCGTCAGATCAAGGCTATGCTAAAGGAGCAAAAATGAATGTCGCTATCATCGGCGACTCCAAGACCGGCAAGACCTACTCGCTGAACACGCTGGTAGGCTGCACTGTCATCTTCAACCTCGATCCCGGCGGCTACAATTCGCTGCGCCGCAACTACGATCGCATCGAACCGGGCACCTTAGAAGCAACGCTGAAAGAGCAGCACCCGGAGTGCATAGTCATTGACTACTGCGCTACCATAGCGCCGACTATCAGCGACACTCCCGGCCGCAGCGGTCGCCGGGCACCCGCCGAGAAGGCGTACAAGGCGCTAATCGCTGACATCAACGTCGCTATTATGGCAGACAGCGTCGCTAACCTGGTAGTCGATGGCCTGACGGGGCTCGGTGAGCTGGTGCTTAACGCTATCCTGGCGCTCAACAAGCGGGACAAAGCCATCTACGAAGATTGGGGCCAGGCCATCGACAAGCTCTTGGAAATCGTCAGCGTCTGCGCTAGTGCCTGCTCCACCTTTGTCATGCTCTGTCACCTACAGACGGACAAAGACGAGATCACTGGGCGCATCAAGGAAACACCGCTGGTCTATGGTAAGCAGCTACCTAATAAGCTGATGGCGCTCTTCGACAACGTCTTTGCTGCAGGCTACGCAGGCACCAGCTTTTTTTGGGTGACTAAGCCGCAGCCACTGATGCAAACGATAGGCTCCCGGCAATTCGACAACCTGCCGGAGCGTATCCACCAGAACTTTGCTGACCTCTTTGGCGGCAAAGCTCGCGCAATCACCAGCAAATAACCCTATACAGGAGGCAGTATGAAAAAGTTGGTGCTTTTGGCAGTAATGGCAATGGTGTTGGCCGTGAATATTCCGGCTATGGCGCAACCTTTACCGGTAGTGGTCCAGAGTTACGAGACCACAATCTTCGGCAAACCCTGCGCAGTCGTAGTGACAAAATACAAGGGTGGCTTTGGACTCCTTGGTCAGAATCAGGTGTCGGCGGCATACTTTACCAAGGATGCTGATGGAAACCCTGTGTCTGCCGGAGACCCTGTCTGCTCCAAGTCCGATGGGATCGCCAAGGCCATGTTGGAAAACGCAGTACCAGCTGGTTTGACTGGTGGGCTCAATATTATCGCCGCTGGTCAGATTAGGCCCAGCCGGACCAACGTCACTGTACCTGTCAGCGGTGTAAGCAATGCCAGCTCGCTCGCCAAACAAGGCCAGGTTGGCATAAACGCTCAGGCTCAAGGGCAGTTGCAAGGTCAGGCACAAGGCCAGGCGCAAGGCCAGCAGCAACAGCAGGGCCAGGCGGGCGACCGTAGCACCGTCTTCGGCATCCAGTAAGCTCAAACTATCTATAGGAGGAAGCACCATGAGTCGTTACGTTACGTTGGACTTCGACCCCGTTGTCGAAGGCGCAGACCTGCCGGAAGGCACTTACAAGGTGCAGGTCGCTGAGGCTAACCCTAAGGATGCCAGCACTGGCAGCAAGATGATCGAGCTGGTGATGGAAGTCATTGACGACGCCCAATTCAACGGGCGGCGCGTCTATGACAACGTCGTGCTGGCCAAGAACACCGCTTGGAAGATTCTCCAAGTGACCAACGCTCTTGGCTTGAAGGCCAGCAGCGGACAGCTCGATCTCGACGATTGGGTTGGGCGCACCATGTGGACCGAAGTGCAACTGGATGATAGCGGCCGGGCCCGCCCGAAGCGCTATCGCAAAGCCTAGATTTTGGCTCGCCGAGACTTGGGAGACAGCTCAAAAACGAGGCGTCCAGTAGCAACGCCTACACCTGTAAAGGTGAGTCTGTCTGCTGCGAAGGGTCAGACAGGTCGCCAAGCGTGCGGCGAGTTTATTAAGGGTCAGAGCTTGGTTCGACTCCAAGCGGGGCTAAGGAGACTAAAGGTGCACACCGTCGATTCGCTGTTGAAATTCTGGCTCAATCCGCTGGAAGGTAATCAGCCTAAAGACTACTTGCAAGGCGCAGCGCGCAGCCAGCTGCTCCTGGCGCTAGTAAAGACGCTCGATCCGCAGCCCAAGCTCATTCTCGAAATCGGCTGCGGGCCTGGGCGCAACTTGGCGGTGCTTTACGATGCAGGCTACAAGCAGCTCGCCGGTATCGACGTCAATCCAGCGTCTATTGAGCTCATGATTGCGCATTATCCACAGATGAAGGACACCGGCGCAGTCATCGGCCGCGCTGAAGACTTCCTGCCCTGCATCTTGGATAAGGGCTACGACTTGGTCTTTACGATGGCGACCGCCCAGCACTTTCCTAACGCCTCGGTGTTTAAGGAGATCGCCCGGGTGACTCGCCAGCACCTAATTACCGTGGAAGATGAAAAGCACTACACGCCTATCCACTTTCCACGCAACTATCGTACGGTGTACGAAGCCTTAGGCTTCAAGCAGCTGCAAGAGCTTGACTACACCCAAATGTGTGAGCTGATTCCGGAGCTGGCAGCTGACCCTGGAATCAACGAACGCTACGTCGCCCGGATACTTAAATGCAAAAAGTAAGCAAACGCACCATCTTGCGCAGCACTGGCAAAGTCGTGGATTTTGAGCTTGACGTCGCTGACACCATCGCTGATTGCCTGGAGCTCTGCGACGGCAACGAGCAGATGCTGGTGCAGCTGTTCAACAAAGCCTATGGCGCTCACATCCGCGAACAGCACAAACCCAAGGAGAAGTTTGGTGGCCAGAAGACGCTGGCCAAATACCTAAAGAGCGTCTCGCCTACGGTGCGTGACATCTTAAGCGAGCATACGCCGGAGGAAGCCCTTGACATCATCAAACGAGCCCAAGAAAAGGTGGAATCTAGGCGGCGTGACGGCACGGTTTCCTAGCCTGGCGCTGGCTCGGCCGGGCACCGTCAAATACTACGCCTTTCTAAATAAGCTGCGCGAGGCCATTGGCGCTTACACCAATCCGGTGGAGCAGGCACGGGCGATTTATCGCGCTCACGAAATGCTGACGTCCATCCATGGCAAAAAGCGTTGGGATTTGGCCAAGTCCGCAGATGAACTCAATCTACAGGTAACTGCATTTGCAGCGATCTACGCGCGCGGTGCAGTCATCTGCAACCCACCTAAGGAGGTGAAAGCTATGGCCAAACGACCGCCCAAGTATGCGGACCTGCACCACGTGCATTTCCTCTGCCCGCGACCGCTGTGGATCAAGTTTCTGCGTATGTTTCCCAGCAAGGGTGACATCACCCGCGGTATGATTGAGGCAATGGAAGCCTACATCGGCCTGCACAGTAAGGCTAAACTAGCTGAGCTTGATGCTCTGGAGCAGGAAGGCACCTATGTTGATTGAAGTAGGCGCATCCGGACCTAGCGATGCTAAGCTAATGATCGTTGGCGAGGCACCTGGCGCTGACGAAGTGCGTGAGAAAGCGCCTTTCGTCGGCGCAGCCGGACGCCTGCTCACCAAATACCTGGCCGTTAACGGCATCAGGAGAGAGGATTGCTATGTCACCAACGTCGTCAAATGCCGACCACCAGGAAACAATTATCACCGGCTCGCCGAACGAGGAGTTAGTGAGCGCGATTATGTTGACCTGCTTGCAGATGAAATACGCAGTGTTAAGCCTAACTGCATCCTTGCGCTCGGATCAACAGCTGCACGTGTCCTTAGTGGTCACTCCGCCATCGGGAAGTGGCGGGGCTCTGTTTGCACCAACCGACTGGTCGACGGAGGGCCAAAGGTCGTCATAGCGCCACATCCGGCTGCTGTGTTGCATCCGCAAGACCCGGAGCAGGACTCAATCTTTGCTAACCCCGGCATCCTGGAGCACGTCATCGCTATGGACGTTGGCCGTGCTTGGAGATTAAGCCATGAGCCTAGTAATCCCACCGTACAGCCCACGCTGTCCTTCAAACCCACCTTACGGCAAGTTGAGGACTACGTCACCGCCTGCCTCGACCTCAAGCGCTTCAGCTATGACATTGAAACATATCCGCCTAGCGTCATTAGGTGTCTTGGGTTGGCTCACTCGCCCGACAATGCCATGTGCATTCCACTGCGCAACGGTCTATCTAATGCTTGGAGTGTCGATGATGAGCGTATTCTTTGGGCCATCTTACGTCGTTTGTTCAATGCACCAGGAGTACAAAAGTTTGCGCAAAACGAGAACTTCGATCTCTCGTATCTCGTACCGTTTGTCGGTTATCCTCTTAGCCCGCGTTTCGATACGATGCTTGCGCATCACCTTATCGCCACAGACTTACCTCATGACCTCGACTTCATAACCTCGACATACACTTACCTTGGCTACTATGGCCTTAAAGGCTCGGTGGTTAAGAACTCAGACTTAGACGTCTGGCGTTACAACTGCTACGACTGCCTCGCTACGCTTGACGCCGGGCTGCAGATGATACAGGAGCTGGAAGAGTTTGGCATCGCCGACTTCTTCTATGGCTACATCATGCCGCTGTCCAGCTGCGTCTTCGAGCTGCAGCACCGTGGCATACGCGTCGACTTAAACAAGCGCCGCGCCATGGCAGAGCCGCTAAACGCCGAAGTTGAAGCGCTGCAGCAGCGCATCAATGAGATCGCCAAGTGTGATCTCAACTTTGCCTCTACCAAGCAGCTACGGGAGTACTTCTATGACTCTGGACGCCACAAACCCAAGCTCCACCATAAGCGCAAGACTGTCACCACTGACAAAAATGCTTTGCTCAAGCTCGCCGCAAAGGGCGATGAAGTGGCGCAGCTGGTCTTGGAAGCTCGCACCCACAGTAAGATGGTCGCGACGTTTCTCACTGCTCCGGTTGACGCCAATGGGTTCATCCATACTGAATATGGTGTTTCCGGCACTGTATCCGGAAGACTTAACTCTAAAGAGCCCGCCGTTGGAGGCGGAACTAATCTCCAGAATCAGCCGAAGTCTGCACGCGTATGTTACGTCCCGAGAGCATACATGTGCTTTGTCAAAGGCGACCTCTCTCAAGCCGAAGCCCGTGTGGTGGCGTGGCTAACCAAAGGCAAGATGCAGGAAGCCTTCCGGCGTGGTGACGACGTCCATCAGCTGACGGCGGATCTGATGGGCATCACTCGTGACCTCGCCAAGCGTATTAACCACGCCGCCAACTATGGCATGGGACCGGGCATGGCCAGCATGCAGCTCGGCGTGCCCATTAAAGAGGCCAAGCGCCTCCTTGAACTCTATCACGAGGTCTATCCTGAAGTGCGCCAGTGGCACGAACGCGTTCGACAGACGTTAGGCGATGAGCACCGGGTGCTTACCACCTGCTTCGGACGCCGCCGCACCTTTCTCGGACGCTGGGATGAAAACCTCTTCCGTGCGGCCTACTCGTGGGAGCCGCAATCCACTGTGGCAGATGTCACTAACTTTGCCCTGCTGGAGCTTTGGCTACGCCTGGAGCGCGGCTGGCCGCTTCTGCAGGTGCACGACGAGCTAGTGTTGGAAGTGCCGCTGGAGTACGCGACGCGCGCGCGCGCGCTGCTCCACGAATGCTTAGAGCGGCCACTGATGATACTCGGCGAGGAGCTGGTTATCCCGTGTGAGAGTAAAACCTGCTATAAAAACTGGCTATCTTAGGAGACCATATGCGTCAGGGTAACTATTGTCGAGGCAAAGATCACTATCGGTGGAATGGTGGTATGACTTGTGATTACAGAGGAGTAATACTGGTTCGAGCAAAAGAACACCCACGAGCCGATGCAAGAGGATATGTCCGACAGCACATTCTTATAGCTGAAGCAGCACTTGGTAAATACTTAGTGCTACCAGCTTGTGTACATCACCATACTCCTACGCAACTGGTTATATGCCAAGATAATGCTTATCACAAGTTACTGCATAGGCGTACTAACGCATTGAAAGCTTGTGGTCACGCAGACTGGCTAAAGTGTAAGTTCTGTAAATGTTATGATGCACCAGAAAACCTACGTACTTATAAGCGTGGAAAGCATCGTTATCAGTCTTTGCACTTAGAGTGTCTCCGAAAGATAAGACAGGAGCACAGACGGTGATCCTACGAGAACTGGCTCCAATAGGAGGCAGTTTTGACGGCAATGTTACTAGCCTGGATGTGGCTGTGCTGCTACGTCTACGGCGTTCACTATCCGGATGCCTTGGCGACCGCGTTGGTAGAAGCGCGGCCAGTTATTCGCGGAGAATGCGTTAACGTAATACGTGTCGGACCCATCGGCCATGGCAAGTACTATGGTCCTATGGGCATCAACCGATGCTTTAGCGGGGCTGACGACCCTAAAGAGAACATTCGCTTAGGAGTACGCGCGCTAGGACGCTATCCTAGCTTGGAAAAGAGCTTACGCAAATACAATGCCACCTTTAACTATGCTTACTATCGGGAGATCTGCAAATGGTCCAGAGTCATCGAAAGCGGTTGGACGCCACAATTCATCCAAGTCGAATGAGGAGCGCTTAATGTGCCAAGCTATGTCGACGACTTCATTAATTACTCTATGGCCATCTGCGAAGCGCCTGTCAGCTTTCACAGGTGGGTGGCTATTTGGACGCTGGCTGCAGCCTGTGGCCGACGTTATCACTTACCTTTTCACGGGCACCAGCTATTTCCCAACCTCTTTCTCATCTTGGTTGGGCCTGCAGGCTTGGTGCAGAAGTCTACAGTTGCAGGCATTGGCGTAGGGCTGCTAAAAGCGGCAGGCTTGGACAACATCTACCAGGATCGCCTTAGTCGAGGCTACCTGGGCAAACGTATGGCGCAGCTCACCAAGCTTCTAGGCAGTGCTGACTTGGTGTTGTATGCGCCGGAGCTCAAGACAGCATTCAGTGACTTCGTTCTACGTGAAGGGCTGATGGAGTGGTTGACGCGTATGTGGGATTGCCCCGAAGACATGGGCAATTTGCTCAAGGAGTCGATGGAGCAGGACTTTGGTGGCACCATCGCCAACGTCTGCATCAACTTCTTGGGCTGCTCCACGCCGCAGTGGCTGGTTACCGGACTCCGGCACGACGAGTTGGGTGGTGGCTTCAGCGCTCGCACCATCTATGTGCACGGCAACGAGCCACACACCGTCATGCGCTATCAAAAGCAGGCTCCTACTAGCTCCAGCGTCGTCCATGACCGCATGATTGCGCATTTGCAGGGCATTTGCCAAGGCTCTGGCGACTTCGACTTAACCCCTAACGCTGCTGACGCCTGGTTTGACATGCGCCAGGAGCTTCTAAAGCGTAAGGACATTGATGTGCGCATCCGCGACTACATAAATCGCTGCCACGTGCACGTGCTGAAGCTGGCGGCTTTGATTGCGCTGTCGTCTGACGAGAGCCGCATCCGCCAGATTCACCTCTGCGAAGCCAAGAGCCTGCTCACCAGCAACGAGCCGAGCATGCTCACCGCCCTGCAAGGCGTTGCAGCCAGCAAGCTCGACTCTGTGGCAGATGAGATCTACGAAATCATCCAATCACACGGTGGCGAAGTCTTGAGCAGCATCGTTACGCGGACGCTAAGCTCCCGACGCCGCTCCATCGGCCGAGAGATGCGCAAGCAGGTAATTGAGATGATGACGGAAGCTGATATCATCGAAGTCTTGGAAGTACAACGCGTTGAAGGCAAACGCAAAGCAACTATCTACCGTATCAAGCGAAAAGAGGAGGACACCTAATGTACGCAGAGATTGCAAAGTGGTGTGGTTTCTTCTTGGCTGAAACTATTGGGCTCAGCTGGGGTACTTACTACGTCAGTGCGCCTTCCGACGTGAAGGTGCTGATAGGCGTAGGCATCATTCTCCTGTGCGCGCTCTACGCCCTGTGGTTCATCGGGCCGCGTGCGCTTGGCTTGTACAAGCACCTGAGCTTGGTGCTCCTGGTGCTATGCTTGTTGACCATGCCCGGGTGCATGGGCTGCACGCGCATCCCACCGGGCTACGTCGGCATTGTCGTAGACTACTATGGCACCGATAAGGGCGTCGAAGGACTGCCGGTCTACACCGGCATGATCTGGTATAATCCGTTTACCAAGGCAGTCATTGAGTACCCGACCTTCGTACAGACGGCTGTGTGGTCGGCATCGCCGCATGAAGGCTCCAAGAACAACGAGGAGATTAGCTTCAACACCAAGGAAGGCATGGTGATTACCGGCGACATTTCGCTGTCGTATCAGCTGGATGCTACCAAAGTACCATCCTTCTACGTCAAATTCCGGAGCGATGACCTCGACCGCTTTACACACACCTTCATGCGCAACATTGCGCGTGACGCTTTCAACGAGATTGGCAACACCTATACTCTAGAGGAGGCTTATGGCGACAAGAAAGAAGAGCTACTTAACCGCGTCCGAGACCGCGTCAATTCGGAGGTTAAACCCTTTGGCATTGCACTTGCTCAATTCGGCTTCATTGGTGCGCCACGACTGCCAGCGCTCGTCGTCGAAGCTCTTAACGCTAAGATACAGGCCACTCAAAACGCGATCCGTGTAGAGAACGAAGTGCGCCAGGCGGATGCTGAGGCTAAGAAAACCATCATCCGAGCAAATGCCGAAGCCAAAGCAAACACCATCATCAGCAACTCTGTGACCAACAACCTCATCATGTGGGAAGCTATCAAAGTGTGGGATGGCAAGCGCCCCATGGTGGAAGGCGGTGGCAGCGGCCTGATTATGCAGCTGCCAAAGGTGGCCGATGCTCATTAATGACAGCAGCACTACGAGTAAGCGCTCCATCTGGCCGGAAGAGACGCGCCATTTGTGGGTAGTAGGTTGTGGTGGCTCTATCCTGGAGTTGTCTGATGGTAATTTCTATGACGATTGGGCTTCAGCGCTGGGAGCTAACACCTTAGGCTACCGCTGGAGGCCCGAGATAGCGTTTCTGCCAGCTGCATCGCTCCCTTGGCGAATCGAACACGACTTCGCTGAGGAGTTCTGCGCCGCGATGGGCACCGAGGCGGTGCGCTTCTTTAAGAGTGGCAGTGATGCGTTGAGCTGCGCGGTGCGCTTGGCGCGTGCTTACACCGGACGTAGTTATATCGTTACTTTCAGACAATGCTATCATGGCACCGGAGACACTTTCGGTCCGATCATTTGGTCGCCAGAAGGGTATACAAAGCAAGACGTTATCGTTGGTGACTTTGGGCAGGATTTACCTCACGGCTGGCAACGAGCTGCTGCCATCGTCGTCGAACCGGTGCCTAAGGCTATCGACTTGCCACCAGACGGCTGGCTCCAACACTTACGGGAGGTATGTGATGAGCATGGCATTGTACTTATCGCAGATGAAGTTATCCTTGGTTATAGACACAGCCTGCGGGGATATCTTGACGCTGCAGGAGTTAGAGCGGAGCTTAGATGCTACGGTAAGGCAATGGGCCAAGGAGCAGCCATCAGTGCAGTCAGTGGAGACCTCGCTATCATGCGTCTGCTTGCAGACCAAGTACACTTCTCCGGCACCAACAATGGCGAGCCCTTAGCTCTGTATATAGCACAAGCGACGCTGCAAGAGTATCAGCGCCTCGACGTCTGCGCTACACTTGGAATACGCGGCAACGAGCTACGCTTTCGCCTGGAGCATGCAGGCTTCCACACGCGCGGCCTCAACAGTCGCTTCGAAGTGGAGCTGGAAGACAAAGCCAGCGCCGTACTCTACTGCTTCGAGCATGGCATCTTGTTTCCTGGCTTCTGTAGCATGGCGTTAACCCACACCGAAGAGCAGATGACTAAGCTGGTAAATACCCTAAAGGAGTGGCGTGATGGCAGATGATGAACGAGTGTGTCCCACCTGTGGCGATGTGCTGGTGCGTAAGCCGCACGAGCGCTTGAGCGCCTTCAAACGCCGGTGCTACTGCGACCCATCATGCGCAGCAATCCACAACTCTTACAAGAGGAGGAGTCTCAATGACCGAAGAACAGAAGCCTAAGCGCACACTCAACCGGCCGCACTATAAGGAGCTATGGGAGATTGCTGAGAAGGAGATAGCAATTCTGCGGCAGATTATTGAGCGCTATAAGCGCAATGAGGCCAAATGGTGGAGGTTCTGGAAATGAGCAACTACTACGGTAGTGACAACAACTTCTATTATGGTGACTGTACGACAACTACAGCCACCAGCGTTCACTATGGCACTGTAGGTTATCCAGTGTGGCCTACACCACAGCCACAAGTGACCTATGGCATGGTCTACCAAACTGAACCTAAGAAAGAGGAGGCATTCGAAATGCAACAGCTGTACAGAGTGTACTTGGTGTATGCGGAAGACCGGCTCAACCCGCTGGTCATGTTCAAGGACGTAGTCGCTGTGCACGAAGAGGACGCCAAAATCAAGAGCGGCCTCATGGCAGAGATCAAGCCGGAGTGGGACGCCGACTACCTGACCATCTACGCTGACGAGATTTTCCAGGTGAAGGTGAAGCCCAAACCCAAGGAAGTCAAGCAGGTCTAACGATGTCGATTAGCATACGCCATCAGCTAGAGCCTAGCGACTGCTTCTTCCTCTTCGCCTGGCGTCTGCTACCCGACGTAAAGCGCTGGAGCATTAAGGAGGCTCCTTCGTGGCCAGAGCACCTGCTCTACTTCGAAGACCTTCTTAATGCCCAGCAGGAGCGTCGGATACGGGCCTACGTAGCCCTGGTGCATGGTATGCCTGCAGGCGTCTTAGTCACGGTCAATGGCGAAGTCAACATTATGATCAGCGAGCTGCACCGGCGCAAAGGCGTAGCTAAGGCGCTTATTCGCGCTGCACAGGAGCAGGAGCCACACTTGATCGCTCACGTCATTATTGGCAACGTCGTTGCAGCCAAACTCTTCGCCAGCTCTGACTTTCAGCTAGCGGCGACAACGCAAAAAGCGCACAAAGCCTGCGTCACTTTCGTATGGAGGCCCAAGGATGAAGAACGCCCTGACCATCATTCAGGCGAGTAGCTTGAGCACCCGGTTGCCTAACAAAATAGCGCTGGAAATCGCAGGCAAGAGCATCCTGCAACACATCTATGATGCTGCTCCAGAGCCTAAGCTAGTGACGGTGCCTGCCAATGATGCTACCGCCAAGCGCATCTGCGACCAGATAGGCGCTAAGTGGGTGACCGGACCGTTCAAAGATCTGATCTCTGCGTACCTGATAGCTGCCGACAAGCACAAGGGCTGGATTCTACGCATGACTGCCGATTGCCCGATGCTGACGCCAGAGCTGGTAAACAAGTTCCTGTCGCATACGCGCATGTTGCATAAGGCATACCCATTTAGCGACTGGACCATTCTCAGCAACCGGCCATGGGACCCAGATGGCTACGACCTAGAGGCATTTAGTGTCGAAGGCTTGCGCCTAGCCGACAAGTATGCTACTGATGCCCACGACCGCGAGCATCTATGCCCCTGGATGTACCGGCACTTCATCGTGGAGCGCTACAGCCTGCTTGGACGCCCATGTGGCCCGGAGCTACCGGAAGAAAAAGTCAGCGTTGATACACCGGAAGACTACGAGCGCGTCAAAGCGCTCATGGAGGCCCACTGATGTCATACGAGTCTGAAATGCTAAGAACTGCCATACGCATAGCCGACATCTTAGCAGCCATGCTAAAGCTGCAGCAGAAAGTCGTCGAGGTTGGTGATCGCCAGCTAAAGCTCATAGAGCAGCAATCAGGCGGAGATAATCGCAAGGAGCCACTGCAATGAAGTTCTTAATCCTTGGCGACGGTAGTGCAGGCAAGCGTCACGCTGGGCACCTGGCCTCGCGTGGGCACGAGGTTGAGATACTTGGACCCTTTGATCGCTCAACGACTAGTGGCTTCCACGGCATAGTCATTGCTACGCCACCGGAGTTTCACGAGCGGACGCTGACAAACTACGATGATTGGAACATCCTCTGCGAAGGCCCATGCACCTGGCTTCCACAGCCTAATACGCATGTGCAGATGATGGCTTCTAACTGGCGCTTTGTGCCTGCGCTGCAGGCGTTTAAAAAGCGCTTAACGAATCCGCTGCTGGCGCACTTCTGGTTTGACTATGATCTCAACCGCTGGCGCAAGGACTTCGATCCGACCAAGAGCTGCTACTACTGGAGCGGCCACGATCTGATCAATGTCCACGAGGTTGACATGGCCTTCTGGTTCTTTGGGCCTGCGGAGCGCCTCAGCGTCGAAAAGATCTACACGGGCAAGAGCCGGGAGTGTGACGGCTTTCAGATGCTCATTAAGCATCGTAGCGGCGTTGTCAGTAGCATTTGTAGCTCCTGGCACTCGCAGCACTACCGGCGTGGCGTCTACGTAGTGCAGCGCGATGGCACCGTCGAAGAAACTAGCTGGAAGACGCCTGCTGATGACCCGACTGTCAACGCCAGCTATGGAGCCTTGGTCGACTACTGGCTTGACCACATCGAACGCCGAGATCCGCTCATAGCGCCTAACTTGCTGGATGGCTATCGGGCGTACAAGGCGCTACAAGGAGTCTGCATATGATTACCGTCATAGGTGACATCGCCAGCAACCACGCAGGCAACTTGCAGGTCTTGCTCAAGCTCTGCCACGACGTTGCTTCGGCTGGCGCAGTGCCTAAGATTCAGCTTTACAGCGACGAGACCTTTCCAACCAAGTGGCTTGGGCACTTAGCACCAAACTGTTTTATAGCCAGCGTCTTCCGGCCGGGCGACATCGACGTCATCCTGCCATATCAGCCGATGGCGCTTAAAGTGGCTAGCGTCGAGGCTACCTACACCGAGCTAGTCGATAAGTGCCTGAGCACGGGGCTTCCGGTGATTATCAGCACCGGAGGCATGAACGAAGACGAGTTTATCGAGCTGGCCATGAAGACGCGCGCGCGTCCGGACGTGACGCTAATGCACTGCGTTAGTGCTTATCCGGCGCTTGTCGAGCACCTTAACCTCTATCGCATCGCATCAATGGCCGATATTCTGGATGACATCGACGGAGAACAGAACTTGGGCTTTTCCTGCCATAGCTTATTTGCTGGCGCTTGCTTAGCTGCCATGGCGCTCGGAGCTACTGTCTTTGAAGTACACGTGCGGCCGGAGGAAGTTGCTACGATAACGGCAGACACGGAGTGCTCGTTGAATACTAGCCAGCTCGTGTGGCTAGTCAATGGCCTTAATGACCTAAACTTGGCACTTGATCAGGATGCACCCTTCGAAGGCGTAGATCGCCCGGATGTGCTTAAATGGAGAAAGCGATGGCAGGAAAAGTAGAGCGCTGCACGATTCACGTGCCCTGGGAGGATGTGAGCACACTCCTCAAGATTAAAGAGTGTGCCCACTATCAGCCGGAAGACGACATCTGCACTTTCAAAGGCGAGAAGTGCCCTACGCTTGGGCGTCTGCCTAAGCCTACATGTTAGCCAGCTTCAAAATCTTCGTCTGCAGACCTTGGAGGTCACTCTGCTTACTCGCCAGTGTGGCCTCTAAGGTACTCTCCTGGTCCTGAAGCTCCTGTAATCTGGTAGCATAGTCATTCTCCAAGCTTTGCATTTTCGTGGCATATTGGGCCGTCAGAGCGTCTAAGGCAGCCTGCTGTGCGACGACTTCGGCAGTCAGCTCAGTGCGCTTGTTTACCAGTGCATCCACCTGTTGAGAATAAGTCGCAATAGCTGCCTGGTAGCTGGCATCCGCATTGGCCTTGGTCTGCTGCGCCTGAGCGTCGATATCAGCCAGCGTCTGCTTCAGTCCAGCCTGTGCCTTAGCTACATCATCCAGCGCTGCCTGCTTGGCCTTAGCCGCCGCGTCGATATCTGCCTGCAAGCCTTCCAGTATCTTCTGCGCTTGTGGCACCGAGTTGACTAGTGCCTGCGCATCCACCACTGCCTTTAAGATGTCAGCCCAGCTGCTCAAGGCGTCTACGGCCGGAGCCATGGTTACCATGTCCATAGTCTTCTCCTAAGCGAAGTAAGTAATGTAGAGCGTGGCAGTGCCACCGGTGCACACCGTCAGAAAGTTTTCTACGGCGGTGGGGCTATCCAGCATCAGATAAGCGCCATCCGCCAGGATCATGCCACAGGCAGCGGCAGGCACTGTGCCAGTGACGTGGAAGCGCACGCTGGTAGTTTCGTTGCCTACATACGCGACGCGCGCGCGTTGACCGCGAAAGAGTCCGGTGCTTGGGTGCACATTGGTAGTCGCGAAGCCTACTGCCGCACTACCCACACCTACCACGATAGTCTCTGAAGTGTACGGATCTACTGGCTTATCGACAATGTCAGCCATGGTGCCTCCTAGAAGTAGTAGAAGACGACTGCAGTCGCCACTTCGCCAGCGCCGCTGCAAATGCCCTGGAAGTTCTGGATGCTCACCGGCGAGTCCATGGTGATGTAGGCACCCTTCAGCCAGAGCATGCCGGAGGCCGCCGCTGGAGCACTGCCGGTGATCTTGTAGCGAATGCTTGGTGCACCGGCGTCACTCTCCAGATTCATAAAGACTACGCGTGCGCCTTGGCCGCGGCCGATGCCAGTAGTCGGGTGGTAGTTGGCGCTGTTGAACATTGTCGTCGCGCCAGCTGTAAACACCAGCTGCTCCGAAGTATACGGGTCACTGGGAACGTTGACAATATCAGCCATAAAGCCTCCTTACACGATAATGGGCGGACCGCCGCAAATGCCTTGCGGCTGCTGGCCGTACTGCATAGTCGGACCGCCTGTAGGATCATACCAAATACAAGTAGAGTCAGAAGCAAACTGCGGATTATCTGGATAGCGCGCATAGCGATTGCCGCCGCAGGGCACCCAGGTATTGTAAACGTTTTGCACTTGTGTTGATGAATAAGCCGTGCCTTTAAGAACACCGACGCGATAATACTTAAAACCTGCGGGCGGAGGTGACTGGCTCGCACTAGAATTGCCACCTACGCGAAAGTAGCCAGGGTTAGGCAGTGGCGCAGTAAAAGCTCCAGAGCTGGCAAAAGCACCATTTAAGTAGACCGTCATAGTGCCAGCGCTTTGTGTAAAGATGATCTGGCAGTTAGTATTTTGAGCTAGTTGCACTGGCGGTGGATGCGAGCTATCCGCGTAGTTCCAGACGTAGAATAAGTATGTGTTGACTATAGAGACATCAAAGCCATCAGAGCCGCCATCCGTAGTTAGTAGAATATGCCCCTGCTGTGCAAAAGTGCTAACGTAAAACTCCATGAACACCGTAAAAGTGGCACCTAAGTCACACAAATCTGGCACGCTTGATGGATAGTAGAGCCCATTGATTACACCATCCGCTTGAATAGCTTGCGTCGCTCGGCCAGCCCAGTCACTCTGCCAGGTCCAGTTGCCTGAGCCGTCGAATTGCAAGTCGTACTCGGTTTTGCCAGAACCCGGCGCATCCACAAAGGAGTTGCTAAACTCCCAATAGTGGTCCATTTGTGGAGCCAGTGAGTAATCCGGCCAATCGCCATGCACTGCTTTGGGCGTCAAAGTCATAACAGGCTCAAAAGTAGGCGCACATACGCTGACGTGCGCCTACGTCCAGGAGTTTACGGGCTAACAGCCGCCGCCTTGGCGACCGTAGTCATATTAAGCGCTTGCGTCACCTGCGCTTGCGGGTAGCATACACCCTTCTGCAAGCCCTGCAGAATAGGCTTCAGCTGCGCCAGCGCCAGGTCTGCGGCCACCACCCACGGCCTCACCTTCTCATTGCCGCTAGTCAGCATCTTGACATAGGTGTTGTAGCTACCGTCAATGTAGCTGATGTCATTGCTGACCTGCGTCTGCAGCGTGTCGAAGTTGAGACTGCAGAACGTCTTCTTGATAGTCGCACAGCCAGCGACCAGCGCTACAAACAGCGCCACGATTGCCAAAACTGCCAAAAGCTTCTTCACTTGCTACCTCCCGTTATTTTCGTCTTTATCCCGGCTGCCTTTGCTGGAGCCGAAGTAAAAGCCTATGACTATCATAATGGCCGACATGATTGCCGTCGCCTTGTTATCAGGCGCATAGTAGTAGGCGTAGCCGCCGCCTACCACCACAGCAATCGCCAACAAGCCCATGAGGCGCTCGCCAGTACGATTAAACATTAGCGCCACGCCTGGATTATGCCATAGCCAATGCCAATTAGGAAGAGGATGGCTGACACAATCAGCATCAGGGTTTGCATTATCCGCGTCTTCTCTTTAGGCGGTATGATGGACATTTCAAGCTCCTACCAGCTTTGGCCACTTCGCAGCTACCATAGACCACGGGAAGTTAGGCCCGGGGTCTTGCTTGCGGCCGTCAGGTATGCAGATGTCTTCGTGGCCTACTATGCCTTCAATGGCGTAGGCCGCTACTAGCGCCTCCAGTATATCCATAAGCTTAGCTATCTGTGCCCCCGGCCAGCTGTCGCCATAGCCGACGTTCTCAATGCCTATGGAGAAGCCATTGACGTTGGGCTGGTCGTTCCATTCGCTGCGTCCAGCGTGCCAGGCACGTACGTTGAAAGGCACTAGCTGGTAGAGCTCACCGGCTTTGCCATTGAGCAGGTGTGCCGACACTTGGCTCTCCGGCGTGGTCAGCCAATCCAGAGCACCTTCTAAGCTGTTATCGCCGGTGTAGTGGATGACCACCAGGCGCGGCGTAATGATGCCACCGCTGTTGGGGCTAGGCCGCATTTCGACGTCTTGAATGACATGGTTGCTAATCTTCATTTCCGCCCTCCGTTGCCTTCATGAATGTGTTCATCAAGCCTTTGGCAGTAAGCATCAAGCTTCGCGCTCATGCCACTGAGTCTCGCAGCAAAGTCTTTGTCATTCTTGGCTCGGTCAGCAGCTTCATTGACGATGATACTACGAATGTCACGTACATCGGTGCTGATCGTAGTCAGGTGATAGCCAATACCCAGGAGCAGCAAAGCGCCTAGGGCAGCCAGGATCATCTTGGTAAGGCCAAACTCGTCGCTAGCTTTAGCGACAAAACCCAGGACTGGCAGGAAGATGAACTCCTGCCAGATGCTATGGTTTTTCAAGTTCTTGCTCCTCACTAGGTCCGTCCGGCAGCGTGAATACTCCGCCAGTGTAGTTAAGCGCATTGATCGCTGCCTCCCAGAAGATGTCATGCCAACGTCCCTGGCGCTTAAGGATTTCGTAGTACTGCTGTCGAGCATGCATGACTCGTGGTGCATGCTTAGCATGCTCGATCTCCATAGCCTCCAAGCTGGGTAAAACGAAGAAGGCCCGAAGCTTCTGCTCCAGGTCGCTGCTGCCGGGCGGCTTGTAGATGGCAGGCACCAGGCGGTCCACGTCAGACATACGCACCAGGCGCTGGACGCTATAAGCGCCATAGTGGCTCATCAAAGCTGCCATGAATGCCTGTGCAGTCCAGCCCAGGCGATTTAGCTTCTGGGCGAAGTCAATTACCGGAGGCAGCACAAACTCCGGATCACCGGTGCGACTCTCACGGATGAAGGGTACGTGAAAAGTGGCCCACTCGTAGATGCTGGAGTCATGCGCCCGAGCCAAGGCTTCAGCGCCACCAATGACCAGTGCCGCCCGCACCAGCTTGCCCATGTAGGTGCCGCCTAGCGGATCGGTGCGCATGTGGGCGGCTGTCTGCAAAGCATTAGCCGCGGTCTTGGTGACAAACTTTTCTGGTAGTGCTGCATAAGCCAGCGTCTTCAGCGACTGCTCCGTCACTCGTAGCGGCGTATAGTAGAAGAGCATCAGGAAGCGCTGCAAAGGGCTCTTCAACCAGGTGTAGCGATCCACCTGGCCGATGAAGCTGACGTCGATAAGTGAATGCCACATCTGCTGTAAGGCCCGGCCCATGGAAGCTTCCTGAGCCATGCCCTTCATCATCATGCCGCTCATGACGCTGAAGCGTTCGAAGGCTTCTACTGTGGCCGTAGGCTGTGCCAGCGTGGTGTTAAGTACATACTTGGCTAAGCCTTTACCCGGGTCGATGCCGGAGAAGCCCCGGAAGAGCGCTCGACTCTGGAGATAGTAGCGGGCGAAGCGGGCGTAGTTATCTGGGTTGACGCCAGAGCGCTCCAGATTGCCGGTAAACTTGCGGCCTACGTACTCTCCACCTTCGTTGAGAGCTTTCAAAGCACCTTTGCTGTAGTAGATGGGATGAAAGGCGAAACCCTTGAGCGCCTTGATAGAGTGCTTTAGTGCGGTGGAAAAGCTTAAGCCTACCTTATCCATATACTCGACGCCTACCAACCAATCCACGAACTTGTCCATGCCTCGGCTGAGGCGCTCGCCATAAGCCAAGTCGCTGAGCCAGTTGGTGAAAAACTCGGCGTCGTTCTTTAGGCCCATCCGATGCATCTGCTTGAGAATGGGCGTCCACTTGCTGAGCACTGGCGTCATAGAGAGGATGCGGTGGGAGTCAGCGTAATAGCGCGGCAGCGAATGTACGGCTGGCCAGAACTGCCAGCTGCCAGCGCTACGTTGGGCCCAGCGCAGTTTCTCCGGCAGCACGTGGTATCTGAAGGTAGCAGCCAGTTGTGGGTTCTCTTTTTCCAAGGTGCGTAGGATGCGGCCCATGGAATGTGGCGCATACTTGTCACGGCTGACGTAGTTAAGCCCTAGCTCCTTGGAGCGCTCCATGATCAGGTCCAGCGACTTGCGGATGCTGTCGCGTGTCGCCTTCTCTTCCGGATGCAGCAGCGCATTGATCCACGGATAGCGGTCGTCTTCCAAGCCCAGCATGATGCGGACGCTGGCGCTTTTATTAGCCCACTTCTGCATTAGCGGTACATTGACATCGCGAACCGCCTGCTCCATATGTGCCAGCTGCTCATCGATCTTCTTGATGTCCAGCTTCTTCAAGCCCATACGTGGGCTAGGCTTCATCAGCTTTAGCTGCCGCTCCAGCTTGTACTTCTCGGTGAACAGGTCGTCCATCTTGTCCATGAGCGGCTTGGCCTTCTTGAAGCCTTCCGTCATGTCTTTCAGAAACTCCGGGTCTTTGCGAACGTCGCGCAGCTTGCCGATGCTCATGCCCAGCGTCTTGGACCACCAGCTAGTGTTTGCTTGCCAGTGGGCTACGGCGTCAGCGACGTCTAAAGCAGGATTGGCCGCTGCGCCGAAGACATGCTCACCTCTGTAAGCTGGATTCATCCAACGCGCTAAGCCCTTGGCACGAGTCACCTGGCGAGCAGTTTCGCCAACTTTCAGCTGGCGGATGGGATCGACTATGGGCGTGCCTGCAGGCAGATCCGGGCGAGTTAGCTCGTAGAGATTCTTCTTGGGTTGTAGCGCTTCCGGCACCCGGCCAAGTGCTACTTGCGCTTGCGACGCCGCCCGGCCGAATGCCTCTTCAGAGCTCAAGCCTTTGGACATCAGGTACTTAGCACTAATCGGCAGACTCATATCTCGTATCTGGCCGAGCAGCCGATCCTGGTGCGTCAGGAAGTCCTTGGCCGTCATCGTCTCTAGCTTGGCGGCAGGCAAGTCCGGTATGATCGTATGGCTACGCAGAAGCTTAAGCACTGGGCCGGAGTCGCCCTCAGCTTTGGCGATCAGCTCTGGCAATGCCTTTAAGACCTGCTTGTAGGGTACTTCACCCATTACTCTTCCAAGAGACTCTTGCTGCGTTTAGCTGGGCGTCCGTAGCGAGGCTCAAGCTCACCTTTGCCCCAGCCTGCATCCCGCTGCTTTAGCCACTCCACAAAGTCATTCCAGTTCATAGCTTTGCTGCGCCGTGGGAACTGCCCGCCAGGCCCAGGACGATAGAGTGGTGTTAGCCCCCCACCCTCACTCCAGCCAATCTGTCCGGGCTGGACGCCGACTGTAGGTGGCGGCAGGTTCTTCTGAAACTGAGCTTCGGCCAGCTCTGTCAATGACGCAGGCGGCACGGCCGAACGTTCCGTCATCATTTGCGTACCACGTCCTTGCAAGCCAGGCACAAAGGGCAGCGGCTGCGGCTTAACCGACTCCAGTGGAATCAGCCCGCTTGGTTCTTCACCTTTGCTCTTCTTACGAGCCTTCGCCATCTTTACGTAGCCTGGCTCTTCTGTAGCAGTTGCTTCACTACCGAGTCCGAGAAGCTTGTTGCCTTCTGCCTCAAAGCCTCCGCCAGTTGCTGGCGGCTCTCCAACGACTGCAGGCGCTTTGCCGCGTGCTATGGACCAGAAGCTTGGCTTCTCCGCTCTGGCTCCTAGCTTAGCGACATGAGCTAATGCCTTCTCCGGAATCGCCTGGCGGCCGATGAGCATCTGCAAGAGGAAGTCGCCGGTTGCACCAGCACCGCCAGCTGCCCATTTAGGCAAGCCTACGGATTCGCCTGTTCTGCCCCAGTTTTGATAAGCGTCGTATGGGGTATAGGTTTCGCCTTCTGCTAAGCTCTGCGCACCAAAGCCAGCGCCAGCGCCTATACCTAGCTTAGCCCAGCGCGGCAGCGCGTTGACCGCTTCACCAAGCTTAGGTAAGCCCATGGCAGAGACGGCTTTAGCACCCGGCTGCAACGCCATACCAAGCTTCTGTGGTGCTCCAAAAGCTGCATTCCACATAGGCAACTGTCCTGGCAAGGCTGAAGCTATTTGACGTACGCCCGAAGGTGGTTCACCGGTAGCCGATTCATAGGCATAGTCCATCGCTTGATTACCTTGCTCCAGCTCCTTTTTGTAGCCTAACCAGCCTGCCGGTTGCATCATGCCGAGATAAGATTTGCCTGCAGCATAGCCTAGCCACGGCGGTATACCATACTTCTTCCAGTGCTCGGCGTTCTTTATGCCCATGGCCCGTTCATGGCTCATTTGGCTTTTTATGTCAGCAGCAGTTTCCCAGTGCTGCGGCACTTTGATGGGATTTTCTTCGCCGCCTGTCTGCATCTGCATGGCAAAGACTTTAGGCTCATAGCCTGCAGGCACCATTATCGGCTCTTGTCCCTCGAACTGAATTGCCTGGGTGCCATCGTCGTAGGTTAGCACTTTAGCTTTGGCCATGGCTTATCTCCCGCCTAGATCAAGCTCTTCTTCATGGATGACTCTGCGCTGTTGCCGTTGCTGTTGCTGGAGCTGTGGCCTAGGCACTCCTTGTGGGTGCGCCTGTTGCGGAGTCAAGGTCCACTGCGGCTTTTGCGTTGGGGTGCCAAAGCCAAGCCAGGTTGGCTTGGCTAGAGGCGCAGCAGGCTTTAGCCCCGGCATGCCCTGCGCCTTTAAGAGCTCATCCAGCTGCTTGGCTGCTTGCGGATCGCCGCTGGTGTTTACTGCCTCCAGGCGTTTTATCATGCCTTCGTTAAGCTTAGGTGCAGCACCTTCTTTGGGAAAAGGCGGATGCACTACTTGGCCGCGCTTGGCCTTGTGGTGCGCCGGATTCCTAGGATCATAAGCTTCGTATTCGCCGGTAGCACCATTCCAGATTACCGGACGCCCTTCAGAATCGTAGTCCACGAAGAGCAGAGCACCAGCTTCTCCGCCGCCTCCACCTCTGCCGCCACGGCCGCCACCTCCGCCTCCGCCAGCCCCTTCAAAGAACTTGGCACCTAGGCTGACACCACCAACGATTTTAGCGCCGATAGCTCCGGCAATAGCAGGAGTCACTGGTACGCCCATAGACTCTAAGACGCCTAAGGTCTGTTGCACCTGTTGTACCTTTTGCATCATTTCATCTGGCGCAGTCCAAGGCTGCTTAGCCAGCGCTCCCAGCGTCGGAAACATCTTAGTCATTTCTGGCGTCTGCATATACTTGGCGAAGGCTTCCGGACTGGCATTGTACATCATCTTGCCAATTTCCAGCGCCTCTTTCATCTCGTCGAGGCGCATCTTCTCGGCGTGCTGGCGCTTGGTCTCAGCTAACGTCTCCTTCCTGATAGCTAGCTCTTCTTTGCCCAGCTGCTCCTGAGAGGCCAGCTGGCGCTTCTTCAACTGCATAAGCCGAGCAGCTTGAAAGGCGTCGCTAAAGGCTTCGCCAGCGCTACTAGCGCCCCACAACCACGGTGCTGGGAAAGCTACTCTCATCTTTAGCTCCTAAGATACCGCCTGATAGCCCCAAGGCTTAGCTCCAGTGATAGCTCCAGCAATGTCTCCGCCTAAGCCGCCAGCGCCCATGAGTTCGCCGCCGACAGTGCCACCAATGCTAGCGATGCTCTTAACGATGTTGCCCATCATAGCACCCTGAGCCTGATACCGTTGCATGGCTAGCGCCGTCTGATCGCTGGCGTATTGACCCATGCCCTGCATGCCCGCGCTCATACCGCCTAAGCCAGTGCCCATGCCGCCAAAAGCAGTGCCCATCATGCCAGTGCCGGTGCCTGCTGAAGTCTGAAAGCCCTGCATACCCAGCGAGCCTATCTGGTCGAGCATGTGCTGGATGGTGCTCATGATGTTCTGGCTCTTCATCTGCTCTGCTTGGAAGCCAACACCTTCAGTGCCTAGGACTTTGCCTACCGGCCCTAGGCCAGCCGTGTCAAGCATGGCTTGCTTCTGCTTGTTGGCCCAGCCACCTGCCTGCTGCGTGGCAACGTCGAAGAGGCCGCTAGCCTGGGCAGCAGCATAGGGGTTGCCACCGCCGACGATGTTCTTGTACTGGTTGATGAGCCAGCCTGGGCCTTGGTTGTAGATCTGCTTCGCCCAGTTCAGCCAATCCTGGCTGCCTTGGTAGGCTTGCTGGCCGAGATTGAGAATGCCTTGACCGGCGTTGGAGACGCCATACGCCATGCCTTTCAGAGCATCCAGGCCACTGGTGTCTATAGAGGTTCCGCCCATTAGTGTATCCTCTTCACGAACACGCTACAGCTGTCAAAGAAGCCTAAGCGTGGTAATAGGCGGCTAGCTCCCTCGTCATCAGCCCAAGGATAAGTTTCCAGCCAGCCTAGTTTGCGTTCTTCAGCAATCTTGATGGCCTCACGCAGCAGCCGGATGCCATGTAAGCCGCCACGATGCTCAGGCTCCACGTACCACATCATCAGCTGGCCGTACTGGCGCAAGGAGAATAAGTTATCGCCCAGGAAGATGCATAAGCCGCCAATGACTTGGCCGTCTAGCTCTAGAGCCCGGCCGATGAAGCGCTCGTTGGCCACTATAGCCTCGGCTATAGCCTGGGCATGACGGGCTCCGCCTTCCACCCGTCGCAGCCACTCCGGCAGCTCCGAGTTCCAACGCATGATCATGTAGGCAATCTTGCCCACGTCGTTAGCATCAATCGGCCGAATGGTAGTCATCTAGCCTCCCAGGCGATATTCGTTCCAGAGCACTGCAGTAATTACCGCTGCGCCTGGTGCAGTTAAAGCAAAGCTAATACCTGGTGGTACTACGGCAAATAATACATTCTCCTGCATGCTGTAGGCGGCAATAGCTTCAACTAGCACGGTCGAGGTCTGCATCACTATCTGCGCCGTGGTCTTGGCCGTGTTAGAGCCCCAGCGAGCGGAGATCATTAAAAACAGCGCACCGCTACCAGTGTTAGTGTAGACCACCTGGGCGGTGCGGACGCTGCCACTGGTCAGATTCAAGTACATAGCGCCAGGCGTAATGTAATGCTGGTGGTCGCCACGAGCTACGGTAGTAGCCGCTCCAGCTGCTGCACCGCTATAGCTAACGTTGGAAGCCCCGGCAGCGTAGTTGACATTGCCAGGCGCGGCGTAGTGGATATGATCGCCACGAGCTACGTTAGTGCTGATACCAATGGTCGACGTCGTGATGCTGACGTTGCTGATAGAGCCATAGTAGTTTACTGCACCCACGTAATATGGGTGCACATGGTCAGCACGGGCTGGCTGTGTTGAGGTGCCGCCATCGGCAGCTGCTGCCAGAGCTGCTATAGAGGCAGTGGCTCCCGGCGCTATCGCATGGCGATGATCGCTGCGGGCTAGAGCAACGCCGACGCCACCATCGCCTACAGTGGTCAGAAAGTTAGCGAGGATGCTAGCAGTAGCTGCATAAGCCCACGACGAGGTTGCGCCGGTGGCACCAGTCGCGCCGGTTGCACCTGTAGCTCCAGTTGCACCAGTCGCACCCGTAGCTCCAGTCATGCTGGCATGGACGTGATCGCCTCGCGCCGCGTAATTGGTAGAGCCAGCGTCATTAGCTGCACCACCACTTTTAATGGCTGCCGTAGTGGCCCAAGGCAGCGAGAAGGCGTGCACATGATCAGCTCTAGCTAGGTTGGCTGTAGAGCCTGCATCTACCACCGTAGTAGAAATGAGGTAGATTTGGCTGGTAGTGCCATAAGCCCAGGCGCTACCACCCGGGCCAGTAGCACCAGTTGCACCTGCTGGGCCGGTAGCGCCTGTAGCTCCGGTAGCTCCGGTAGCACCTGCCGGGCCCGTAGCTCCAGTAGCACCAGTGCCACCACCGCCGCCGCTGCCAAAGGCATACGGAAAATAGTGTGTGTGATCGATGCGCGCGTAGCTAGTGCTAACGCCTGCAGTAGACGTCTTGTTGCTGATATTAGCAGGTGTCCAGCCAAACTTGATGGCCACTACTGGCTCCGGTTAGCTTGGGCGCTGACACTGTAGTCAGACACCTGTTTGCGCACTTCATCCACATTTACCTCAAACCAGCGCAGCGTAAAGGGGCTGCTGGAAGACACTCGAATCTCTGGCTGCAGACAGTAGGTGCCTAGCGGATAGGAGTGCTTAAAGTAACCATTCAGGTAGACCGGTAAGTTCAAGTCGACGCTGTAGATTAGCGTTTGATCGTCCCATAGCTCTACAGTCAGAGTGCCACTGCAGGTGGCGCTCAGCCGGAAGTCGCGGAAGGCGTGTAAGACAGTGGTCGGTAAGCCCAGGGTAAAGCCGCAGCTGCTGGTGTAGGAGACGCCAGACTCGGTGTAGCCATCAGTGTTTTGTACGCCTACCGTAGCGCTTAAGCCTACCAACGGATAAGCCCCGGTAGTAGGCATAGCGGTGTATTGCCAGCCAGTGTAGTGCTTCCAGCGCTGCTTAGATTCGTTATAGACTACTGTGTGCCAGAGTCCATCGTTGCCATAGTAGGTGAAATAGTAGCGCCCGCCTACGAAGGTAGCTGAGTTGTTGGAGTCGTCGTTAATCAGCGACAAGCCACCCCGGTCGGTGCTTCGGAAGAGGGCATCAATGTTGAGCGACATCTTCTGGGCGCTTGGAAAGTCCAGCTGGCCAAAGCCACTAAGCAAGTAGATGCCGTCGTAGCCCTGGTAGTAGACGCCCTGGGTGCCGGTAGCGATGGTGCGCCCGTTGGGTGTGCCCGGCACGTTGCGTAGCGTCGCGATGTAGATGAGGTTGCTCTGGTCGATGCTGAACTGGTAGACGTTGTTCTGGCCCCAAATGTAAGCGTATTGGCCCACTTGGACGATGCCTTGAGCGACATCACCAGCATCCAGCACCAAGTCATAGTAGAGCTCATTGAATACTTCCGGCTGCGAGGGCATCGAAGCATAGGCATAGCGCGGGTTAGCAGTGGAAGCCAGGAGAATCATGCGATTGTTGTAGCGTCCGGCGAGATTGCACGTTGGCGGGCTCATCAGCGAGTAGTCGATTTCATCGCCCAGGTCGATGTCTGCGGCGTTATCTGTATAAGTCGCGGTGCTGCCCAGCACTACCCGGTCGAGGTAGTACCAGTTGGAGGCAGCGGTAGAGCCAGTGCTACGGTAGATGTTGATATGGGTCACCTGCGAGTCGACGCAGACCAGGGGCAAGTTGGACACAGTTATCTGCCTGGAAGCTACAGCTAAGGCATTAGAGATACCAGAGAGGCTGCTGGTAGAGAGTGTTGCGCTGTTGTAGAAGGCGGTGCGGTAGCTGTACGTGCCGCTAGGAATGCCAGCGGCTCCACCATCGGCAGCTATAGGTGTCACTGGTATGGCAGCAATACCCCAATTGGAGACCGCGCCGTTGTAGTACTTCTGCATGTAGACGCCGGAAGGCATCGGAAAAAGCACTAGGTCATCAGCGACGCCATAAGTCGGCATGGCCGTGACTCTTAGACGACGACCGCCTTGAGTTACACCTATAGCCGTACCTGAGGCGTTGTAGATGATGCCGTTGACGTCCTTGAAGAAGTGCGTGCTGGCGACGTAGGCTCCATCTACGGTGCTGGCTAGTGTTAAGAAGGTGTCACAGCCGTAGCGCGTGGCGATGGTGCCTTCGTCTTGGACCTGGCAGTTGACCATGCGCGTCAAGGTGCCTTGCGGTGCCTTAGATGCAGGTCCAGCCGTCCACAAGCCCTTCGACCAGTCGCTTAGCATCATTACCGGCATCAGCTTAGCTTCCTATTAATGCTCATGCTGTTGAGCATGGCAGCAACGCTGTCAGAGATATTACCATAGATCCAGGCGCGATAGCGATCATACTCGTCATCTTCAGTGCCTAACGCCAGATTAAGCGCAGCAGCACTATAAACCATATCAAAGCCATCTGACCAGTTGATAGTGTCGGTAGCGCTATAAGGCAGGACGTCGATGGCTTTGTAGAACACCAGGAAGTTGTATTCGGTAGTGTCCAGCGCGTAGACAATGCCGTCGCCATCCGGCCAGTAGAGCAAGTCCACGCTGGTTACCTGGCCTTCCAGCATGCCTATGGTGGGCGAGCCGCAACCGGAGACGTTACCGTCGACTGTAGGCGCAGCGACGAAAGTGACGGTGCGACGGCCTAGTGTGTTTTGCGCATGCATTTGCTGCAGCGCCCACAGAGGCTCCAGGCTGATTTGAATGGCAAACTCGGCTGGTGCTGCCTGGCTGGCTTCATCCTGCCAATCGTCTTCGTAGTAGTAGACTGGTCCGGTAGGCGACACCAGCTGCGCATCGACGTTGTTGCAGCGCTGCAGCTTGGTCTCGTTGTAGTAGACACTGGTGGTAGCGATGTGATTGCCCGGCAGCAAGTAGATGGCGCAGTTAGCCTTAGCTGGGATAATCACCAGGCCGTCCAGCCAGCGGGCGCGTAGGCAAAAGCGGCGGACGCCGGTTTCCAGCCACCTGATAATGTCATCTGTACTGACGATGGGAGTTTCGCGGAGTTGCAGCTGACACATGTCGAGGATGGTAGCTAAATCGCTCATTTTAGGTCTCCAGCGTCAGCACCAGCAGCAGCAGCAATGGGCTGCTCAAAGGCAAAGAGTTTACGGCGCACTGCCTCCGCGTCCCAGGGCATCATCAGCCAGTCCCGATCCGGCGTCCGCTTGTAGACGGTCTGTTGCAGCAGGTTCAAATCGGTGACAAAGTCGTTGAAGGTCCGGAGCGCCTTGCCTGCGAAGACAAAGCCACGCTCCTTCAAGAGCTCCCAGGCGTAGGCTAGCTTGGCGATGGTGTAATGGTGCTCAGCGGGCAAGCGTGGGATATCGGTATCCGCCGTCATCTTGTTGGGCATGGCTGCGTAGGTCATGCGTAAGCGGGTGCTCACCGTGGGGCGTGGGTAAAACCAGAGGGTAGCGCTGGGTGTCAGCGAACCGTGCATGAAATAGTAGACCGGTGTGTCTGACGCAGCGCTGAGCCAGTCGATGTTTAAGAGGTCGAGGTCAGCAGAGCGCACTGGCGATAGGCGCGTAGTGCCAGTCCATAGGCTGATGGGCACGAAGAAGTCGTCCGGCATGAAGCGGAAGAGTTCGTTAGCACCCAGCGTAAACGAGTGCGTCAGCTCTACGCCTTGCGACAAGAGCGCCACCAGCTGATAACTGGAGTTCAGCGTCATGTTCAGGACATCTGTGGTCCTGAAGATGCCATCCTCGTCCAGCAGTCTCGTCAACAAGGTGCGCAGATCAATTAGTTGCATTTATTGTCCTGAAATAGTTAATCAATAGCTCCAAAGGTGTACCATACTGAACCTGACCCATTTGTTCCTGCCGTTGTGCATATCCATCCGGCCTTGCCACTGTGAGCCGCCCCGGTGTTGTAAACAATATCTCCAACCAGGCTGTAACTCCCATAAAGTTTGCTGCTGGAATTGGTGGGAATATAAGCATCTGAATCAATCCGCACCGCTCCAGCCAAAACACTGCTAATCGGATTGTACGGTTGCAATCCCTTTAAGGGTCTCGAACCTACAGTTAGGGAAGGCTCTGCCAGGTAAATGGTGGTGTTGCCGCCACTCTGTTTATTGATATGAGCAGAGATTTGCAAGCTGGTGGCATTGGTTGGAAGATAAAGTATACAAGTGTATTGATGCCACTTGCCATCTGACATGCTTGAATCAAAAACCCCGCCTTGGAGTGGTGTCAGGATAGTCTGCGCCCAAACAATCTGGTTGTTGTCGTAAACGTAGTCTCCATCTAAAGAGAGCCAATTAAAGGTTGGCTTTACCCCTGCTGAAGTCCCTGGATAGATAGCTACATAACCATCTGAAATGGCATCGCCAATGTTGTAGGTCGTCCCACTGGCCCATACGGGTGCTCCAGCACTTGTCTGAAAATAACCGGCAGTGCCACTCCACACTTGTCCCGCAGGCATCAAGGCCCAGATGGAGAATGACACCCATTGACCAGCCAAGGCATTCACAACTTCTGTGGGGACATAATACTTAATCTCATCATTGGCAGTAGTGACTAACTTCCCGAAATTGGGAGTGCGGTGGGCATACACAGAGCCGTCATTAGTCGTGCAGTGTGTCCAAGTGGAATGACTTCCTTTATCCCAGGCATCCGGTCGGTCACTCTGCCAGCGGGTGAACAAATTATTGTAGGCGTAGTTGGATGCATTAAACCCCTCTATATCATTAGGTCCACGCAGGACTGATTGGGTGTAGGTGCTTCCATTAAAGGTAACGTCTCCGTATACTCTGGGAGTGCAATTAGCAAATTCGACATTGTTGAAAATGAACCCAAGGGAGTCTGGAGAAGTAAACAGTCCCCCCAAACTGGCACAGTCAAAGACGAGAGTTCGTGTTCTGGTAATCCATGCCCCAGAATAACAGTCAAGGTTTTTGAGAGTGATGTTGTAGCATTGATCCAACAGTAGGTCGAGGTTGTTCTCTTCAGCATGAAGTCGGTCAATGTTAACCTTATTTACATTAGTTAGATTGATTGCTCCCGATGGGTTGATGGCATAGCGCAAATCCCAGGTCTGAGCCGACCATGAGCCACTATAGGTAAAACCCTTCTGCGGCCTTCCAGCAGTGGAAGCATCGTTATTTATGTTGAGATAGTTTGATGCTCCTGATCCAGCATCGCTGTATTCCAAGCTAACAGCATAAGTACCTGCTGCTAAAGAATAACCAGCACCCGGGAAGGTAAATAGGTATGCCTTAGGAATCCCGCCTGTGATGTTGTAAACCGGCAATGTATCCGAGGTGGCCAGGGCTGCCCCAGTTGGCGCACCGCCTGAGGTGGCGTACAGCTTTGCTACCGCTGTCCCAGGAGGACCACCATAAGTTTGCAGCCTAAACATTACCTGCTTTACTACGGTGGTGCCGGTGACTGTAAAAACTTCTGCCGCTCGGGTTGTTGCCCCAGTGTATAAAGGTGCTGTGGAATACAGCCAGCCCCCAGACCAGTATGGCCCCGAGGAAAACTGGCAATTTTCGATGTCACTCTGTTCTATATAAACATCGCCGCCATTAGTAACCGTCAGAGCCGAGGCGCAGTTGACGTTGGTGGATTTTTTTATCCTCACACGGTTATAGGTGCCACAACCCCAATCACTTGCACCCCGAGGTATCAGCCCTATTCCGTTGGCTGGCTGACCATAGGACACTCCTAAATAATTGGCCAGGTAGTCAGGGGTAAAGTCCACACGATAAGTCATGTTCTCGCTGTTGCTGACTAAGATAGCGTAGTCGGTACAACCAAGGGCAACATTAACAGCATCAAACCCACCCCGTTCCGGGTAGTAACACCTAATAGCATTTTTGCAACAATTCGCCGGGCCGCTGAGAGTTAGATTTTTAAACCACGGAAAGTACGCCATGTACCCATTGCTGTTTAATCCATTGGGGTTTATGTCAATGCCAACATCTGTGGAACTCATGTCAAACCACAGGATGCTGGCAAACTCATCCACACCTTCAATGCTTGGTGGATAACAAGCAGCGGCGCTTCCGGCATCGTAGGTGACAGGAGTATGCAACCGCCAAACGCCAGCGCTTAAGATTATCCGCTGTCCTGTGGTCAGAGCA
>Ga0335069_10001920_pt1 | contig 32680 bp, 25 predicted proteins | sample Lox_Sample_11_FD_206714 | JGI IMG/M metagenome (GOLD analysis project Ga0335069, IMG submission 206714) | Soil microbial communities from Loxahatchee National Wildlife Refuge, Florida, United States - Lox_Sample_1.1 | ecosystem: Environmental > Terrestrial > Soil > Wetlands | place: USA...
TGACTATCACCTCTTTCGTGCAGAGTCGCATGTGCTAACCGAGGCTCCTGCATCGAAAGAGAAATAACTCCTTCTTCACAACTGTTGTAACCAGGCGATTACACTCAGAACCCTTCCCAAAAAATTCTTGCCTGATACCCCCAGAAAATTTTTATCCCGGCCCAGGGGCCCACGCTGACGAGCCCGAAGCCTGAATAGCCAGACGGGGCTCGGCTCACGATGAAAAGGAAGCCTAGCAGTGCGGGTTCTTTTGTGTCGTGACTTGTGTCGTAACCGGGCCATCCCTACCCGTGTCGGCTAGTGTCACTCCGTATTGCCTCGCGGCAGCCACGGTGGTCCCAGTCGCGGGTCTAACCGCATAAATACTGGCCCTCCGTGCATGTTTGTGTCGCTCGGTGTTACTCGGGTTTCTTTCGGCCACCGAATTCGGGACCAGGGGGTCGGAGGTTCAAATCCTCTCTCCCCGACCAATTCTGTCAGTCCTTCCTGATAGTGCTTGTTCTTCTCGAAAGGCTCACCCGTGGTAGGCTCACAACGTTGCGCCTGTCCCGAAGATGTCGCCTCTGAGCCATCACGAAATGCTAGCGGTTGCGCTGGGAGAAGCGTGCAAAGGATTGGACGAGGGCGGCATTCCGATCGGCGCTGCGATTTTCGACGCGCAGGGGAATCTGCTCGGTGCCGGGCATAATCGCCGCGTGCAGGACGGCGATCCCTCCATGCATGGGGAAACCGATGCCTTCCGTCGAGCTGGCCGGCAGCGGAGCTACCGCAATTTAACGATGGTGACGACCCTGGCCCCGTGCTGGTATTGCAGCGGATTGATTCGCCAATTCGGGTTCGGGACGGTCATCGTCGGAGAAAGCCGGAACTTCCAGGGCGGGGTGGACTGGTTGCGATCGCTCGGGGTTCGGGTCCTTGACCTGGACTCAGACGAGTGCGTCTCCTTGCTTGCCCAATATATCCGCCAAAATCCCAAGGTCTGGAACGAGGACATCGGTCAGGACTGATTGCTCGGCGCCCCAGGACATCTAGTCTCAGCTCCGGCTCGGGCTTTCACCCGGGGTTCAGGTTAGTTTGCAGCCCCCTGCAAACTTCGAAAATGCTCTCCCGTTCGAATTGAATCTTTCTGGACAAAAATTATCCGGGACTGAAATCATCGGCTGAAATATCTTCGTCAGCGCGCAAAAGGAGAATTCTCATTTGATCGACCGCTATTTTGGTCTGACTGAGAATCAGACAACGATTAAGCAGGAATTGCTTGGCGGCCTCACGACCTTTGTGACGATGGCCTACATCATTATCGTCAATCCTCAAATCCTGTCGCAGGCCGGCATGCCGCGCGATGGTGTGGTCTTTGCCACCTGCATCTCCGCGGCCGTCGCGACCCTGGTCATGGGACTGTACGCGAATTACCCGATCGCGCTTGCGCCGGGCATGTCGCTGAACGCTTACTTCACCTATGCGGTTTGCCTGGGGATGCATATTCCATGGCAAACCGCGCTTGCCGTGGTCTTCTTCTCCGGTGCCCTGTTCCTCTTGCTTACGGTTACCCGGATTCGCGAGCAGATTGTAAACGGGATGCCAGATTGCCTGAAGCACTCGACCGCGACTGGAATCGGCATGTTCATCGCCTTCGTCGGTCTGAGAAACGCCAAAGTTGTTGTCGCCAATCCGGCCACCTTCGTTGGTCTGGGCAATTTCGCTGATCCCGAGGTTCAAACCGCATGTATCGGTCTCGCTCTTACTATCATCCTGGTAGCGCGCAAGGTGAAAGGCGGAATCCTTTTCGGAATCTTCGGTACCGCCTTGCTTGGAATTCTGCGTGGGCTCAGCAGTTGGCCCTCGGCGGTGCTCGCATTCCCGCATCCCTCTTCAACCTTTTTGCAACTGGATTTCAAAGGAGCGATGCACCTCGGCTTGCTCGAAATTCTTTTTGCATTTTTGTTTGTCGATCTTTTCGACAACGTCGGGACGCTGGTCGGCGTTTGCGAGCAAGGGGGATTCGTTAAGAATGGAAAAATTCCGCGGGTTGGGCGGGTACTTGTTGCCGACGGCGTGGGCACCGTGTTTGGAGCTCTGACCGGCACCTCGACGGTGACGAGTTATATTGAGAGCGTCGCCGGCGTAGCCGCAGGTGCCCGCACAGGGCTCAGCAATGTGGCAGTCGCCGGGCTCTTCGTAGTCGCGATCTTTTGCTCGCCCCTGGCAACGGCCATTCCGGCGTATGCAACTGCACCCGCCTTAATTTTAGTAGGTTCGCTGATGACGCAACCGATCGGCAACATCGATTGGTCGGACTTCAGCGAGGCAGTTCCGGCCTTTGTCACGATGCTGGCCACCCCGCTAACCTTTAGCATTGCGACGGGCATCAGCCTGGGCCTGATTACTTACACGGTCGTAAAGATTGCTGCCGGCAAATATCGTGAAATCACGGTTCTGATCTGGATTCTGACCGCTTTGTTTATCTTGCGCTATCTGTATCTTGCCGCAGCATAAGGCCTGGCGGGAATCGGATGTACGAAGGCGCCGACGTTCAGAAGATTGGTGTTACTTGGTCTGAACGCCTAGCGGCGCTTGCGCATCAAGATCGAGGTTCAACTCCAGTACGTTGACGCGAGACTCGCCCAGAAGCCCAAACTGCGGCGCCTGTGTGTGCGCCTGGACCAGCGTGCGAACCAGGTCCTCCGGCATTTCGCGTTCGCGTGCCACGCGCGGGAGTTGAAACACCGCGGCTGCCGGTGAAATGTCCGGATCCAGTCCAGATCCCGACGCTGTCACCAGATCCACCGGAATCGCGGCCGCCGGATTCTCCTGCTCTAGCCTGTTCACATCGCCGTTAACGCGATCCAACAGCTTTTGATTGGTTGGCCCGAGATTGGAGCCGCCGGAGGCCGTCGCGTCATAGCCGGCATCTCCTGCCGCGGAAGGTCGCGAGTGAAAGTATCCGGGTCCTCTGAACGGCTGCCCGATGATGCGCGATCCGATCGTCACCCCATTCCGAGTGAGGAGTTGGCCATTCGCGCGATTGCGGAAGAATGTCTGTGAAAGGCCAGTTACTAACAAGGGGTAGACCAGGCCCAGAAGTACCGTGGTTGCAAGGGTCATCCTGATGGCGATGATGAGATCTTTTTTCATGTTATCCAATCAATCTGGCGCCGGTGATGACAACGTCGATCAGCTTGATACCGACAAACGGAACAATCAGACCACCCACCCCATAGATCATCAGGTTCCGTCGCAATAGCGCATCGGCGTTCATCGGCTTATAGAGAATTCCGCGCAGTGCCAGCGGAATCAGCACAACGATGATCACGGCATTGAAGATTACCGCTGAAAGCACGGCCGACTCGGGAGTCTTCAGATGCATGATGTTTAGCGCATTCAAGACGGGAAATGCCCCCGCAAACATGGCTGGGATAATAGCGAAGTACTTCGCCACATCATTGGCGATCGAGAATGTCGTAAGCGCGCCTCGCGTCATCAGCAACTGCTTGCCGATTTCCACGATCTCGATGAGTTTCGTGGGATTCGAATCGAGATCGATCATGTTCCCGGCTTCTTTAGCTGCCTGCGTACCGGTGTTCATGGCGACTCCAACGTCGGCCTGTGCGAGTGCAGGTGCGTCGTTGGTCCCGTCCCCGGTCATGGCGACAAGTTTGCCTTCGCCTTGCTCACGTCGGATGAGGTCCATCTTGTCGCGTGGCGTCGCCTCTGCCAGAAAATCATCCACTCCGGCTTCCCGTGCAATTGCGGCGGCGGTGAGCGGATTGTCGCCCGTAATCATTACGGTCTTGATCCCCATCTGCCGCAGTTGATCAAACCGTTCGCGCATTCCACCCTTGACGATGTCTTTCAAATGAATGACGCCCAACGCACGCCGATTCTCTGCCACAACTAACGGTGTTCCACCTGAACGGGCAATGGCTTCGACTGTGCTTTGCACCTCTTTCGGGATCACGGTCCCGTGCTGGTTTAAGTAGCGGACGATTGCATCGACCGCCCCTTTGCGAATCTCCCTTCCGTCGAGGTTGACGCCCGACATGCGGGTTTGTGCTGTGAAAGGGACGAACACGGCTTCCTGCCCAGCTAACTCGCGCCCCCGAAGTTTGTAGCGCTCCTTTGCCAGCACTACGATGGACCGCCCTTCCGGAGTTTCATCAGCCAGCGACGAAAGCTGAGCCGCATCGGCCATTTGCGCCTCCGTGATGCCAGGGGCCGCCAGAAATTCTGCGGCTTGCCGGTTTCCCAGCGTAATCGTTCCGGTTTTGTCGAGAAGAAGCGTGTTCACATCGCCGGCGGCCTCCACCGCACGGCCCGACATCGCCAGCACGTTGTGCTGCACAAGCCGATCCATGCCTGCGATTCCAATAGCCGAGAGCAAGCCACCAATAGTTGTAGGAATCAGGCAAACAAGCAACGAAACCAGAACGAACACGGTCTGTGGCGATCCCGAGTAGATGGCAAACGGCTGCAGCGTCACGACGGCCAGCAAAAAGATAATCGTCAGCCCCGCCAACAGAATGTTTAGCGCAATCTCGTTGGGAGTTTTCTGCCGTTCGGCGCCCTCGACCAATGCGATCATGCGATCCAGAAATGTTTCCCCGGGATTCGAGGTGATACGCACTTTGATCTGATCCGAAAGGACGCGGGTTCCACCGGTCACCGCCGAGCGATCTCCTCCCGCTTCGCGAATCACCGGTGCTGACTCGCCCGTGATCGCCGATTCATCGACCGAGGCAACGCCCTCCACAACCTCGCCGTCGCCAGGAATGAATTCGCCTGCGGAAACCAACACGAGATCGTCCACGCGAAGCTTCGAACTTGGAACCGACTCCGTCTGTCCATTACTCATAAGCCGGCGGGCAACGGTCTCAGACTTGGCTTTCCGCAGCGTGTCGGCCTGCGCCTTGCCCCGACCTTCCGCCATAGCCTCCGCGAAATTTGCAAATAGGACAGTGAACCACAGCCATAAAGTAATTTGAAAGTTGAACCAGAAGTGTTCGCGCGAACGGAATAGAAGGGCCGTCGTTACCACGCTGCCCACCTCGACCACGAACATCACCGGATTCTTCATCATTGTCCGTGGGCTCAATTTCACCAGCGAATCGAGCAGTGCTTGACGCAGGATCTTCTTATCCCAGAGGCTTCGCGCCTCGGCTGTGTTCTTTGTCGACATAGAAATCGCTAAAATGCCCTTCCTGTGTTCATCAACAGGTGCTCGAGGATCGGTCCCAGACTGAGCGCTGGAAAGAATGTCAGCGCGCCCACGATCACAATTACGCTTGCCAGCAGAACCGAAAACAACGGCGTGGTCACCGGAAAGGTCCCCAGGGAAGGCGGAACATACTTTTTGCGCGCGAGATTGCCGGCAATCGCCAGCATCGGCAGGATCATGAAAAAGCGACCCACGAGCATCGTGATGCCCAGGGTGACGTTGTACCAGCGCGTATTCGAGCTAAGTCCGGCGAAGGCCGATCCGTTATTGCCGGCCGCCGAAGTGAACGCGTATAGGATTTGAGTCAGCCCGTGAGGCCCGGGGTTGGTGATGCTTGAGGTTCCAAAACCGGGCGCAACCACCGAGATCGCGGTAAACACCAGGATGACCAACGGGAACACGAGCACCATCAACATCGCCATCTTGACGTCATAGGCTTCGATCTTCTTTCCCAGATACTCGGGAGTTCGCCCGACCATCAAGCCCGCGATGAACACGGCGAGCACCACATAGATCAGCACCCCATAAAGCCCGGCGCCTACCCCTCCAAAAACCACCTCGCTCAGCATGATGTTCGCTAGCACCATCATTCCGCCCAGCGGCATGTACGAGTCGTGCACGCTGTTGACCGCGCCACAGCTGGCGTCGGTCGTAGCGGTGGCAAAGAGAGCGGAACTTGCGATGCCGAAGCGAACTTCTTTTCCCTCCATGTTGCCGCCGGACTGCGCAGCGCTCGCATGCTGGTCAACTCCGCGCAGAAGAGGATTGCCCCGCGCCTCCGCCCAATACGTCACGGTGACGCTTGCCACGAAAAGTCCCGCCATTGCTGCCCAGATCGCCCAGCCGTGCTGGTGTGAACCCGTCATGCTGCCCAGCGTGTAAGTCAATGCGCTCGGAATCAAAAAGATCACGAAGACTTCAAGGAAATTCGAGAACGGGGTTGGATTCTCAAAAGGGTGCGCACTGTTGGCGTTGAAGAAGCCGCCACCATTCGTACCAAGCATCTTGATAGCTTCCTGGGATGCCACCGGCCCCTGCGCAATCACCTGCTCGGAGATTGTCTGGATGGTCGTCTTGCCGTCGGTCACTTTCTGCACGGTTTGCGGCTCAAGCAGTTTCACCGTGTCGTACGGCTTAAGATTTTGAATCACACCTTGCGACACGAGGGCCAGCGCGAGGATCAAACTCCCCGGAAGCAACACCCAAAGGATCGCGCGGGTCATGTCAACCCAGAAGTTTCCGATCGTCGGTTGCTCGCGGCGCGCGATGCCACGCACCAGCGCGATCGCCAACGCAATGCCCACTGCGGCTGAGACGAAATTGTGATAAGCCAGCCCCGCCATCTGGACCAGATAGCTCATCGTGGTCTCTGGCGTGTAAGCCTGCCAATTCGTGTTGGTCGTGAAAGACGCTGCTGTGTTGAATGCAAGATCGGCCGGCACCGCCGCAAGTTTCTGGGGATTCCAGGGCAGGAGGTGTTGAACCCGCATCATGACGTAAAGCAGCAGCATCGACACCGCGCTGAACCACAGCATGGCAATGCCATACTGTGTCCACGTCATCTCGCATTGATCGTCGACGCCAGTGGCCCAGTAAAGCGCTCGTTCTATCGGGCGCAGAACCGGATCAAGGAATGTGTGCTCATGGTTGAACACCCGGACGAGGAAAACACCAAGAGGCTTCGTGACCAGTAGAAGCGCGGCCAGGAATAATGCGATTTGAAACCACCCTCCTGCAGTCATGGCTAGAACCTCTCCGGCCACAGCAGGGCGTACACCAGGTAAACCATCAACAGGCCACAAACCAACAGCAATACTCCACTCTCAATACCCAAGAACCCACCTCACCGCAGCCGCTCGCAACCAAATACGTACCCAATCGAAATTAGGAAGAATGCAATCGTAAGGACTGTGTAAATTAAATCCAGCATGCATACCTCCGGAGACACGGCTGCAAAGAATGACCAATGCCGATTGCATCATCCGGACCGTAAGAGCCGGGTAAATGCTTTATAAGGATTTCGTAAGGGTGCCCGTGATTCGTCTAGGAAGTCGTTGATTCACCGGGCTCGAAGCGGTACCCGATCCAGGGTTCGGTGACGATGTAACGAGGGGAAGATACTTCGGGTTCAAGTTTCTTACGCAGTTGGCCGACGAAGACGCGCAGGTATTCCATCTGCTCGACGCTCTGTCCGCCCCACACCGCTCCCAGGAGCGTGCGGTGGCTCACAACTTTTCCGGGATGCCGCGCCAAATAAAGCAGCAGGTCAAATTCCTTTGGCGTCAGATGGATCTCTTGTCCACGGACTAAGACTTTGTGCGCGGCTGGATCGATTCGAAAATCTCCGAGTTCGATGATGCGCTCGCTCTCGTCTCCTGGTACGGGTGCGCGCCGTAAATTCGCACGCACGCGCGCCAGCAGTTCTTCCATGCCGAAGGGTTTCGTAACGTAATCGTCGGCGCCTGCGTCCAGCGCCTTTACCTTCGTGCGTTCTTCCCCACGAACCGAAAGGACGATGATTGGAACCTTCATACTGACTCGCAGCCGCCGGCACAACTCCAGCCCATCCATGCCCGGCATGGCAAGATCAGTCACCACTAAATCGGGAGGCCAATCTTTCACAATCTCCAGTGCAGTCTCGCCATCATTGGCTGTGCGAATGTCATATCCCTGGCTTGTAAGCGCGGTCCGCAAAACCCGTGTGATCTGCGATTCGTCATCCACCACCAGAATTCGCCGATGTTCCTGCAGACCCGCCATCAATCCGGCTCCTGGGTGACGATGTGCACATCGACCGCCGGTGCATCGCGCAAAAACTGGTGAATGGCTGAGAGGTAGAAGAAGCGCCGCCAGCCTCGCGTTGATGATCTGCCGAACACTACCTGGGTAATGTGCCGATCGTGGACAAATTCTGCCACCGCCTCCGCCACCGTGTCACCTGAGAGCCGAATGACCTTGGCCCCCACATTTTCCGCGAAACGGACGTTCGCCTCAAGCGACCGCTTGTTCGAGTCGCTGTTATCTTGGCCCATATCTACGTACACGACGTATAACTCACCGTCCAGCGCTTGCGCCATACGCGCACCACGCGCTACCAGGTATTGCGCCGCCGGGTTCGAACTGATGCAGACTGCAATTCGCTCGCGGATCGCCACCGACCGGCCCGCGTTCTCCTTTTGCCGGTACGATTCCAGATTGCGATCGACCGCTTGGGCGACCTGGCGTAAAGCGAGTTCTCGCAACGCAATCAAGTTTCCTTCCCGAAAGAAATTATCGAGAGCGCGGTCCACGCGCTCCAGCGGATAGACATCCCCGCGCCGCATCCGATTTTGCAGAGCCTCCGGCGTCAGATCCGCCATGACGACTTCCGTTACGCGCTGCAGCACCCAGTCCGGAACGGTCTCCCGCACCTGGATCCCAGTAACTCCCTGCACGGTGGGAGTCATGCTCTCGACGTGCTGAATGTTCATTGTGGAGAGCACGTCGATGCCGGCATCAAGCAGTTCGAGGACATCCTCGTATCGCTTCGCATGCTTGCTGCCTTCGATGTTCGTGTGCGCGAGTTCGTCGATCAGCACGACCTGGGGTTTGCGCTGGAGAATCGCGTCTACATCCATTTCTTCGAATGCGGCGCCTTTATATTCCAGAGTTCGTCGCGGAACGATCGGTAATTGAGCGGCTAGTTCTGATACTCCCTTGCGCCCATGAGTCTCGATGACTCCAATCACAACATCTTCGCCGCGCTTATGCCGACGGATCGCTTCACTGAGCATGCTGTAGGTCTTCCCGACCCCCGGAGCGTATCCCAGAAATAGTTTGAATATGCCGCCGGACTTGGCCGGAGTGGCGGTCGCCAGCCACTGCTCAGGAGTCTTCGTCATCGTGCTTATTGTCGTTGAGAGTTTCGCAATTGTCGATGTCAGCTACAATCGGGGCGTGAATGCACTGAGCAGGTCTGTCACCGGATACTTGGTTGCTGCTCTCATCGCCGTCTGCGTCACCCTTGTCTTCCACAACGCCATTCACGCCAACCCAACCACCGTCGCGCTGACTTTCTTGCTCTGTGTCTTGGCAGTTTCGGCTACCTGGGGCTTGCGGCACGCCGTTTTTATGGCGGTGGCCTCTACTTTGGCCTTCAACTACTTCTTCCTGCCGCCCATCGGTACGTTCACCATCGTCGATCCGCAAAACTGGGTTGCCCTGGGCGCATTCCTGGTAACTGCGGTCGTAGCGAGCCAACTCGCCGAGAGGGCTCGTCGCGAAGCGGAAAACGCCAACCAGCGGAGACGGGAAGTGGAACGCCTCTACGCCTTCAGTGCAGAGCTGCTTTCGAACGAGCACGTCGCCGAAGTCTTGAATCGCATTCCTGGCTACCTCGTCGCATTTTTCGACGTTCAGTCTGCTGCCGTCTCTCTATCGAATCGTGTGGACGTATATCGCTCCGGGCCGGCCTCGGACGGCCTCGAGCTTCATGATCTGCAACTGACGACCCTGCGCGGCGAGCCGAAATTCGACACCCAAAAGAACCTCGCTTTCACTCCACTCCGTCTGGGCGCCCGCGTGGTCGGGAGTTTTGGCGTCTCTGGAAGAATCCCCTCGCGCCAGACGCTGGATGCAATCAGCGGCTTGATTGCTGTAGCCGTAGAGCGCGCAGGAACTTTCGAAAAGCTAGCGCGCACCGAGGCCGCACGCGAAAGCGAGCAGCTGCGTTCTGCCTTGCTGGACTCGGTCACTCACGAATTCCGTACGCCCCTGACCGCCATTAAGGCTTCGGTTACCTCGCTTTTGGGCAGCCCCAACCTCCAGTCGGAGCCACGCCAGGAACTGCTCACGGTCATCAACGAAGAGAGCGATCGCCTCAACCGCTTGATCGGCGAGGCAACGGAGATGGCCCAACTCGACGCCAACATGGTTGAACTCAAACTTGAGCCGCGGCCTTTGCGCGACGCCGTCGAGGCGGCGGTTGCTGAGTCAAAGAGCGTGTTGGGCCACCATCCCGTCGATTTGCACATCCCCGACGATCTTCCTAGAGTCCGGATTGATCTGCAGCGCATCATCGAAGTCTTCCGGCAGTTGCTGGAGAATGCCGCCAAATACTCTCCCCCCGACTCTCTGGTCTATGTGACGGCCGAGGCCAAAAACGGCAGGGTCACCGCAAGCGTTGCCGATCAGGGGCCAGGCATCGACGATTTCGAGCAGTCATTGATCTTCGAAAAGTTCTATCGCGGCCGCAATCAGCGTGTCCGCGTGCAGGGAACGGGCATGGGGCTCGCGATCGCGAAGGCCATCGTGGAAGCCCACGGCGGTCGCATGGGTCTCACCAGCCAGGTCGGTCATGGCTCCGTCTTCTACTTCTCGCTCCCGGCGGCCGAGTGATCCTGTTCTCCACCACAGAGCAGAAACCCATTCAGTCCACGACGTTCCGCTGTCGCGCTTCTCCATTCTTTTTCTGCGCGCTTTCATTTAAAGTCTTGGCCAGAGCTCTTTCTAGAGCCTTCGGAGAATTGTGCCCGATTCCCCCGTTTCGCTTCAGGCGATTCGTGACGCTCGCCTCCGCCTTGCCAGTTCCATCTACCATTCGCCCTGCACACTTTCGGCCACGATCTCTGAAAGCAGCGGGCACCCTGTCTACTTGAAGCTTGAAAACCTGCAGCGCACCGGCGCCTTCAAGGAGCGCGGCGCGCTCAACAAACTTTTAACCCTTACCGACGCGGAGCGCCAGCGTGGGGTAATTGCCGCCAGCGCCGGCAATCATGCGCAGGGGGTTGCCTATCACGCCAAACGCAACGGAATTGCTGCCAAGATCGTCATGCCCGTCATGACTCCTTTGGTCAAAGTGAATGCAACCAAGGGTTATGGTGCTGAGGTCATTCTTTATGGCAGCGGCTACGACGAGGCCTACGAAGAGGCTTGCCGCATCGCGCAAAGTGAAGGCATCACGTTTATCCATCCTTTTAACGACCCAGCGGTCATCGCCGGTCAGGGGACGATCGGACTCGAGATTCTTGAGCAGGTTCCCGATCTGGAAGCGATTGTCGTTCCCATCGGTGGCGGCGGACTTATCTCCGGGATTGCGTGCGCTCTGAAGGAATCACGCTCTGGCATTCGTATCGTCGGCGTACAAGCTGCCCGCATGCCATCCATGATCGAGGCGCTTCGCGCTCATGAAGTCGTTCGTATCCCTGCGAATCCCACGATTGCGGATGGCATCGCGGTCCGGCGCGCTGGCGAACGTACACTCGCGTTGGTCGAACGTTATGTCGACGAGGTTGTCGCGGTCGAAGAAGAAGAGATTGCCAGCGGTATCCTGACGCTGCTCGAGCGCGAGAAAATGCTCGCCGAAGGCGCCGGCGCCGCCGCAGTTGCCGCGTTGCTCCACCACAAGACCAGCCTCAAGAATGAGAAAACCGTCGCCCTAGTTTGCGGTGGAAACATCGATGTGACGCTGCTCTCACGCATCATCTTCCGTGGCCTCGTGAAGGATGGCCGCCTGGTTCGGATGCAAGTCCATTTATCGGATCGTCCTGGTTCCCTGGAGCAACTCTCGCGCCTGATCGCTGCGCGGCATGCCAACATCGTCGAACTGCAATTCGATCGTGCTTACTACGGCGTGAGCCTGGGCGACACGTTAATCGACATCACGCTCGAAACGCGCGGCCAGGATCAGATCGATAGCATTATCGAAGCTCTTACCGAAGCCGGTTATCGCCACGAGCGCGTGCTCTAAGTCGTCCAGGTTGTGGTTCGAGCGCCTGCAAGAGTTACTTGGAGAGGCTCTGCTCATGTCTTACCATCCTGTCTTCTGGCGAAGACTTTTGGTGCTGGTTATGGCCAACTTTCTTTTCACCCTGTGTTCTTTCGCCCAGCAATTCGACCCCTCACTATTTCATGGCATGCAGTGGCGCATGATCGGCCCGTTTCGCGGCGGCCGCACCGTCGCAATTTCCGGCGTTCCAGGCGCACCAAACATCTTCTACATTGGCGTTAATAACGGCGGTATCTGGAAATCCATCGACTATGGCCAGACTTGGCAGCCTATCTTCGACGGCCAGCCGACCGGTTCCATCGGAGCGCTGGCTGTAGCCCCGTCAGAACCAAACACGATCTACGTGGGTAGTGGCGAAGGGCTGCGCCGCCCTGATCTTTCGACCGGTGACGGAATCTACAAAAGCCTCGACGCGGGCAAGTCCTGGCAGCATCTGGGGCTTCGCGATGCGCAGCAGATTGGTGCTGTGGTCGTCGATCCGCGGGATGCGAACCGCGTCTTCGTCGCCGCCCTCGGGCACCCGTACGGCCCGAACGACGAGCGTGGTGTCTTCCGTTCGACCGATGGCGGACAAACCTGGCGAAGAGTTCTTGGCAAGAATCCTGATCTGGGCGCTATTGATCTTGCAATCGATCCAAAGAATCCGCAAGTCGTGTTTGCAAGTTTGTGGGCGTCTCGGCGTCCGCCCTGGACCACTGGAGGCGCTTACACCGGTGTCGGCAGCGGGCTGTTTAAATCCATCGATGGTGGCGATACCTGGACCGAAATCACACAAGGGCTGCCTGGCGGCAAGAATATCGGCCGAATTGGTATCGCGATCGCTCCGAGCGACCCAACTCGTATGTATGCGATTGTGGATTCGGCAACAGCCGGAGGCGTCTATCGATCCGACGATGCCGGGGAAAGCTGGCTGCGCGTCAACGCAGAGACGCGCGTCTGGGGGCGCGCCGACGATTTCGCCGGCATCCGCGTCCACCCTAAGGATCGTGACACCATCTTTGTAGCGAATACCTCAACCTATCGTTCGACCGATGCGGGAAAATCATTCATCGCGATCAAAGGCGCGCCGGGCGGCGATGACTACCACACCGTTTGGATCAACTCTGAAAATACCTCGATCCTCGCTCTGGCCAGCGATCAAGGCGCAACGATCAGCGTGAACGACGGTGCGACGTGGAGTTCGTGGTACAACCAGCCGACGGCGCAGTTTTATCACGTCATCACCGACAATCAATTTCCTTACTCGGTCTATGGCGGGCAGCAAGAGAGTGGAAGTGTTGCCATCACGAGTCGCAGCGATTATGGAGCCATCACATTTCGCGATTGGCATCCCGTGGGTGTCGAGGAATATGGCTATGTGGCGCCCGATCCGCTCAATCCGAATCTGGTCTATGGTGGCAAGGTCACTCGCTTCGATCGATCGACCACCCAAACACAAGATGTTTCGCCTTTTGTCCTTCGAACGGGGACATATCGCTTCAATCGGACGGCACCATTGATCTTCTCGCTCGCAGACCCGCACGTCCTCTATCTCGGTTCGAACGTTCTTTTCAAAACAACCAACGGCGGCCACAGCTGGGACATTATCAGTCCCGACCTCACGCGCGACGATCCTGGCGTGCCCGCTGGCCTCGGAGCATTTGTTGAGGCGGATCCAGCGAAAGGCAAGCATCGTGGCGTAATCTATTCGATCGCGCCATCGCCGAAAAACGTTAACCTTCTATGGATCGGTACTGATGATGGCTTGATTCAGGTGACCAGAGATGGCGGGCATTCCTGGGCCAACGTGACTCCCCCTGACCTGACACCGTGGAGCAAAGTTGCACAAATGGATGCCTCACATTTCGATGAATCCACCGTTTATGCTGCGGTCAACCGATTCCGATTGGATGATCTGCATCCCTATCTCTACCGGTCTCATGATCAAGGGAAGACATGGCAGAAAATCGTGCGCGGCTTGCCCGCCAACGAACCGGTCAATACGGTTCGCGAAGATCCTGTTCGAAAAGGATTACTTTTCGCCGGTACGGAGCGCAGCGTCTACCTTTCTTTCAATGACGGGGAGCAGTGGCAAGCTCTCCAATTGAATCTGCCTGCGACTTCTATCCGGGACCTCGTCATCCATCAGGACGATCTTGTGGTCGGCACTCACGGACGCTCTTTCTGGATTCTCGACAACATCACGCCACTTCGCCAGTTGACCGGACAAGTCGCTAACGCAGCGGCGCACTTGTTCGCTCCGCAGCTAACCTATCGCGTACGCCGCAGCACCAATCCTGATACTCCTCTCCCACCGGAGGTTCCCGCCGGTCAGAATCCGCCGGACGGCGCCATGATCGATTATGTTCTCGCTTCGAATACGGCAAAACCAGTTGTCCTCGAGATTACAGATTCCAGTGGAAGGCTCCTTCGCCGCTTTGCAAGCACCGATCAACCCAAAGCGGAAGATCCAGGCGAGCTGAACATCCCCACATACTGGATTCGTCCAGAGCGTGTCCTTTCGAGCTCTTCTGGAATGCACCGCTTTCTTTGGGATCTTCGCCTGCCGCCGCCCGACACGGTTGAACACGAATATCCTATCTCCGCAATTCCCGGAGATACGCCCCGCGAGCCGGAGGGCCCAGCCATCTTGCCCGGGGAGTACTCCGTCACCTTGCGCGTGGGCGAGGAAACCTATCGGCAGCCGCTGCACGTTCGCATGGATCCACGAGTCAAGACTTCGCAAGCGGACCTCGTAAAGCAATTTGCACTCGAAACCCAGATTTCTAACGCCCTGCATGAAAACTTCGAAGTCCTCACCTCCATCCGAAAACTGCGCGATCAACTGAAGGACCTGCAGGCAAGTGGGAAACAACCGCAGATCGGTGCGGAATTGAGATCACTCGACGATAAGCTCGCAGAACTCGAAGGCGGCGAATCAGGTGTCCTGTTGCGCCCGCCCGCCGGCACAAGCTTCACCAAACTAAACTCAGGATTTACCACGCTGTTAGAGATTGTGGATTCCGCAGACGCCACTCCAACCACGCAGGCAAATGAAATGTACTCGCGCCTGCATCAAGCTCAAATCAAGCAGATGGCCCGTTGGAAGGAAATCCGTGCGCAGGATATTGATCGACTAAAGCTCGGTATCGAGCCCTGAGGTAGAGGCCACTCGAACTCGATGAGTCCCTATCAGCAAACCCGTTTATGCTGATTGCTTCTCGTGCTTGCGAAGAATCTCGTAAGTCATGTCCTCGATGCGGGAGAGCACCGTATTGTTTCGCACTTGCGAACGCCGCTCTTGTGGCGGTTTCCTGGACGTCACATCGGTAGCCTGGTTTGCATCACGCTGAGAATTCTCCATGTCCCCCTCGACGATCTGCTCTGATTCTGGTGCTACGGAGTGCTGCCCATTATCCGGTTCATTCTCTACAAGCGGAATTACTTCTCTTGATACCTCCGCTTAAGTATCTGCAACCCTAAGAGTGCTGTCGGACCGTTGCGCCAGATACCGGCGCAACGCGTCCTTCCATGGCGGCAGCTCGACGCCTAGCTTTTCTGCGCTCCGCGGTGAAAGAACGGAATATTTCGGCCGTCGTGCCGGACGTAAGAATCTCTCACTAGTGGTCGGAAGGATCCTGACCGCCAGGCTCGCCTGCCGCATGATTTCGTCGGCGAACTCGAACCACGTGCAATCGCCCTGATTCGTTGCGTGTACGATTCCTCGTGCTCCTCGATCGATCAAGAGGTAAAGCGCGCGGGCGAGGTCAATCGTGTAAGTCGGACAGCCTCGCTGATCGTCCACGACAGCAATCTCAGCTTTCGTCTGCGCGAGTCTCAGCATCGTCTCGGGAAAACATTTCCCACCCACGCCAAATACCCATGAAGTTCGGACCACGAGGGAGTCGGGAGCGAGCTGCAAGATCTGCTCTTCCGCATCGGCCTTCGTCTTCCCGTAGACAGTCGTCGGTGCTCGCGCATCCTCGGCTTCGTAGGGCGTTCGTTTCGCGCCGTCAAAGACGTAATCGGTACTGAGAAATGCCAGGCGTGCACCTGCCAGCGCCGCCGATCGCGCCACGTGAACCGCTCCCGCACAATTCACGTCCCATGCTAATTGGCGGTTCGTCTCGCAGCCGTCGACGTCGGTGTAGGCCGCCGCCAGAATGATGTAGTCAGGCGCATGCTGAGATATGACCTCACTTACTTGCGCGACGGCGCGAATGTCTGCATCTTTCGAACCTAGTCCGACGACCTGATGTGTTTTCGGTTGCTCGCTTAGGAGTGCTTTGCCCAGCAGTCCGGTCGATCCAAAGATCAGGATTCGCATGCGAGTCGGTTTCGCTACTCGAAGGTTTCGCACTCGGCGAGAATGCGACCTTGCTGATCTTTTGCGGCGACTATCGGCTCGCCGTCCAATTGCCAATCGACCCCAACAGCAGGATCGTTCCATGCGAGAACGCGTTCATGTGTCGGAGAATAAAAGTCGGTCGTCTTGTACAAAACGTGAGCGTCAGCCGAGACCACTCGGAATCCGTGAGCAAAACCAACCGGAATCCAAAGCATTCGCTTGTTAGTCCCCGAGAGGGTGATTCCTTCCCACCTCCCGAACGTTGGAGAACTTCGGCGCAGATCGACAATCACGTCCAGAATCTCGCCAAGCACCACGCGTATCAGTTTTCCCTGTGGCCGTCCAATTTGATAATGCAGTCCCCGGACTACCCGCCGCATCGAATAGGAATGGTTATCTTGGACAAACAGATCATGGATGCCGGTCGCTTCCAGCGCTTTCTGGTTGTAACTCTCCAGAAAGAACCCGCGATCATCGGTGAACACCGCGGGCTCCAAGACCAATGCCCCGCCAAGAGATGTCTCAATCTTCTTCATTGGTTCTGGAATCAGAAAGCCGGATCCCGCAGAATACCGAGCAGGTACGCTCCGTAAGGATTATTTTGCATGGCTTTCCCCTGGGCCTCGAGCGATTCTGCTGTGATGTACCCGGATCGGTAAGCGATTTCCTCGGGGCATGCCACCATCAGGCCTTGCCGCTTCTCAATCGCTTGGATATAGAGGCCGGCTTCCATCAATGACTCATGTGTGCCGGTATCCAGCCATGCCATGCCTCGCCCCATCACCGCGACATCGAGCTCGCCGCGATCCAGGTAGGATCTGTTGAGATCGGTGATCTCAAGCTCGCCGCGCGCCGAAGGCCGCAGTGATCTCGCAAATTCGCTGGCGCGCGAGTCGTAGAAATAAAGGCCCGTCACTGCATAGTGCGACTTCGGAGCTCTGGGTTTTTCTTCCAGGCTTAGCGCCCGTCCAGCCTTGTCGAACTCCACAACCCCGTATCGCTCGGGGTCGTTGACACGGTAGGCGAAGATCCTCGCCCCGTTCTTCTTTGCCGTCGCCGCCCGCAGCTTTTTCGCAAACTCGTGACCGTAGAAAATGTTGTCGCCGAGCACGAGAGCGCAAGGCTTTTTCGAGAGAAACTGCTCTCCAATCAAAAACGCCTGGGCGATGCCCTCCGGTCTCGGTTGTGCTGCGTATTGCAGCCGGATTCCAAAGCGCGACCCATCTTCCAGCAACTGCTCAAACTTCGGAATATCGGCGGGTGTCGAGATAATCAGAATATCGCGGATTCCCGCCAGCATCAGTGTCGAGAGTGGGTAGTACACCATCGGCTTGTTGTAAACCGGAAGCAGGCTCTTACACGTCCCATGCGTGACTGGATACAGCCGCGTGCCCGATCCGCCGGCCAGGATAATGCCCTTGTAACCGCTCTCTGATTGCGCTGTCATCGCCTCGATATCAAGTTTCAATCAGCGTGCCGAATACTGTGTCGTAATCCAATCCCGGTAAGCGCCCGTATTGACGTCTTCCACCCATGCTTCGTTTTCCAGATACCATGCAATCGTTTTGCGGATCCCCGTCTCGAAGCTTTCGCTCGGTTCCCACCCAATCTCTCGCTTCATCTTGCCTGCATCGATGGCATACCGCCGATCATGGCCCGGCCGATCCTTCACAAATTGAATCAGCTTCGCATGTGGCACGACCGGATCGTTCGGACACATCTCGTCCAGCACCGTACAAATCGCCTGCACGACGTCGAGATTGCGTCTTTCGTTGCAACCACCGACATTGTAGGTTTCTCCGAGACGGCCTTTGGCTAAGACCTGTCGCAATGCAGCGCAATGATCTTCCACATACAACCAATCCCGAACATTCTTTCCATCGCCATACACTGGCAACTCTTTGCCCGCCCGCCCGTTGAGAATCATGAGTGGAATCAGCTTCTCAGGAAACTGGAAAGGGCCGTAGTTGTTGGAACAGTTCGTCGTCAAGACCGGCAGCCCGTAGGTGTGAAAGTAAGATCGCACCAGGTGATCCGATGCGGCCTTGGTTGCGGAATACGGACTGTTGGGCTGATAGGGAGACTCCTCTCGGAATGCGGGTTCGTCTGGACCGAGAGAACCGTAAACTTCGTCTGTCGAAATATGCAAAAACCGGAACAGGTCTCTCTCTTTGGGTGCAAGGGTTCCGTGGTACGCGCGCGCTTCCTCTAACAAGCTGAAAGTGCCGACCACATTCGTCTGCACAAAATTGTCCGGACCAACAATCGAACGGTCCACGTGGCTTTCCGCTGCGAAGTGAACGATCGCTCGTGGTTGAACATCCTGCAGTAGTCCGCGTACGAGCTGCCGGTCCGCGATATCGCCCCGCTCAAAACGGTATCGAGGATTGCTGATTAGAGACTGTAAATTCTTCGAATTGCCGGCATAGGTCAGCTTATCGAGATTCACCACCGGCGTGCCCACTTGCTTCACCCATGCCAGAACGAAGTTCGACCCGATGAAGCCCGCTCCACCAGTAACCAGGATTGTCTCTTGCATTGTAGGGAGGCTCTCGGTAGCGGATAGCGTCTCGCGCCCTACGTCCGCCGGCAGATCAGACGGAGTTCAGCCGCTTCGATTGTAATAGAAAAAAGGCTGGATCGCGCCATACGCCCCTTGAAACGCCAACAGCGAATCGTCAAGGCATCGCGGAAAGCGAAAGCGGAAAGGCGACGAACCCAGCGGTTTCAAACTACCTTCGCGTGCTCTTCCGGTCCTTGGGCTTGAGCAAACCGTCGTGAAGATGGCGGCTTCTTTCTGATCACGAGCGATTGTGACGAACTGTTTGTTTCTTGTTCCCGAACCTGCCCCTCAAGGTTTCGAAGCCCAATACTCTTCCGACCAAGTATCCGCTGATACTCAGTTTCTATCTCACTCGTGATCTCCTCCCAATCGTAGCTCGCCAGGATGCGCTCGCGGGCCTTTCGTCCTGCTTCGGCCCGCACGCTTGGCGAGGCAATCAAGACGCGCAACATTTGCTCCAGGTCTGCACGATCTCCCGGACGAAACGTAAAGCCCACGCCTTCCACCAACTCGCGATTCTCCGGAATATCGCTGGTCAAGACACAAAGGCCGGCTCCCATCGCATCGAGCAGCGCAAGCGACAAACCTTCCAGATCCGAGGGAAGCACAAAAAGCATGGCATTCGTGAGTAACTCGTCGAGCGCCGCTCCCGAAACATAATTCAAGAAGCGAACCTTCTCGCTGGCGTGGCGCCGAAGATCCTGAAAATACGGATCGTGTTCGTCGGCTCCTCCGGCAAGCACAAGCGTCACCGGCGGATCGGCATCCTCGAAAGCCTCAATCAGCAACCGGCAATTCTTCTCTGGAGAGAATCTCCCCAGAAACAGCACATACTGTTCCGATGTGAGGCCCCATTCCCGTAGATTTTGCGTTGCCGTACTCTGTCGGAGAGTCGCTCCATTAGCAATGTATGCGGGCTCTGCTGCGTAGCGCTGATGGTAATAGCGCTGCAATTCATGCGAGACTACCATCGTCGAATCAGCGCACCAGATCGCTGCCCGCTCGCCTAGGCCGAGAACCGCCGCCGCTACCCGCCCCCACTTCTTTCGATGCCCATCCAGACCCTGTACCGTCACCGCCGTCTTGATTCCGAACATTCTCGGCAAGAAGGCAAACAGCGCCGGTCCGAGTGCATGGTAATGAATGACGTCGTGCTCAGCATGAATAGCATGCGCGGTGCTTAGCGCGGTGTGCAGCAGCGTCTCCCAATTCTTCGATCGCCACGCCGGCAGCCGCACGACCCGCATACCCCGATGCGCAAGAACCGGTGGCGTGAAATAGTTGCGGCAGTACACCGTGACTTCGTGGCCTCGTGCCGCAAGTCTTGAACCTACCTCTTCGTAATACGCCTCAATTCCGCTGTATTTTGAAATAAGTCCCCGGCCGCCGATGAAGGCCACGCGGAGGCTGGGTTTAGGAGCGGCGGGAAAATAATTCCAGCTTGCGCGCTCCCTCGCAAGCTTTTCGTAAAGCGCGCAAATCGCCTGACAGTGTTGCTCAGGCGAGTGTTTCGCCCGCAAGAAGCGCAGCGCTCCCTGGCCCATCCTTGTGCACCGATCCGGATCCTGGTGCAAGCTTCGGATTCGATCGGCCAACTCCGCGGGATTTTTCGGGTCGTAGAGCAGCCCGGTTTCTCCGGCGCGAACAAATTCGCGGCGCGACCCCAAGTCTGATGCCACGACTGCTTTGCCAAACGCGTACGATTCCAGAATGCTCTTACCAAGCGTCTCGTATGCCAGCGAGGGAAACACCGTAAAGCGGCATGCAGCAATCGCCGTCTCAAGCGCAGTCCCTGCTAATTGCCCAACGAATCGAACCTGCTGCAAACCAAGCTGCTGGCTCAGTTGTCCAAGTTGATTTCGCTGCGGCCCTTCCCCCGCAATCGTCAGCGGGACCTCGGGAACGTCGGCCATGGCGCGCAAAAGCCCTTCAAGTCCTTTTTCTGGAGAAAGCCGCCCGAAATACAGCACGCCGTGCCCCGGTTTCCTGGCTACGGGCGCCTCAGGAATGTGCTGAAAATGCGGCAATACTTCGATCCGTGCGCGATCCCAGCCGTTCTCCGCCAACTTCTCGCGCACAAATTCGCTGGGTGCAAGAAACACGTCGACGCACTTCGAATAAGTGCCAAGCCAGCGGTGAACGTACGCCTCTGCCGCCAGCACAGCAGCGCTTGGCCGTCCGCCCGTATAGCATCCAGTCCGCACCGCCTCCCAATACCTTCCCCCATTACAGCGCTCGCACCGCTCACCGTTTGCAACAAAGTTGTAATTCGGACAGAGCAGCTTGAAATCGTTGAGGTGGTAGATGACCGGTACCTTGCGCTTGCGCAATTCCCAGAAGATGGAGGGGGACAGGTGGTGGTAGAAATTTCGAACGTGTGCTACCTCGGGTCGGAACTGTTCAATCAACTCCTCAAGCTTTCGTCGCACCTCGCGGGAATAGATCGCATGGCCTCCGAGCTTGGCTCTTTCTAGCCATCCTGCTTTTGCCTTGAAATCGACGCGAGGCGCTGAGTATTTCGTCGCTTCAGTCCCTTCCGTTTCCTCTCCTGCCATCGAGAACAGCGCCGTCGTATGGCCTGCCCCACGCATCATCGCCATCAGCTCAAACAGGTATGCTTCGGTCCCGCTGAAGCGAAAGTTATATTTGTTGCAGTACAGGATCCTCATACTTCACTACCGCCTTGTTCCGCGAGATCTGCTCAAGAAAAGCGCTCGAAAAGCGTTCGAGATTCCACTGCCGTTCAAAATGCCGACGAACATGTTCTCGCGCCTCCCGGCGCAAATAGCCGAGAGCGTTCAGCGACCGGCCAATCTGATCGACCCGCCACACAAATCCTTCCAGGTCTCCGGGCGGATACAGAAATCCCGTCTTCCCATCTACCACTAACTCGGGAATGCCTGTGATCGCCGGCGCCAGCACCACGCGCGCCCTCGCCATTGCCTCCATCAGCACCAGCGGAATTCCTTCACTGTGGCTCGTCAGGACTACAAGATCCGCCAATTCGCAAAACCGGCCCGCCTGTTCTCGAGGCACGCGACCTACTAACCGAACGTTGTCCTCGACATGCAACTCTGAGATTAGGTGGGACAGCGCTCCTCTCTCCGGCCCATCGCCCACGATCCAGCACTCGAGGGCGACGCCGATATCGCGAAGCAGGGAGCAGGCTTGCACCAGAAACCGGTGATTCTTGACCTGGTGAAGCCGTCCAATACTCACGATCCGCAACGGTTCCTGATTCTTTACCTCGCGCACTGCAGTCACCGTCGCCGGAGGCAGGTCCACCCCGAGGTGATGCATCAGAATCTTTCCTGGCGGCACTGACGGAAAAGCCTTCAGGATGTATTCACGATTGAATTTCGAAATCGTGCGGCAGAACTCGCAATTCATGAGCTTTATGTCGAGATAGGAGCCGTTCACGAGAAGATCCGAGCCGTGCAGAGTCAGGCTGAAAGGAATACCAAGCAGGCGCGCGGCCACCATTGCAACCCAGGACGCGTAGTAACCATGATGTGCGTGAATATGATCAACTCGTTGATGTGTCAACCTCCGCGCGTAGGCAGCTCCGAGGATGGTGTGCGCAAGTGCAGCCAGCCGGCGTCGAAGCGGTTCACGCCCGAGAATCACCCGTTTGCACAGATCCCACAGCAGCGCTGCGCGCCGGATGCAAAGAACCGTTGCTGCAACCACCTCACCGAGTCGCATTGGGAGAAGCTGCAACGATTCGAACTTCAGATCACGATCGCGTTGAGGCACCGCGGCCGGATCGGGACTTTTTGCGCTGCACGGAATCACTGCGCAACCGCGCCGTCTCAACTCCCGTATCTCATCCCCGACATACCACTCCACTTCATTGGGAAGTTCATTCGCGATATACGCAATGGTTGGCATGGGGCTTTTAGTCCCCGCCGAATCGACGGCCCGCATTTTTTAACTCCACTTCGCACATCGCTGTCGCTTCTCCACGTTGTTGCCGCATCGCGAGAATGCCGGCAACGGTGAAGAGCAGCCCGTTCACGAACTGGTAGTTCATCACCACGAAAGTGGCGTTGATGAAATAAACGCTGAGCAGTAGCAGCCATAACCTTCGTCCAGCGCGGCCTTCGAGAAACCCACCCTCTTCGGCGCCGTCAATTCGCGCGGTCCTTCGTCCAATCCCGACTAAACCCGCGATGAGCCACGCAAACATTGCGCACCCCACCACGCCGTGCTCGAGCAAAATCTCAAAGTAGGTGTTATGCACAACGAAAACATCGCCCTTGAATCCCTCAATACGGTCCGCCAGTTCGGTTTGCACCACGCTGGATCCCCATCCGAGCAACGGATGTTCTTCAAACATCGTCCATCCGGCTCGATAGGCAGCCAGACGAAAATCTACCGTATCCTGGTCACGCAACCTTCCCCCTGGCGTATCGCACTGATTTTCCGCGACCGCCGCCAGCAGCGTGAGTGCTCCGGCAATTACAAACGTCGTGCAGACCCTTCGCACCCAGCGATTGTGCGTCCAGCGCAACAGGAGAATGACCGAGATCCCGAATCCAAGCCACACGGATCTCGTCAGAGTTGCCAGGACCGCGACCGGCAAGCCGCCCAGCAAAATCCAGGCCGAGGCTCCTCGCAAACGCTTTCTCTCAAATGAATCGAATGCGATCAACCCAAGCATGTTCAACGCGGCGCCATTTGCCACAGGTTGCAAGAACGGTCCCCGCGCCCGCATTGCATTCAGTCCCAGGCCAGGGTCAAGGATGTATTTCGGAAAGATCAGTCCATCAAGGTGAGCAAGCGATGCCAGCGCCAGATAGATCAGATAAGCCAGAACGAGCAGCAGCAGAAACTCAAAATGCCGAACACGCGCGCTGTCGCGGAATACGACTCCGGCCAGAAAAAACATCATATATGGCACGAAGTACTTGGCGGCAGCTACGCTCCACATCTGAATTTCAAAAGGCCGTGATACCAGATCGGTGAGCACGAGCAAACACAGTCCCACCATGGGTAAGACAATCCGCCGTGGCGGGCGCCACGCCTCGTGCAACAAGAGCGCTCGTAGCAGCACCAGGAAGACCAGCAGCCCAAACGCAATCCGGTCCACACTGTGGAAGTCGAGGTCCGGCGGGCGAAACAGCATGACTGTCAGCGTTGCAAGATAAAGAAGGGAGGGAGCAGCCAGCAGCGCACGCAACGGTTGCACTCCGATTGCAACGCCCGTTTCCGCGATCCGCCCCCCTCGCGGCTCAACAGGCGCTCGAAGACTGATGTTCGCGCTCACGGCTACGTACCCGTCCCGCGCAGCACGACGCCCAGCGTCTGCCACAATATTCGGCAGTCCAAACCCAGGGTCCAACGCTCGATGTATTCCAGGTCAAGCGCAAGATTTGTTTCAAACGACGGGTTCTCACGTGCCTTGACCTGCCAGAGGCCCGTGATTCCCGGGAGCACATCGAGACGCCGGAAATGCGCCAGTTCGTAGCGTGCAAAATCGTCCGGAGGATGAGGCCTGGGACCGACCAGGCTCATCTCTCCGCAAAGCACATTCCACAATTGTGGCAGTTCGTCCAGGCTGTAACGCCGCAGCATGCGCCCGATCCGTGTTACCCGCGGATCGTCAGCGATTTTGAAACATGGTCCCTGCCGCTCGTTCTTGGCGCGCAATGCCTCGCGCGCCTGATCCGCACCCATCACCATCGTTCTGAACTTGAGACAATCGAAGTGCCGACCCTTCCGGCCAATCCGCTTCGCGCGATAGAAGATTGGCCATCCCGAATCGATCGCGATCAGCATCGCGATCACGCCTAACAGGGGTGCGGCGGCAATGAGCCCTGACACTGAGATTGCTGCATCCATCCAACGCTTGAGGGCGAGTTTTGCGTAGGGCAGAGTCTCGCGATGCACCGCGACCACCGGCACCTCTCCCCATCGTTCAATCCGTCCGCATCCTGTTCCCAGACTCGAGAGATCTGGGACCACCCACACATCCAGCGAGTGTCCGCGTGCTTCACTTACGATCCGGTCCACGAATTGAGGATCGTTCGCTACAGCCTCTCGCGAACTCGTCACAATCACCTCGTCTGCAAATTCGGCTCGCGCCACCTTCGCCAGATCCCGCACGCTTCCTAGCACGCCGAAATCACGCCGGTCTCCCAGGAAACCTCGCACCACTCGTCCTAACTCCGGATGGGAACCGAGATAACTTTGGAGCGCACGGCCTTGATGGCCGGCTCCCACGATCAACACGTTCAGCGGCCGCGAGGCGTACTCGTGGACCCTGAATCGTGCCTCAAGCTGTTCGCGTGCGCAGATGCCCAACCAGCTCAAAGCCCCGGCCGCCACGAACCAACCCCACGCCAACGTGATCCATCCGGAAGATCGACTGGCGAATGCTGTGATCAGGACTCCCCAGCCAACTGATTTCGCCCACAGAAACCAGGATCGCCGTCGGCTCCATGGCTGCTGCTGGTAAATTCCCTCCGAGTGTCCGAGCAGAGTAATGAGCGCCGCCGTAAGCATCGCCAGCCCGGCAAAGCGCGCGGCCGCGACCAGAAACGGGCGTCCTGACTCGAAGGAGCCGGCGTAATGCGACTCATGGTTTACGAGGGCTACCAGTGCCCACGCCGTGGTGATGATCGCGAAATCGGCAGCGATCGCAAGTCGGGCTCTCGATTGCCTCTCGAGCAAGACTGGGTTTGGAACGATCGCGTCACAAATTGTGTGAGCGCCGCGTGCCCAACGCTGGCGCAATCGATGGAAGAACTGCGCCGCCCTACCCTCAGCAACCTTCGGAGTATCGATCGGGGCTGCACCGCGCAAGCGGGCCGATCCCGGAATCAATCGGGACGCCCACGTCGTTGATACGGACTGCCATCCCTCTTCCCGTGCGATTGAAGACACTTCGCCCCTCTCGCTCCCTCAATGCGTTCTTCGGTTGAAATGTGGTTTTCCGGACGCTCAGCTCCTCGGTCCATGTCGCAAAAGACCCAGATCAGGCGAAGGACTCTTCGAAGATTTCAGTTCAGGTCAGAATCGTCGATAGATACGCTCCGGAATTGGAAAAGTACGGCCACTTAAGATTGCGCCGAGAACTTGCACCCCGGTCGCACGCAATTTTTGCTGCATCATTCGCGCCTGCACGCGTCGCGTACGGTGTGCTTCCACCACCAGCACGATGCCATCGGTCAATCTCGCCAGCGTCTCCGTCTCACTGCACACGCCCAGGGGAGCTGCATGAATCACGGCATACTCGAAGTCACTGCGCAGTTCTCCAAGGCGCCTCCGGATCCAGGGAAGCGTCAGGCTCCCCTGGGGACCTTTCCAGACTGAAGCCGGCAACAGCTGAAGGTTCCTCCGTAGATGGATCGCGCCAGTTGCTTCGATTCTTCGCCCCTCAGTCTTCCCGCCCTGTTCGCGCTCGTCCTCGAGGTTCATTTCCGCTTCCTCTATCCTGGGATCGGTCTCCAGCAGACATATTCGCGCACGTGACTGCTCGGCCAGCGTCTCCGCCACAAGGCGGCAGATGCCGGCGCTTCCCGCGTCTTCGCTCGTGCCTGCAAAGACCACTTGCCGCATCGACCTTGGCCAGCCCGCGAGAAACAGCCGCTGCACGAGTGCCAATAATTGCTCGTTCGCAAATTGGCCGACTATGGATGTCTCTTGCTCGTCTATCGCCCCTTCGCACGCCTTCGTCCCTTCGGTGGAGAGTTCATTCCAGGCTTCAAAGAGTGTGCTCATGACAACACCCTCACGCCACGTCTCGCGGGAACGACGCCAAGACCGGCACCTCGAGACAAGCAAGAACGTCATCCGGCGACTTTAGCGCCGGATCCAAGGCGTCGGCGCCGAACGCAACCCCGGTACTCCCTCCCGTGGCGGCGATCAGTCCAGCCAGCATTACTACCCAACCCGCATGTCTTGGGAGTAGCGGCGCGCGCGGCGGCTCAACGATGGTTACGTTGAGAATCCCGCGCTCATCGAGAGCGTCCCCAATTCTCGCTTCTTCGCTTTTTCGCGCATACAAGAGGTAAGTTTCTTCTGCGGTCTTCAAGTTCCGTAGCAAATCCTGTTGATGAATGGCCGACTCACCCAACCGTTGCGCTCGCTCCCACGACTGAGAAAGCTCCCATTGCGTGTGTGCCTCGCGCGCGCGCAACGCGGTTGCCTCTACTTGCGCTTTCTCTAACTCTCCTTTCGCCCACTCATAATTGGGATCTTTTTCGGTCGTCTCTTCTCGCAACGGAGATTCGGTCTCGACGGCAATTGCTGCCTTTGTTTCTGCGATCTGCTCGTCGATCTCGCGCACCAGCCGGTAGCTCGGTTCATAGAGCTTCAGCAATTCTGTCCGCTTCAGCTGCAATTCCAGCAATCGTCCCTTTAGCACTTGAAACAACTCCGGATTGTCCGCGGCCTTAATCGTCGTCGTCGATCGTGGGGGAAGGGAAGCTAGAGTCGTCTTCAAGGCGCCGATTCGCTTCTCGATCTCGGCCCGGGCAACCCGGGTTTGGCGGTAGCTGCTCTCCAGCTCGCTGGCGCGTTGCAGTTCCGTGTCGCGTTCGACCGCGCCCACCACCACGCCCTCGTTCTGCGTGAATTCGAGCAGCTTGTCTTCCGCCGCCTGCAGGCGCTGGCGTGAGTCCGTGGATTGCTGGGCGAAAAACGAATATTGCCCTGTCGGCCGGTGCACCTCGGCGTGCATTTCCGAATAGAAGTTCGCCAGCGAGTTCAAAACTGCCGCTGCCTTCGCCGGATCGCTCGAATCGTAGGCCACGGTGATGAGGTTGCTCTTCCGCACCGGCTCCACTTTGATCCGCTGCGCCAGACCACGTTCACCCCGCGCAACCCGGTGCGCATGATCGTTGCTGCTCAATCCCAGCCACCCCAACAGCCCGCTGCGTTCCAGCCCGTTCGCCTCCACCACTTTGCGCAGAAGGCTCTCGTCCTGCAGCAGCGCAACTTCGGAATTCAGATCCTCCTCACTGACTTCAAATCGGCTCAGTTGGAGTGGTTCGTTCGGCTCGGCCGTGACCGCTGGATCCACGCGCTCCCGGCGCAATAGCACAGTCATGTGCGCTTGATACGCGGGTGCCATCAGCCAGTACCCAACTGTCATCATGACAACCAACAAGAACATGACCACAGCGGGACGTCGCTGGCGGAACAACACCGCCAGCACGTCGCGCACCGTGGGGGAGGGTGACCCAGCTTCGTACCGCCTCGGACTGACCACCATTTGCTCTTGCATGACGCATTCGCCACTTGGCCGTAATCCCGCTCTTCAGCCTTCGCGGGAGCCCATACTTTGCCGGCGCGGTCGAGTCAGAAATGTCCGGACGTCAGGAACATTCCCATGCTGGTTGCCGGCATGAACCGCATCACGTTCGAGACCAGGCTCTTTGGCACCACCAGAAAATCACCCGCCTGCAAATTTAGGTCTTCGTTGAGATCTCTTTGCTTCAGGATCTTTTTCACATCAATCACACGCGCTTCGACCATTCCCGGCGAAACACGCCGAAAAACGACGACCTGGGAGTGCTTCGCCTGGGCGGTAAATCCTCCCGCAATGGCCACCGCTTCCGAAGCCGTCGTCGGGCTGCGCAGTTCATACTTGCCTGGCCGGCCCACCTCGCCCGCTGCGATAAAAAACGGCCGGTCAAATTCCTTCAGCGTGACCGTCACCTCCGGGTCGTGCAACACTCCGGTATAGGCCGCGCGAATGCTCTCCTCCAGCTCCGCCGCTGTCTTACCCTCGGCGATCACCGCTTTCGCGCCTCGCAGCGAAATTCGGCCATCGGGTTGCACCGTGAGTGTCTGGTTGAATTCAGGGGTAAATGTGAAAGCGACCTCAACCACGTCGCTTTTCGACAATCGGTAGAGCGGACGACGCTCCACACCGAGCGGTGCGTTTCCCAGTTCGTCCGCTCTCCCGGTTTCGGGAGCTTGTGGCCCGCCCGTCGTAACATCGCTCGACGGAACACTTTGGCTCGAACCCCCCTGGGTTTGCCTCGGTTCTCGGGCCCGCATGCTCCCATGCGCGGTTTGGATCGGTAGAACGACCAAACTCAAGACCGCTATTGCACGCCTCCAAACCATGTCGGTCCGCTTGATCGTCCCAATGCTCAAATCTCTCTTGCACTCGCAAACTACTTCTCTGCACCATTTCCAGCAAGACATGGGAAGTGCTGCCTACCAAAGGAGCTATGCAGAACTTTGCGGAGCTGCAAAAGCCCCGGCGTCCTCGAACGCGTCGGTGCTCGCTTTCCGTCCTGAAGACCTGGTGGCGCCATCGTCCACGTTTTTCTTGCAATCCCTACCTGTGAGCATCTACCAAAGTGGACTTGCTTCTGTGTTCACAGCGCAGGCAAACGGCTCCGGCACGATCGGGCTATCCCCGCACCGCGCGCATTTGATAGGTACTTGGACCCCGGGGGATGTCGCCCGTGCTTCTTTCACGCCTCCTTCACTTTGCGCTCCGCGATTTTCCCGTTTGCGGCGCCCTGTGCGCATGGTCACTTTTTCGCGTGACCATCGGACATGACTTCTCCTTCCCACCCCCTGAAAATCTCCTCAATAAAATTCTCAGTGAGGTCCGTCATGCCCGGCGCCACTCGCGGCACGATCGATGTACTCCTAGCCGACTCCAGCCCTTTGCAGCTTCAGCTTCTTACCTCCGCTCTGCGTCGCCGTCCCGAATTCAACCTCCATTCCTGCCCGCTGGATGCTCAGTCCATCTTCGCCTGCTTGAAAGATCTCTCCGCTCACGTCCTCGTACTGGCCATGAACCACCAACAGGGCCCGACGCATGACCTGTCTCTCTTGCGCCGTCTTCATGTCGCCTATCCTCGGATCACCAAAATTCTCTTGCTGGAATCCTGCGATCGCGATTTGGTGATCAACGCCTTTCGGTCCGGCGTGCGCGGCCTCTTCTGCTTCGGAGAGTCCCCCTTTCGGGCACTCTGCAAATGTATTCACGCCGTCCATCACGGGCAGATATGGGCTACCACTGAGCAATTGGACTTTTTGATCGATCTCGTCTCCAAGGTTCCCTCTTTGCGCATCGTCAACGCCAACGGGGATCAACTGCTCACTCCCCGCGAAGAGCAGGTCGTCGCTCTCGTCGCCGAAGGTATGGCCAACCGAGAGATCGCCCAGGAACTTGGCCTTAGCGAGCACACCGTGAAGAAGTACGTTTTCCGCATCTTCGACAAGCTTGGAATTTCTACCCGGGTGGAACTCGTGCTCTACGCGGTCAGCAACGGCGAACACCGATCCGCCGAGTGGGTCTCCGGGAGCGCCTGAGATCGGGCGCCAGCCGATTCTGAAGTCTCAAAACCTCTCCCTTGAAGCCATCTGCGGAAACCTAAGTCTGTACATATTCCCGCCATCACTCGACCACGCCCCGCCGATACCGCTACAATGCTCCCGTTCCGCGCGAAGCTGTTTTCTGTGCGGCTCGACATTTTGCCTGGCCCACTCTCCAACTTGTCGCGGCGCTGGACCGTCATCGCCTCCGGGCTTTTGCTGAGCGCACTCGCGCTCGTCATGCTCTACACCGGACGGGCCGCGTTCCGCAGTCCGCTTGCGATCGTCGTGATCGCCGCGATCGGCCTTGCCGCCGCGCTGCTGCAACTTCGCCTGCGTGGTGCTGATCGTGCCGTCCGTACCCCGATCTCGCTCAACGTCCTCGGCCTCGTGTGCGCATTAGCTGCCCTGTTTTCCGATTTCCTTCACCTCGGCTATGTCGTTACCCAGATCACCGCTCTTTTGGCCGTCGGATGCTTCGCCATCAGCAGCTTCATCCTCTTCGACCAGCTCCGCAAAAGACGCTTCTAGTCGGCGCCGCCATCGAGTTTTGGCTTACCCTCCCGCTATAATCCGGGGTTCTCATCTCCAGTTCGATGGAGCCACCCTTTCATGAACCCCAGAAAATCCCCCTTCGTCTCTTTCCTGGTTCTGGCGTTTGCGACCTCCGCCTTCGCTGGCGACTCCAAAATTCTTACCAACCATCTCGGCTACGAAACCCTCGGCCCCAAGCACGCCGTCATCCTCGCCACCGACTCCGATCCTGTTTCTGCCTGCAGCCTGAACCTTTACCCCGCTGACAAGCCTTCTTTGACGATTGAACCGAAGTCCGTCGGTCCCGTGCAAAAGTGGAGAGACTGGTATTTCTGGACGCTCGATTTCGACTCCTTCACGACCGAAGGCGAATACTTTCTGGAATGTAACTCCGCCGGCGGCCCGGTGCGCTCCTTCCCCTTCAAGATCCAATCCGACATCATCGAACGCAACACCATCTCCGACGTCATCTATTACTTCAAAGGCCAACGCAGTTCCGGCGAGATGGACGAAGCCGACCGCCATCTCCACTTCGATGGCAACAAAGCTGGCATCGTCGATGCGCACGGCGGTTGGTGGGACGCCACCGGTGATTACGGCAAGCACCTCTCCCATCTTTCTTTCTCCACTTACTTCAACCCGCAGCAGATTCCGCTCGTCGTCTACTCGCTCCTCAAAAGCTACGACCAGCAAAGCCGCCGCAACCTGCAAGGCTTCGCCCGTTACAAGCTGCGACTGCTTGATGAAGCCATGTTCGGTGCTGACTATCTCGCTCGTGTGAAGGTTCCCAACGGATCCTTCTATCGCTCCGTGAACAACGGCGGCGTCGATCAGATCGCGAAACATCGCAAGATCGCGGGCGAGATGAAGCAGTTCGGTATTGAGAGCACGCCCGGCAAGGGCGCGAAAGGAATGGTCGAGAACGCCAGCAACGATCTCGAGTACCAAGTCAGCTATCGTTCCGGTGGAGGCATCGCCGTCGCCGCTCTCGCCATGGCCAGCACGTATCCCGTTTCAGGAGAATTCAAGAGCGCCGACTACCGCAAAGCCGCTGAGGAGGCCTTCGCGTTTCTCGAGCAGAACAATGCCAAGCTCACCAACGACGGCAAAGACAACATTGTCGACGATTATTGTGCCCTCGCCGCTGCCACCGAGCTTTATCGTGCGACCCACAAACCGAAATACAAGCAGGCTGCCGACCTTCGCGCCAAATCCCTGATGTCGCGGCAGATTACCGCCGGCGGCTATCAGAACTATTGGCGCGCCGACGATCACGAACGACCGTTCTTTCATGCCTCCGACGGCGCATTCCCCGTCGTCAGTCTTCTCTACTACGCAGAAATCGCCGATCCCGCCACTAAACAACAAGTCCTCGACACCGTTAAAAAATCCCTGACATTCGAACTGGCCATCACCTCCGAGGTCCCGAATCCTTTTCTCTACAGTCGCGAGTATGTCGAAGAAAAAAACGGCGCGCGCCGAACCAGCTTTTTCTTTCCACATAACAGCAGCGCTGCCCCGTGGTGGCAGGGAGAAAACGCCCGTCTCGCCGGGGTCGCGGCCGCTGCCCGGCTCGCGGCGCCGTATTTCGCCGGCGATCCAGCGCTTCACCAGCAACTCGAATCCTTCGCCACTGCCCAGCTCAACTGGATCCTCGGCCTCAATCCCTTCGACTCCAGCATGCTCAACGGCGTCGGCCGCAACAATCCGCCCTACATGTATTTCGATTCCTGGGAGTTCACCAACGCGCCTGGAGGGATCTCCAACGGCATCACTAGCGGGTTCACTGATGAGAAGAATATTGACTTCCTACTGAACTACCACCAGACCGGCGCCGACAACGACTGGCGCTGGGGAGAACAGTGGCTCCCTCACGCAGCCTGGTATCTCTTGGCCGCTTCAGCCGGCAACGACGCGCGGTGAATGCGGAGTCTATCTCTGAAATACAAACTCACCTTCAGAAACTCCGCCGTTCTTACCCAAAGC
>Ga0335069_10001921_pt1 | contig 32676 bp, 26 predicted proteins | sample Lox_Sample_11_FD_206714 | JGI IMG/M metagenome (GOLD analysis project Ga0335069, IMG submission 206714) | Soil microbial communities from Loxahatchee National Wildlife Refuge, Florida, United States - Lox_Sample_1.1 | ecosystem: Environmental > Terrestrial > Soil > Wetlands | place: USA...
AGGGTTTCCCATGAGCAACATTCCCCGCAGAAAAACCGTGACCGCGAACGTTGGCGGTGTGCGCGTGGGCTCCGATGCACCAATTGTGGTGCAGTCCATGACCAACACCGATACCGCCGACATCCCTTCGACCGTCAAGCAGGTCGCCGCCCTCGCCCGCGCCGGCTCCGAACTCGTCCGCGTCACCGTCAATAACGACGAAGCAGCAGCCGCCGTCGCCCCCATCGTCGACGAGCTCGACAAAATTGGCGTCCGCGTCCCCATCATCGGCGACTTCCACTACAACGGCCACATCCTGCTCATCAAGTATCCCGAATGCGCCCGCGCGCTCGCCAAGTACCGCATCAATCCCGGCAACGTCAGCGTCGGCCGCAAGAATGACGACAACTTCCGCACTATGATCGAAGTCGCGGTCAAGAATCAGAAACCCGTCCGGATCGGCGTGAACTGGGGCTCACTCGATCAGGCCCTGCTCACAAAAATGATGGACGAGAACAACCTGCTCCCCGAGCCGAAAGACGCGCGCGAAGTCACCATGGAAGCCATGGTTGTGAGCGCTCTGAACTCCGCCGCGCTCGCCGAAAAGTACGGCCTACGTCCCGATCAGATCATCCTCAGCGCGAAGGTTAGCGGCGTGCAGGATCTGATCGACGTCTATCGATCTCTAGCCGCGCGCTGCAACTACCCCCTGCACCTAGGCTTGACCGAAGCCGGCATGGGTGCCAAAGGCGTCGTGGCCTCAGCCGCGGCGATGGGCGTCGTGCTGCAGGAAGGCATCGGCGACACGATTCGCGTCTCGCTAACACCCGCGCCTGGCGGCGATCGCACCGAAGAAGTGCGCGTTGGTCAGCAGATTCTTCAATCCATGGGCATTCGCAGCTTCATGCCGCAGGTCACCGCCTGCCCCGGCTGCGGCCGCACCACCAGCACCTTCTTCCAGGAGATGGCCGAGCAGATCCAGACCTACCTGCGCGACAGCATGCCCGCATGGAAAGAGCGCTACCAGGGCGTCGAAGAAATGAAGCTCGCCGTGATGGGATGCGTGGTCAACGGCCCCGGCGAATCCAAGCACGCCAACATCGGCATCTCGTTACCCGGCACGTTTGAAGAACCGAAAGCTCCGGTCTATGTTGATGGCCGTTTGTTCACGACGCTGAAAGGCGACAAAATCGTCGCCGAGTTCATCCAGATCCTCGACGAATACGTAGACTCCCACTACGCCGCAAAAGAAGAAGTCGCCGCGAAGTAGAGGGCGCTTTTCGCCACAGAGACACAGAGAAGAGCGAGTGATGTTCTATCGCTTGGATACTATGGCTACTTCTCTAATTCTTCGAGCAACTTGAAGAAGACTTTCTGTCTAACCCATCGGCAACCAAAAGGAGGGTCATTGTCTTCGGGCGGAAAAGCCGGCGTCGACACAGGCAGCTTGATATAGTCCGTACAAACTCTCACGCCGTAATCGCAGCTTTGCGAGGGCACCTTCCCGTCAAAAACGCATTGGTATGATGCCTCCATCGAGGAGTATCCTTCGTCGAATATCGTGTAGTAGCGGACTTTGCCATAGTTTGGCGACGCCACGTTCTTTGGTTCGATCGTTTGATCGTTGCCACGGAGAAACAAGAGAGACTCGCTTCCCAGGCGTAGTCCTTCATATGGCCCGAAGTAAAGTATCGCCCCTTTCTTGCTTGCTTTGAAACTTTGAATTACCTCGCCTTTGTAAACGGCGCTGCTGTAGTTCTCTGTATCTCCTGACAGGATCCGGATAAGTACAACAACGTCAGCCTTTTTGAATAGATTGTCCAACGTGTAGATGCCCGGCTCGCTAATCTGCACCGCCTGAGTCTGAGAAGTTGCTGCCGTGGAAACCATCGCAACTGTTGTTAGAGCGATTAGCCCATTCGCCACAGCGATCTGCAAAAATCGCAGAAAAAGCCAACCACGAACAATACGAAGTCCAGATGATTTCAAGTGGGTTTCCTCTGTGTCTCGTGTCTCCGTGGTGAAAGCCCTTCTACGCCAATAGCGGCAAATTCGGGTCCGCGAAATCCTCCGCCGGATCCGCGAACGCCTTCAACTCCGGATAGTGCTTGATCAACTCCGGCGGCGCGATCACTCGCTTCCCGCTCAGCAGTGCCTTCAACTCCAGCGCATTCGCGCCCGCCCGCGCCTCATAATGATTATTCGTGATCACATACGTCGTCTGCGCGCGTGAAGCGATGCTTTCAATCTTCTCTTTCCACTCTTCCAACTCCGGCTTCGTATAAAGATAGTTGTAGCGGTCGTCGCGATTGTCCGACTCGAACCACTCCTTGTAATTCCGCCCGTGCAGCCGCACGTAGCCTAGCGGCGAGGTCACGTGCTCGGTCGGCTGCATCGACATCCCAATCACCGGCTGATCGATATTGCAGAACGCGACGTTCTTGCGCGTGAACTCGGCAATCGTTTCCGGATTATCCCAGCTCGAATGCCGAACCTCGACCACGCGCGGATACTCGATGAACTGCCGCAGCAGCGTATCCAGATACTCGCGGTTGAGCAGGGTGTTCTTGTACGACACCGGGAACTGTATCAGCAGCGCACCCAGCTTCCCTTGCCCTGCAAGCCCATCCAACCCCTCCCGCGTGGCCGCTTCATCCTCGTCCGTCGGCTTAATCGTAGCGGCCGATGTCGGCTCCATCACCGCCACCGGCGAATGCGTGAACGAGCGGTGCAGTTTCGCCGTAAACCGAAACTCCGGATTCGCCGCCGCCGCGTACCGCACCCACAACTTCACCAACTCCGGCTTCAGCGGACCGTAAAACGAAGTATTGATCTCGACCACGTCAAAGAAATGCGCCAGATATTCCAGCGGGTGCAGCTTTTTGCGCTGCACCTCGGGCGGGTAGAACACTCCGTTCCAGTCCTTGTAAGACCAACCAGCCGTGCCGACACAGATATGGGGCGCAGAACTCATCAGAGTCATTCCTCGAAAGCATCCATCGAGGATCGAGCGGCGAACTGGCGAGAGCGGTTCCTTGAGGGCAATGTAGCACACAGCTCTCCCAGCCGCTTTCCCCAGCAGATGCCGCCGCAACATACCGCATGCTTCGAGCTCAGATCACCCGCCCCAGTGACCAGTTGTGGATTCTCCTGGGAGCGTACTCCGGATTTTCCACAGGCTTCCTCCGCAATCGCCTGCTGCGCAAGCATTTTGCTACTTGTGACCCAAATCACAATTTCAGGTGACGCATAACACAGCCGGGCAATTGCGGATCACGATATCTGTAATAGGCAGATGAGGGGGCGCGAACGCATGAGTGACCGCAAGCCGCGGGAAAAGGTGGTTGCTGAGATCACGGTGTCACACCTCACCCAGTTTGCCAGCGAGTCGGGGCGAACGCTCTCTCACGAGGACGCGATCGCTTTTCTGAACCAGCAAGGCCGGGCCCACGAGATGTGGAAGCACATGATGCAGGCCGCCGAGGAGTACATCAAGACGGCGCTGCACTCACGTTCCCCAGTTTTACTACCAAGGCAGCACGGAGTCCGGGACCGCATTGCGGTCTGAAAACTCACCCTGTGGAATGACCCGAAGTTGCCTTACAAGGCGGGCCAACCAGCCCGCCTTCGTTTTCTGAGCTCCGTCCTTGTGCCCTTACCGACGCGCCTCTCTTAGAGGCGTGGCTTCCGCGGTCACTGCGCTGGCTTTCCCGGGTACTTCTTAAACATCTTAGCCACGCTTTTCTCCATCGCCTGCAGCGATTTCTCTTTTCTGGTCGCGTCCACTCTATCCGTCGCGATTCCGCGCCACTGCAATTGCTTCGTCTTCGGATCAGCGAGGTCGATGACCAGCGTCCCTTCCTTCAGCAGGCTCGAGGTACTGGTGCCCGGAATGTGGTAATAGGCAGGCTGCCCCCACCACGCGCCCGCGTACAGCGGAGGAAAGTAATAGAGATCGGGCTTGACCATCACGCTCATCTGGGTGTCGAGTGCACCGTAAGCCTCGATCAGCAGGTCGCCGCCACTCTCCACCTTCTTCAGGCCGATCTGTTGCAGGTTGTGATCCACCGCCCCAATTACCATCGCCGCTAGGATCGGGCGCAGATACTCATCGTTGCGCCGTGCCCAGTAGTAGGTTTTGAAGCGGTTGAAGTCGTTTTTCTTGTCGTATTCGACTTTCACTTTTTGTGAGAAGACTGCGGGCGCCAGCATGAGCACCAGCAGCAATACAAGGAAAGGATGCTTCGAGAAACGTCGATCATGAGTTCTCATCGGAGAAAAACTCTCGGGTACAAGATTTATGAAATCGTGCGCGCCGTGTCTAGGTCCTGATGGCGCCCCTTCCACGCACCGCCCGCCCCGCGCCAGTAGCGGATGGCAGAGTAAATCGTTGCCATTTCGTAGAATAGCGCTGCCAGCGGCAATGTGAGCGCCCAAATCACGTGCAAGCGATAGAAGCGCACCAGGCTGGAGTAGGCGACCGCCATGAACAGCCAGGCCGCACCACCCAGAAGCGCAAGCCGCACTCCACCACTCATCGCCAGCAAGACCGGCGCGAGATAGAGCACGCTCATCCCAACCACGGTCCCCACCAGCAGGAACAATGAATGGTGCAACTGATGAAACGCCGTACGCGCGATCATGCGGCCAACGTCGCGAAAATGATCATACGGGCGAAGGCTGTGGCTTTGCTTGGTTAGCCCCAGCCAGATTTTGCCACCATGGCTCTTGATGAGTGCGGCCAGCGAACAGTCATCAATGAGCGCAGAACGAATGGCGGCGATGCCGCCGGCCCGAACAAGCGCCGACGAACGCACCAGAACGCAACCGCCCGCAGCGCCTGCTGTGCGGTGCTGGGGGTCACGAATCCAGGCCGGCGGATAAAGTTTGAAAAAGAAAAAGACGAAGGCGGGGATCAGCAGCTTTTCGGCCAGGCTCTTGCAATGCAGCTTGACCATGAACGAAGCCAGATCGTAATTGCCTTGCTGCGCAATGGCAGTCAGGGTGGCGACCGTATTCCTGCCTTGCTCAACGTCGGCGTCGGCCAGCAGCAGCCACTCAGGATTCTTCCGCAGCGCCCGCTCGACGCCCTGGTGCACCGCCCATTGCTTGCCCGTCCAGCCTTCGGCCAGTGGCTGCCCCGCAATGACCGTGAGGCGATCGATCTGGCCGGCCTCGGCGGCGGCAGCCCGCGCCGCTTCGGCGGTTCCGTCAGTGCTGCTGTCGTCGACGAGAAAGATCAGCATCTCAAAATCACGCTGTGCGAGCAGCGCGCGGATCACGGGCGCGATGACGTCAGCTTCGTTGCGTGCAGGAACGACCGCCGCCACGCTACACGGAGAGGCGACGGGGAGTTCAGGGGGCACGCGATTGTGGCTGACTTGCCAGAAACGGCCGTGCGCGAGCAGCAGCCACATCCAGGCAACCACCGTCAGCAAGCCCAGAATGGTCAGTGCAGTCATTCGTAGTTGCCGCCGAAACGCTCCTCACTGTATTGCTTTGGCTTCGCGAGATCAATGGTGCTGTTAGTCTAGAGGGTTAGGAAATGCCCCTTCGCAGGTCTTGAATCGCGAACCCGGGTTCGTGATTCTACAAAGTCTGCTGGTGAGTCACGATTGTCGTCCACTAACACTCTTGCGATAGAGATGGCGGCGCCGTCAGCGCAGTCCTCGCAGCGTGCTGCTCTTGAGCCTTGGGTTTATGTTCTTGCCCTTATCGCGACCCTGCTGCATATTCTGTTCAACCGGCAGTACGGATATTTTCGCGATGAACTCTACTACGCAGCTTGCGGACAGTATCCGGCGTGGGGATACCTCGATCATGCTCCCTTGGTCGCCTGGGTAGCGGATGTAACCCGCGTCGTTTTCGGCAACTCGTTATCTTCCCTAAGGTTAGTCCCGGCGCTTTCGGCTGCCGCGAAAGTGTGGCTCGCTGGTTGGATGGCGCGCGAAATGGGCGGCGGGCGCTTCGCCCAGATTCTGGCGGCAGTGGCCACGCTCACTGCGCCCATTTATCTTACTTTCGACAATTTTCTTTCCATGAATGCCTTCGAGCCCGTCTTCTGGATGGCGTGCGCCGCAGTCGTGCTGCTCATCCTGAATGGCCGCAGCCGGCGACTCTGGCTCCTGTTCGGCGTTCTTGCCGGGATAGCCCTGCTTAACAAACATTCCATGCTGTTCTTCGGCTCTGGTTTGGCATTGGGACTGGTGCTCACGCCCGCTCGCCGGGAATTCGCCAGCAAGTGGTTGTGGCTGGGCGTGCTCATCGCTTTCGTGATTTTTTTGCCGAACTTTATCTGGGAGTGGCGCCGCGACTGGCCGACCATTGCCCTGCTCCGGCATGTGGTAGGAGGAAAGTACGCCAGCGTTGCACCCTGGGATTTCGTCTGGCAGCAGACACTATTAATTCTGCCCGTGAGCGCGCCGATCTGGATCGGCGGCCTCTGGTATCTCTGGTTCGACCGCAGGGGCGTTCGCTACGCCTTCCTTGCATGGGCCTATCTGGTCGTTCTTGCCGAGATGCTCGTCTTGCACGGCAAGATTTATTACCTCGCCCCGGCTTACATCATGTTGTTGGCGGCAGGTTCGGTGTGGCTGGAAGGAATCGTGTGGATTCGAGAACGCAAATGGGTGCAAGCAGCAATGTTCGCACTAATTCTGGTCGCGGGCGCGATTGCCGCTCCACTCGCCATGCCAATTCTCCCTGTAGAGCAACTCATCCACTATGCCCGCTTCTGGGACGTGGAGGCCATCCGTGTGGAAAACGTTCCGCAGGACGACCTGCCCCAACTTTTCGGCGACATGTTCGGTTGGCCGGAGCAGGTAGCGGCGGTAGCCAGCGTGTATAACGCGCTGCCAGCCGACGAACGCGCCCAGGCAGCGGTACTCGCCTACAACTATGGCGAGGCGGGTGCTATCGACTACCTGGGCGGCGCCTATGGTTTGCCCAAGGCGATCAGCGGCCACAATCAATATGGCATGTGGGGACCGCGGCGCGAATCTGCGCCGGTTGTCGTCGCGATCGGCTTTACTCGCGAATTCCTCGCGCGGTTTTTTACTGATGTCGCGCCGGCAGCGCAGGTGAATCCGCGGTATGCGCTACCAGAAGAACGCAACCTCACGATTTATATTTGCCGCAAGCCGAAGATGACACTGTCCGCAGCCTGGCCGAGCCTGCGCTATCTCAACTGAGCGGCGTCCTTGACACTCTGCCTCCCCGAGGCGACTGGCCGGCAGCGCACGTACGATCCTCCGGTCACGCCGACCGGCCCGCTCCCTCATCGCGATGGCACGCAGCCGGCCTGGATTTTCGGTTTTTCGTTAAACACAAACTTTAGAGCAAACTGAATCAGGCGCGGGTTGTTTTGCTGGGATGTGGCCTGCCCAAATCCGTTCGTGCTGCCAGAGATGACGTTGATATCCGGGAAACCAAACTGCGGATGGGTGAACAGGTTAAAGAACTCGGTCCGGAATTCCAGGCAGCTCGACCGGTTGTTCTCTCCTGCGAGTGGAACCACGCCCTTGTCAGTTTCACCTGCACCGCGAATGTAGGGCCATTTGGTTTGAGACCTCAATTCGTGCTTGCCGTAAACGGTGCGGTCGCAAGGTTGATGACATCGTTGTCCGGATTCAGCGCGAAAAGATACATAGTTCGGAATCCAGAAGATCCCATAGCCGACGCGAATCAGTGTTTTCGAGTCGGATCGGAGTGATCTAGCCTTCAATCTCGGCAAGGCGGTCCTGTAGTGTCCTTGTCGTAAATCCAAATTCTTTGGCAAAGCGGCTTCCGTCGCACAACGGGCCGCCATCCCGGTTACCCGAACCCAGTTCCACGCGCATTTGTCGTGACTGCTCGAGCATGTCTTTCAGTGCCTGCACTTGCAACGTCTCTGCCACCGTGTTGTAAGCGGTAAACGCCAGCCGAGGCGCGTGCGCCAGGATCACCAACTCTTCCGCCACATCGTCCACATAGACCAGCGGAAGAAATGCGTCGGCCGCAAACGGAATGCGAATGGGATCTTTGGGCGCTGGCTGCTTGAAGATCTGCGAGCGCCATGGCGACGAAGTGTTTCGCGCACCCGGCCCAACTACCCGCGCGATACGCAACGACACGAACTCGATGGCTTTCGACTCCGCCAGGTTGTCACCCACAATCTCAACCGCACGCTTAGCGGCACCATAGGCGTCGGCTGGCGCAACCGAATCGTCTTCGTTCCGCGGCCGGGGATCGAAAGTTGTGCCGAAGACGCTCATGGAACTGGCAAAAACGAATCGCGGCACGTGATGCTTTGTGGATTGTCGGAGGAGCTCAAAAGTGGCGCCTAGGTTAACTTCAACGGCGGCTAGCGGATCCCGATGGAACGCCGTCGGGAGCACTGCGGCAAGATGAATGACGCCATCGATTGAATTCTGATCAAACAGGCGAGCAACCACGGGCTTATCGCGAAGATCACACACCAGAACACAGCCGTCGGGCTGCGCATCCACCGCCAGAAAAGATCGCTTTTGCGCTTGCAACAGCCGGCACACCGCCTGACCGATTTGGCCGCTGGCTCCGGTGACCAGCAGATTGCCGCGTTCGGCGGACATGCCTCATTGTTTCACACCGCGATCAGCAGCTTGAGCCACTGTGCCCCACTCGAGCTGCTCTTTGGGGCCCGGGGGACGCAGGTCAACGAGATTGCCACGCGCATGCGTTCCGCAATCCGCTTCCCTACTCCGTCGCCATGCCGAGCGAAGCGGCCACCGACTTCTGGTATTCACGCGCCTTTTCGAGGACCCGGGGCTCGTCGATCGTCAGCAGTTTATGATCGCGCATGACCACTTTTCCGCCAATGATCACCGTCTCGACATCGCTTCCCTTCAGCGCATAAGCGATCTGGGCATACACGTCATACATGGGAACTGCGTTCGGCTCATCCAGGCTGATCAGGATCACATCGGCCTTCTTGCCGGGCTCGAGCGAGCCAATCTCCCTTTCGAGATGCACCGCGCGAGCACCATCGATCGTCGCCATCTCGACCACTGCTTTCGCGTTCAGCGCCAACGGGTCCATCTTGGTGATCTTTGCCAGTTTCGCCGCCAGATCAATTTCTTCCATGAGATCGAGATCGTTGTTGCTTCCCGCCGGGCCGTCGGTACCAAGGCCCAACGCAATGCCGGCGGCGCGCATCTCTGGCACCGGCGACACGCCGCTGGCAATCATCATGTTGCTCGACGGATTGTGAATGCAGCCCACCTGGCGCTCGGCCAGCAGTTTGCGGTCTGCTTCGTCGACAAAAATGCAGTGCGCCGCAATCAGATTCGGTTGCAACACGCCCATCGACTCGATGTACTGCACCGGTGACATGCCATGCTCTTTCTCACTGTCCGACCATTCTTTCTTCATCTCGGAAACGTGCATCAGCAGCGGCGCGTTGTACTTCCTGGCCAGGGCGGCCGCGTCCTGAATCGTTTTCTTCGAACACGTGTAAATCGAATGCGGCGCGGGCGCGGCGTGAATGAGCGGATCGCCCTGCCACTTCTTCAGAAAGCGCTCGGTGTAGGCGAGCATTTCCGGCTCGCTCTTGTTATCCGGAGCTGGGAAATCGATGAAAGTTTCGCCGAGCACGCCGCGCATGCCGGCTTTCTTGGTCTCTTCGGCAACAGCATCTTCGAAGTAATACATGTCGGCGAATGTCGTCACGCCCGCGCGGATCTGTTCGGCCGCCGCCAGCCGCGTGCCCCAGCGTACGAACTCTTCATTCACGTTCTTGGCTTCGGCCGGGAAAATGTACTTGTAGAGCCAGTCGTTGAGCGTCACGTCATCGTGCAATCCGCGGAACAGTGTCATCGGCACGTGCGTGTGCCCGTTGATGAAGCCGGGCAGAACAAGCGCTCCGTGCGCGTCGATAGTCTGCTTCGCCTGATAACGCCCCGCTATGTCAGCCTGCGGACCCACGGCAACAATCGAGTCGCCCTGGATGACCAGGCTGCCGTTATGCTGAATCGTGCGGCCGGCATCCATCGTGACCACGTATCCATTCGTGATGATGAGATCAGCAGGCTGCCGGCTCTGCGCCGACAGCGCAGTGCAATATGCGAACCAAATGATTGCGATGAAAAAGGGGCGAAATGGAGTCAGCATCATAAAAGTTCGGTCAGGCTTGCGCGCGCAGCTCGAGTTCTTCATGCGTGATCGATTCGCCGAGCAGGATCGAGCGGCGCGTTACATCACTCCCGCTACTCCTCCGCCGCAGATTTGGCGGCGTCGGGAGCCTTCGCAAGAATCGCCTCCCAGTTCAAGATCGCGTTCCAGAGCAACCTGTGATCGCCGAGATTCATGTCGCGGTGCATGGGATTAAAGTTAAAAATTACCGCGTGGCCCTTGCCGACTGGCATGTCGAGCAGTGCTGGACGCCCGATCAGGTTGCCTTCTCCCCACGCTTGACCACTGACCACGAATGGCGCTCCCTCGCGGTCGCCCCACTCCATCACGATCGGCGTCCGGTCGATTGGGCCGTCCAGACAGGTCGTGCAATAGGCCATCCGCAACCACTTGCGGGGCGGGTCGTACAACGGAAAGTTCTGGCGGAAGACCCACGTGCGCTGCGGATAACCATATGCCAGCGGCGAATTCGGCTGATCGAAGGTGACGCGCACGTGCGCTCCAGGTGTCCTGGTCTCGGCCTGTTGTGCAGCTGCGGATGAGGCTACTCCGCCTCCTGCCGTGCTGCGGGGCACGCCGCCCGACGACCGTCGCACTCCGCGCACGATCCCGCCATCGAGCGCCAGCATCGATCCGCTGCCCAGCGTCACCAGCAATCCGCCGCCGCGAAGGAATTCCTGAATCTGGTTCAGTCCCTCCCATCCCGGACCACCCGTGATGTCGTCCGATTCCACCGGGGTCCCGAGGCTCGGTGTTTGCGGCGTTTTCTTGAACGGCATCGGCCCCCATTCCTTGGGCAGGCCATGAATCTGTTCGGCAAGTTCAAGGTCGACGTGGCCATAAACCAACACATCAATCTGGTTGCGCCATGTGCCCGCACGAATATCTTCGTCCCGCAGGTACGTGTAAGGGACTTTGCGCTGGTCGAGGATGTAGCGAATCCAGCCAATCGAATCCGTATCCGCCCACGGCACCCACAAGCCGATACGTGCCGCCTGATCCATGTGGTGTGGCACATCTGGCGCGGATGCGGCGCTCACAAAATCGAGCCCTAGCTCGTTCGCAACCGGGTGCACCACCTCGGCAAGCCCATCCTGTGCAGGAAGAATCCATGAGCCCGGCGGGAAGTCGGTCGCGCCCGACTTGAAAGCACGCTCGGCGATCTCGATCTTGAATTTCGCCAGCCGGTAGCGCGCCGCCAGCAATTCTTCCTGCCCGCTATCTTTCAGAAGAAACACCGGTCCCGCCCCCGCAACCTCGCCGGGTGGATTCGGTGCCTCTTTCAACACCGTCATCGCCGCCGAACGGATCGAAGCATCCGCAACCGGAATCGCATTCAGCTTGTAATTCGCCGGCAGCTCCCACGAAACATCGTCATATGGCTCGTTGCTGTCTTTCGGATATTTCTGCGCGCTCAGCAGGTCGACCGCATAATTGCGGTATGGCTGATCGAGACGCACTACGTAAGTTCCCGCCGGGAAATTGCCTTCTTTCACGCTGATCGCTGAATTCGCTCGCGAAACTTCAATGTGCTGCGTGAGCAATACGCGAACCATCGCGGCCACCCGCGCCGGATCGCCCTGGTCCTCAGGGATAACGAAGGCGTACGGAGCCTCGTTAAGCCCCTTCTGCCACGAATCCCAATTCTTTTGGTAGAAGTTGCGCAACATGGTCTTCGCGCTGCCTGCGCTGAAGTCCAGCGCCGCCAGCATCCCGGTCTCCTGGTAATTCAAATTGTCGCGCGCTGACCACAGCAACTCGCCGCTCGCCGTGGGCATCGGTCGCCACCATTCGCGGGTTGTGTCCGCAGGAGAAAGGTACCGGCGCATCGTCTCCGCCGATCCGTTCCCAAAGGTTTCATAGCCACGGCCAATGCTGTTGTGGTTCATCGCTACCGAGTCCACGTACAGGTGCGAGAACCCTTCCCCAAAATTCCACGTCGAGACGCCGGGCATCCCCATCGCAGTCATGGTCTCAACTTCGTGCAGGCTGAGTTCCAGAAACTCCGAATACGTAATCGGGTCAATATTCGGGTTATAGGGTCCCGTCCCGTTCCAGCTCATCAGCAGCGGGACGGCTTCGTGCAGGTCGTGCACCACCGTCGGATGCCACTCAAAGAACATGCGATTGATCGCACGACTGGACTGATGCACCAGTTGATGCGCATCGCGGTTGATATCGACAAACGCGTACTTCGACCAGTACGGCGGCGACATGCGCGGCAGCGAACCGCGATCCGTCTTCCCCTTCAAATAACGGTAGAACCAGTCGACCATCTTGTCGCGGCCATCCGGGTTCGAACTCGGGTTGATCAGCACCACCAGTTGCTCGCGAATGCGCCGGATCATCGGCTGGTCCGAGACCGCCAGCCGGTATGCGAGTTCCATCACCGCTTCGGTCGACCCAGTTTCGTCAGCATGAATCGCGGAGTTCAGGTAGTAAATCGGCCGGGAGGAAGCAATTAACTTCTCCGCCGCTGCGCGATCCGTCGTACGTGGATCCGCCAAAGCGGCCGTCGCAGCCTTGTAACGGTCAAGATCGCGAATACCCGCCTCATCGGCAATCGCTACCAGGATGATCTCGCGGCCCTCCTCGGTGTGTCCCAGGGTGAACACCTTCACGCGCGGTGAGGCCGCAGCCAGAGCACGACAGTAGCCATAAATTTTTTCCGTTCCTGCCAACTCGCCTGGCGCACCCGCGATGCGGCCTAGATACTTCATGGGCGAAGGCACAGTCGGCGAGTCGGGTAGATACGAGACCCACGGCGAAAGAAAGCGCTTGTCGGTGGTGGCGGCAGCAATCGCTTCCATCGAGCCCGACTGCACTTTGTCGGGTGCAATATTGTTTTGGCAGAGCGCGAGGGAAACGAAAAGCTGCAAAAGACTCAACCCACAACCCAAGTACCAGGAAAAAGATCGGCCCATGAACGCCTCCACCCGGGAACGGGCGACTCCTCACAACAAAAAGATTTTACGGTGCGGCGAGTGTAACATCCCGGCGCGCGCTAAATCAGTCTGGTAACGGCACGATGCAGGCGGATGTAGGATTGCACTACAATGCGCCGGGTGGGGAATCTGAGCGAGGCGGCAGGGTGAGGCATGGCGACGACGGCGGCCGCAAACCGCGAAGCAAAACCGGCGATGGTCGACAAGGCGGCAGGCCCGTGCGCCATGGTGGTCTTCGGCGCAGCCGGAGACTTGACTAAGCGCAAACTGGTACCCGCGCTCTTCAACCTTTGCAAGGCGAAATTGCTGCCTAAAGATTTCGCCTTCGTCGGCGTCTCGGTCGACGATCTCACCCTCGACGAGTTCCGCGAACGCGCCATCGGCTTCCTTCCCAAAGAAGACACGGGCTGCGAGTCTTGGAACTGGTTCACCCAGCGCTTTCACTATGAGCGGGGCGACTTTGGCGATCCTCAGACATTTTCACGTCTCTCCGCGCGCCTTGGCCAGATCGACCGCGAACAACATACTGAGGGCAATTACCTCTTCTACCTCGCAACTGCGCCCAAGTTCTTTGGGACGATTGTCCAGCGGTTGGGCGCGGCCGGATTATCGAAGCAGGAGAACGGCCAGTGGCGGCGCATCGTAATCGAGAAGCCTTTCGGCAATGACCTTGAGTCAGCCAAGGCGCTCAATCGCGAGATCAAGAGCGTCCTGCAGGAAAATCAGATTTACCGCATCGATCACTACCTCGGCAAAGAAACCGTGCAGAACATCATGGTGTTCCGCTTCGATAACGCAATTTTCGAACCTATCTGGAATCGCCGCTACATCGATCATGTGCAGATCACCAACGCTGAAACCGTCGGCGTCGAGCAACGCGGCGGATATTTCGACAACGCCGGTACGCTGCGTGACATGGTGCCCAATCACATCATGCAGCTCGTCAGCCTCACCGCCATGGAATCGCCTGTCTCTCTCCACGCCGACTCCGTGCGCAACGAGCAGGCAAAAGTTCTCGCGTCCATCCAGCCCATGGACTCCGAAGACGTGCTGCACGCGACCGTTCGCGGCCAGTATGGTGAAGGCTTCAGCGGCAACGAGCACTTGCCGGCCTACCGTACCGAGCCGGGAGTGTCGCCAGAATCCAAGACCGAAACCTTCATCGCCATGAAACTCAACATCGACAACTGGCGATGGGCGGGTGTTCCCTTTTACTTGCGCACGGGCAAACGGCTCGCCAGGCGCCATACCGAAATCACCATCCAGTTCCGGCGCACGCCCTTCGAGTTGTTCCGCGGCAATGCCCCGTTCGACAAGCTCCACAAAAACACGCTTGTCATCCAGATTCAACCGTCGGAAGGAATCTCACTGAGCTTTGGCGCAAAGATTCCAGGTGCAATTCTGCGTGTCGGGTCGGTCGATATGAGTTTTGAATATTCGAAGTATTTCAGCGCGGACGCGCACACCGGCTACGAGGTTCTGCTCTACGACTGCATGATCGGTGACGCCACGCTCTTCCAGCGCGCCGATATGGTTGAGGCCGGATGGTCGGTGGTAGATCCCATCCTGGACGTCTGGAAAGCGCTTCCGCCGCGGCGGTTCCCCAACTATGCTGCCGGCAGTTGGGGCCCGGCCGCCGCCGATGAGTTGCTGGAGCGCGACGAACGGAAATGGAGGACGATCGAGACATGATTCTGGCAGGAGAGATCGGCGCAACCCGCACACGGCTGGCGGCTTTCGAGTCGGACGGCAACCAACTCAAGCAGGTGGTGGAGAAGACCTATCCCAGCCAGGAACTCAGCGGTGGATTGCCGGAGGCCATCACCAACTTCACCCAGACCGAAGGCATCCCGGTGCAGAGCGCTTGCTTTGGTGTCGCAGGCCCGGTCAAGGGCGGAAAATCGAAGATTTCAAATCTGCCTTGGACCATCGACGCCCGCGAACTGGCGAAACAACTGAAGCTGAACTCCGTCGGGCTCATCAATGACCTCGAGGCCTACGCCTACGGCATCGACGCTCTCGAGTCGAAGGATTTCGTCACGCTGAGCGAAGGTTCCGAAGACGCCGAAGGCAATCAGGCGGTGATTTCGGCCCGCACCGGTCTGGGTATCGCCGGCATGTACTGGGATGGATTCCGTCATCATCCTTTCGCGTGCGAAGGCGGACACATTGATTTCGCGCCGCGCAACCCGCTCGAGACCGAACTAGCAGACTATGTCCGGAAAAACCATGGGCACCTGAGCTACGAGCGATTGCTGTCCGGGCCGGGGATCCGGAGCATCTACGAATTCCTGCGCGACACAAAACGTTATGAAGAACCCTCCTGGCTGCGCGATGAACTGCGTGCGGCCAGCGATGTTCCCGCGGCCATCTCAAAGAACGGACTGGCCGGTAAAGCTGAAATCTGCGACCAGACCCTGAACATCTTCGTTAGCATCTACGGAGCAGCCACCGGAAATTGCGCGCTGATCTTCATGTCGCGCGGGGGAATTTTCGTCGGCAGCAGTATCGCGGCGAAGATCGTTCCCAAGATGAAGCAGCCCGCCTTCATGGAAGCTTTCCTCGACAAAGGCCGTATGGAGGCAGTCTTGCGCGACATGCCCGTCAAAATCGTCCTTAACGACGATGCGGGCATCATTGGCGCTGCCCGCTTCACCCTGGTACAGAAGGCGTTTTCTTCCAACCGCAAGCTGGCCGTGTAAGCGCCAGTTGCCGTGCGAAAGACATCGCACTCGCTTCGCCAACCGTAAGCCCCGCCTTGCGGCTACAATCTGAACAGAGCACGCCCGGAGCTTCTGCGCCGTTTCATGAATTCCCAATCTGTTCCAACGCAGGCGATCGCCGAAGATTGGCTCGCTCTGCTCGTGTGCCCGCGCGACAAGCAAATGCTGGCTCTCGCTGGCGATTTCCTGGTGTGCACTGCGGGCCACCACTATCGCGTCGTCGAAGGTGTCCCGATCCTGCTGGTTTCCGAAGCCGGCCAGACGCACATCGAGGGAACCCGCGCGCTCCAAATTGCCGAGACCGGCGACGCTTCGCAACTGGCGCGCTTCGAGCTGAAGCCGGGGGAGATCGATCCCTTCGTGAAGAACGTGATCGGGGCCACCAACGGCGGCTTGTATCAGCATCTGGTGGGCAATCTCAAGGAGTATCCCATCCCCGATCTGCGCCTGCCTTCCAGTCCGGGCGCCATGTTTCTCGAAATCGGCTCGAACTGGGGTCGCTGGTGCCTGGCCGCGCAGAGGCTGGGATATCGCCCCGTCGGCATCGACCCTTCATTGAAGTCCGTTCGCGCTGCACGCCGCGTCGCCCAACAATTGGGGGTCGAGGCAACCTTTCTCGTGGCTGACGGACGCTATCTTCCCTTCCCGGATGGCATGTTCGAGACCGTCTTCTCCTATAGCGTGCTCCAGCACCTCGCGAAATCGGATGTGGCCGCCGTCTTGCCCGAGATCAACCGCGTGCTGAAGCCCGGCGGCACTTGTCTCGTGCAAATGCCGAACGTCTTCGGAATTCGCTGCCTGTATCACCAAATACGCCGCGGCTTCCGCCAGACGCGCGACTTCGAAGTTCGCTACTGGACTCCAGCTGAACTCAAAAAGACCTTCTCACAATTGGGTCCTGTCACACTCTCGGTCGACGGCTTCTTCTCGCTGAACGCGCAGATCAGCGATATCCACCTCATGCCGGCGAAGTACCGCGCTATCGTCTATGCCTCGGAGAGCCTGCGCCAGATGAGCGAGAAACTCCCACCGTTGACTTATCTCGCGGACAGCTTATACGTCGACACAAGGAAACCCCGGGCATGAGTCTCGGCAGGTCCGCAGACCAGCAACGCCCCAAGGCGGCTCCCGAATCCCTGCTGCGGCCGGTGATGCCCGAACTCGACACGTTGCGTGGCATCGCAATTCTCGGCGTGCTCTTCCTCCACGGTTTCTTCTGGCAATACAGTGGGCTGCATTTCGGACACTGGGCCACGACTTTTCTCAACCTCACCCAACCCGGCTGGACGGGCGTCAACCTCTTCTTCGTTCTCTCGGGGTTCCTGATCACTGGGATTCTGATCGAGTCTGCAAGCCGCGCCGATTATTACAAGCGCTTTTACGTGCGGCGCGCTTTGCGCATCCTGCCCGCTTACTATGCGCTGCTGATCGTCTTATGGCTGCTCGGACAAGCAAGCAAGGCTTACGTCGGGCTGGGATTTCTCTATCTTGCCAACGTGACCGAGTTCTTTGGCGTCGGGCAAGCGTATGGCCCGCTATGGTCGCTCGCGGTGGAAGAACATTATTACTTGCTCTGGCCGGCCATCGTGCACCGCCTCTCGTTGCGCGCAATCGCCGGAGTGGCCGCTGCCATCGTTGCCACCGTGGCAGCTTTGCGCGCGGCTGCATTTCTACTTGATCGCACGCTGGGATTAGCTTCCTACACCTGGCTCGTGGCCGATGGACTCGCCTGCGGTGCACTGCTGGCGGTCGTGCTGCGCATTGGCTTATCGCGAAAGCAGATCTGGCAGCTTGCCCTTGGACTCACTGGAATTGCGCTGCTTGCGGGCGTCGTCGGTGCGCCCTTCGGCATACTGACGCGCACGCGACTGCTCGGTGCGACGCTGCAGTACACCGTCATCTCTATCTTCTTCAGCGGCATGCTGCTCTTCTTTCTGCTGGCGGGAACCGGCACTGCCGCGCGCTTTGTCCGCAATCGGACGCTTATGTTCTTTGGCTACATCAGCTACGGACTCTACCTCGTCCATCCACTGGCGTTTCGGCTTTACGACAAATTTTGCACGCGCTTCGAGATCGCCTTGCTACCGCAGAACCATCGCTTCGATCTCGTTCTCCTGCGCTTTGCAGTCGCCGGCGGAGGTGCAGTCTTACTCTCCTACCTGTCCCGCCTCTATTTTGAGAACCGGTTTCTGCGGCTGAAAGACCGTATGGCTGCTGCAGAAGGCAAGAACGAGCGCTTGGCAGTGCTCGAGGGCTGAGCGCCTTGCCTGCTCGCTAAGGCTCGCGACGCAACTCTCGCGAGAAGGCGGCCGGGTAACTCCATAAACCGCACACCTACGCTTTCACGTCCCCAGACCCGGATTGCTCGAGGTCGGCAGCCACTTCGAGCAGGCTTGCCACGTGGCGCTCCCAGGAAAAATCGCGAGATCGCGCAAGCCCGGCCTGGCTCATGCCCGCGCGCTGCTTCCCATCCTTCGCCAGGCAAATAACCTCGGCAGCCAGCGCAGCTTCGGAAAAACGCGGAAAGTAATTCGCAGCCCTGCCGCAGATCTCTCGATGCACAGCCAGGTCCGAAGCCACGACTGGAAGTCCGCTCGCCATCGCTTCGACCAGCGGGTGCGCAAACGTCTCCGTGTACGCCGGGCTTACATAGATGTCGCACGTCCGGTACACGTGATGCAGGTGCGTGTAGGGCACTGCCCCAAGTTCAATCACGCTGGACTGGACCTCCAATTGGTCGCGCAGGGCCGCCGCCTCCCGCCCCCAATACGAACCTGGATTACTGGCGTCATCCAGCTTGCACGTCAAAACCAGTTCGACCGGTCGCGGCGCGAGTTCTTTGCGAATGAGCGGCAACCCCTTCAGCAGCGTTTCGAAATTCCGGTAGTAGTTGTAATGGCTGACGAATAGCAGCCGCACGGCATGACGCGGATTTTCGATCTGTGCCGCTAACTCCGCAGGGCAAGCCGTAGACGACTCAAATGCCGGCAGATCGAAACCATGATGAATCGCCACGATTTTCGAAGCGAACTTCGGTCCGAGCCAGCGGCGCAGGTCTGCGGCAAAGGCCTCGCTCGGAGCGGCCGTCAGTTCTGCGCGCCGAATCGATGCGGCCGCTAGCTTCCCTTTGATCTTGGTGTCGATCCAGCGGCGGTAATCGCCGCGCTTCCGCAGATCGCGGTTGTAATCCTCCGAGACGTAAATCGAGTTCCGGCTGAGCAGGATTTGCGGTACCGGCGAACGCCACAATGCGAAATTGCCTGCCGAAAGCAGGATGGTGGCGCCGTGCCTGCGAATCAACTCCGGCAGAACCCTCTGCTCGTACAAGAATCTTCCGCCCGTGGAAGCCGAGACGGCGCACTCCACGAATCCGATCTGCGGCAAGGCCGGCAGCTCCGCGCGAAGCGCCCGCGTCAACACACAAGTAGTGCGGATCTCGCTGCGACGCGCAAGATGTGGCAGGACATTGCGAATATAGGTGATCCCGCCTCCGGCACTGGCAGCAAGCGCATTCACGAACAGGTGAGTCATCGAGACGGCATAGCCGCAGGCATGGGCGGCACAGTTCGCGGATGCGCCGGCGAAGCCGCAGCAAATCGAAACGCCTTTCGCTCCGGCATCAGGTCGTCCATCACAAAGACGCACACCCAGAAGAAGAAGCAAAGGTAATATCCGACGGCGAGCAACCAATCCTCGAATAATGCATGCACCAGCCCGCCGAATAGAATCACCGCAAATGGAACCGCATAGTGATACGGATTGGCCGTACGCCGCATCCAGCCAACCATCTGCGCAATCATGCGCACCACCAGCGCAATCAGAAACACGAACGGGATGCCGCCTAGGATGCCGAGATATTCCGCCAGCGCCAGATAGCTGTTGCCATGTTCTCGATTCGTCCCTTCGTTGGTGTACACGCCTTCCAGCACCGAGATCTTGGCGACCTGACCTTTACTGCCGATATCACTCGTCCCAAAACCCGTGCCGAACCAGGGATGTACCTTGAGCGACGCCACAGTTCCCTGCCAGGGAGTCTCGCGCGAACCGAATACGCCTTGTTCCTTCTTGCCTTTGTACAGAATGTCGGTCGTAAGGTTTTGCGTGAGTTGCTCAAACTCGGCCGGCTCTATTACTGCCGCGATCGCCAGCAGTAGCGTAATGGCAAAGACACCATGCAGCAGCACCCGCATCCGGCGCAGGCAGAAGCAGAGAAAAATCGAGCTGGCAATCGCGGTCAAAATCGAGGCACGGGACATGGAAACGAAAAGCAGAGCCAGGCAAATCAGCAAGCCAATTCCCCGGCGGTATTTCTCATTGCGGGTTTCGGCGATCAGAAACCCCCACAGCAGAAACGGCCCAAACACCACGCCCACCACGGCACCCAGCGAGTTCGGGTTGTTCCAGAACGACCAACCCATGGGATACACCAGCGCGCACCACCAGACATTGATTTCGCAGCCCAGCAGAATCCCTTTCACGAACTGCGACTCGCGCCCGCTCACTGCCAGCCGCAGGCCGGTAGAGCAGTACAGAAAAAGAAGAAACAAGCTGAGGACCTTTAACAGCGAGGTCATGGGATCGTTCGATTCGATGGCCGAGACGGCCGCCGCGGGCACGCAGCAAAAAGCGGCCAGATGCAACGCTCCCAGCGACTGCTGCCGTTCTCGCAACCAGATCGCTGCTCCCACAATCGCGCCCGCACCCAGCACCGGCCAGCGCGCCGTGAGCGCGGCTCCCTCAAACGGAACCGCCACCCCCGCCAGTACAAATGTGACTAGGATCAAGCCGAAATAAATCGTCCGGTAATGCCAAAGGCTGGCCAGAATTATCTCGATCAGGATCAGTCCGCCCAAAACCAGCGGATCGCGAAACAATGCCGGGCGTGCATATAGCAGGAAAACACACGCCAGTAGCGGAAATCCCCAGACGAGGATCGGCTTCAGAACGCCCTCCCTCATCCCTGGCCTCCCACAGCGCGTGCTGCCCCGGCGATTCCAGCCGCGCAATTCTGGGGTGAGTACGCCAGAATGCGTTGCGACGCGTTGCCCATCAATTGCTCCCGTAACCCTGGCTCAGATGCAACTCGGTACATCGCGCGCGCGAGACACGAGGCGTCCCGTGCCGGAATTACCAACCCGGTTTCCGAATCCCGCACCAGGTCCGCAACGCAACCCGCAACCTCCGACGCAATCACAGGCGCGCTACAAGCCATTGCCTCATTCACTACGAACCCCCACGTGTCGCTGTGGGTCGGAAATACCATCGCCTCCGCTAGCGCGTAGTACGCAGGCAGATCGTCGCGCTGCACAAAACCGCGAAACTCGATGGTTCCCGGAGAAATGTCGCGGGAACGAACCTCAAGTTCCCGGCGCGCGTCGCCGTCACCCACAAAAACCAGGCTGATCTCAGATCGCATCGAAGGCTCTAGTTTGGCATAGCCATCAAGAAGATCAAAGACTCCCTTGGCAGCAACCAGGCGCCCGACGTTCAGAAAAAAACGCGCCGGCAGCTCGAGCGCCGCGTGAACCCTCGTCGCGTTCTCAAGCGCTTTCGCAGCCGCGCGCTGAAACAGATCCGTATCAATAGCATTAGGCGCTACGAAAATTCTCTCCTCTGGAACACCGAAGGAAAGCGCGTAATCGCGAGCCGCAATTCCCGGCACTACCATTCCACTGGAGAGATTGAAGAACCTCCGTTTCAGTGCTTCGACCAGAGGCCGCTGCTGCCGTGCGTCGGCGGCCGTGCTCTCCAGCCAAAGCAGGAATGGTATCGAGCGACGCACCGCCCAATAGGCCGCCCGCCATGACGCTGCATAGTTGTATCCGCCGCACAGAATCACCTGCGGGCGCGATGCCGCCAGCGCCTTCGCCACGCCCCAGTTGAGCAGCACATTGTGCTCGCCGATACGCCTGCGCCGCGATGGCAGCACTTCGTACGAAAAGCCGATTTCATTCTTGTAGACGATCCATTGCCGCAAGCTCGCATCGTTTTCGGCGAGAAAAATTACGTGCAGTTCAATGTCATCTCGCCTGGCCAGCGCGTTGAACACGGGAATGCGATAGGGCGCGATGATCTCGGTGATCAACGTCAACCGCAACTTCATCGTGCACATTCCTCGTAGGTCCGCACCAACCGCCGTGCCTGGTCCTGGATGGTGTACTCGTGAAGCACGGTGTCGCGGCCCTGCGCAGCAATGTAGCTGCGCAAAGAACCATGTTCCAGAAGCGAAGCCATGCCGCGAGTAAGTTCTTCAACATCATTCGGAGCAACCAGCCAGCCGTTGTGCCCGTGCCGGATAATCTCCTCGATCCCTTGGCCGCGGCAGCCAATCGCGACCACTTCGCTGGCCATCGCCTCCAGATAGACGCAACCCAATCCTTCGTATGAACTCGGCAATACGAATAAGGTCGCCGAGCGCAGAAGGTCGGCAACCTCTTGCCGGCTCTTCCGTCCCAGAAATCGCACGCGGCTGCCGATCCCAAGTTCTTGCACCCGCGATTCCAGCTTCGAGCGCAAAGGACCGTTACCGACAATCTCGCAAATGATTTCGGGGTGCGTCGGCGTCAGCGCCGCTAGCGCGCGCAATAGCTGCTCGTGCCCTTTCGTCGGAATCAGGTTGCCGATGCTCACAATCTTGGCTGCTGAGTTGGTTTTCGCAGGCCAGCTTGCAGCGTCACTGGCTTCTCCGCTTTGGTCCCCGGCGGCGCGCGGCTTTTCCCTGCTAGCCGCAACGTTCTTGCTTCCACAGGCGGGAGCAAATCGTTCCGGATCGGCTCCGTTGTACACAACCGCCGCCTTCGCGGACGCGGCACCCGCCAGCACCCGTTCCCGCACGCGCTCGCTCACACACAACACACGGTCCGCCGCTTGAAACACCTTGCCGCTGAGGTTGCGGCTCCATCGCCCGGCCCGGCCCGAGACCTGGCGGTCCGCGTAAGCATCCAGCCCATGCACCGTGACCACAAACGGAACTTTCAGTTCCTGCCCCAGCAGCATGGCGGCGTGTCCGGCGGGCAACGGCCCGTGCGCGTGGATCACGTCTATCGGCGTACGTGCGTGCAATTTTCGAATGCGACCGAGCAGCACAGCAAAAAGAAACGCTCCCGCGCTGGCCAGCCCCGTTCCCCCTGGCCACGCCGGATAGCGGGTGGAACTCGCCGCGGGCGCTCCCGCATGCGGTAAGTCCAGGGCGCGATAAAACGGTGTGACCACGAATACCGAGTTCTGCACCCCAAGTTTCGCGAGTGACGCCAGAGGCTCGGCGACGAAGCATCCGTTCGCGTCGTCTTCTGCAGTGGGATAAAAAGGTGTCAGCGTGAGCACATGTAAGTTGGATCGTGGCAAAGAATGAGCGTTCTCGGCCGATGTCTCGGAGCTCACTCCGGCGCTCCGGTGATCGCAGGCGCGAATTCCACTTGCAGATCGCGTAATTCTGCGCGCAACGAACTTTTCACGTCCCGGTTCGAATACGAGCCGCGGACGTGCTCGCGAGCCGCCTCGAGCAGCCGTCGTCGATCGGCCTTGCCGGCTTCGCGCGGTAAGGGCGTCTTCCCCCCAGGATCCGCCTGCAAATCGTAAAGTTCCTCGTTGCCCGTCGCCAGGTGCAGCACCAGTTTCAGATTCTTTTCCCGAACCACCAGGAGGCGCGATCCGAAACGGTTGTTTCGCCGGAAAGGATTCGTGCATTCTCCCACCGACTCAGCGATCGCCGGCTCACTCCACTCCACGCCCGCTTGAATCTCCCGCCAGTGACTTCTGCCTTGTAATCTCACCCCCGCTACTCCAACCGCATCCAGTAACGTCGGCGCCAGATGAAGCAAGCTCAACGGCGCAAGCCGTGGACTTGGGGCCGCCGCAAGTTTCTTGCCGTCCGCATTGGAAACCGCCGACTCCGCACCGCCTGTCGGAACCCGTATCAACAGCGGTACTCGCAAAATCTCTTCTCCACTACGCGACGGCAAATGAAAGCGCCCGCCGTGCTCCAGAAACTCCTCGCCATGATCCGCGGTCAGCGCGAACGCACACTGTTCCCACCGGCCCAACTGTTCAACTCCCCTCACCAATCGCTCGACCTGTGAGTCCATCCAGCGAATGCCCGCGTCGTACAAGCCCACGATACGCTCGCGGAATCGCTCCAGCCCGCGCGGTGAAAGATCCGCGCGGTTCCAATAGCTGTTGATATAGCGCGCATCCAAGGCGCTGATTTCCTGGAGGCCCATCGCCGCCACCGCTTCTGGCTTGGGATAGTACGGCGCGTGCGGATCCATCAGATGGAGCCACAAAAAGAATGGGTCCGCTGCTGACTTCAACCACGACAGTGCCCGGTCCACCAGCACATCTGCCGACGGAAACCGCCGCAGGGCATCCATCGATTCCGGGCGCGGTGTCCCCCAACGCTGGCAGTACTCGAAATAAACACTTTCGTAAATCCGCCCCAGAACAGGTACGTCGTGCGACCAGCGCTGCAATGCCCGGTTCAAACGGCTTCCCTGCCCGTTCGCGGCCTTAGCCACCGCCGGCCCGCCATCGATCGCTGACGACTCGCCCGTAAGAAAATCTTCGAAAACATCAAAGCCTTGGTCATAACCAAAACGCGCCGAAAGATAGGGATTCGCCGCGCTGAACGCCGCCGTGGCATACCCGGCTGCCTTTAACGTGGATGCTAGTGTTGCTTCCCCTGGCGCCACTCCCAACACGTCCCGTCCCATTGCCAGCGGATAGCGCGCCGCATGAATCGCCGGGAACGAATAATAGGTAGGCGCTCCGGCAACCATCGCTGCCGAAACAACACTTCCCCCCGCCAAGCGATCCAGAAATGGCGTCGTCGGGTGTTCGTAGCCGAGAAAGCCAACATGATCGGCACGCAGGCAATCGACCGTGATCAAAATCAGCGACTTCGGTTTCGCCATGTTCAAATCCCGCCATCCTGACCAGCTCCGGAGCGCCCGCTTCCGACGCCGTCGCACACGCAAAAAGGCTTTCAACCTTCCTGCTGCGGACCTTCCACCCGAGCCGTCCAGCGCCCCCGCCTGCCATTCTGCTTGCGCACCAGGACGGGTGTGCGCGCCGTCGAACCTTCGTACGCGCCTGTCTCGATCAGGTGCAGCACATCTTCATCGTGAACATACAACATCTCGGGATGGCGCGTTTCGAGCGCCGAAAGGAACTGATCCAGCGCCTCCAGCGATCGCGAGCGGAAATCCCTCACCGTCGAATGAAAGTTGATCGCGTGCATCGAGACAATCGCCGGGATCCCTTCTCGGAAACATTGCTCGGCGCGCTCCACGCAGGCGTCCATGGAAAAGCCCGCGTCCACGGCTGGCTCAAAATCCAGGGTGCGATAAAGCTGCAAAATCAAAGACCGGTCGAAGTGCGGCGGGGTCAGTTTGCCCGGGCCGTTTTGCGCACAACGCACGCCGTACTGCGCCCAGGCTCGCGCCGTCGCAGCGTTCGATCGATATCCCGGAGCGCAGGCCGAGCGCGGTACCGTCGAAAACATCCGCGCAAACAATCCGACGCCTGCCCCAATCAGCTCGACCTGCTCGCTGCCAGAAAGAAACTGTTCGTTCTCCACGCGCTCCGGGTTCCAGTACTCGTATCCGATCCACGGCATGCGCCAGTGAATGTAGGGGATACCCGCCGTCCATAGCGTGCGCAGCAATCGGCCTCTTTCGCTGCCGGCTCCCGCCTGCGCCTCTACCGCAGACCGGCAAAAATGCGTGGTACCGTGCAGTGCCGCGTAGAAAACCCCGGCTGCGATCCCCTCGCGATACGCTTCCAGTAATCCCGGCCGATTCCAACCGTCCGGCAGCCCATCCGCCAGCGCTCGCAGCCGGATTTTCTCGGACCCGGACTCTGCCATCTTTGCGAAATCCAGATTCGCCGTGATGAAGTTCATCACGCATACCGCCGGTCGCCCGGTCGCATCCCGATGCCGCTTCAACACCTGGCTAAGCGCCCCCAGATCTTCGGCAGTCTCGAGCGTATATAGATCGTAAGGCTGCTCGCCGAGTTCGAGCCCGGCAGCCCGCAGTTGCTCGAACCCCTCGCGGTCCCGCAGTCCGGCCCGCCCCCAGTCGTCGCTCTGCAAAATCAGCAGCGGGCGGTCGAAGAAGAATCCCTGCACCGGCCACAGCGACTCGGCTCGCTCCCAGATTTTTTTTAGAAGGGCAGCCATCGGTCAATTCACTTACGCGCCAGCACGCTGTAGTTCACCGCAAACTGCTGGTTGCGTCCCCCGGAAATACCTTCCAGGCACGCCCCCGCCACATTCGTCACTGGGAAGATCGCGTACTTCAGCAGCGCTCTCATCACGGAGAAATGCGCCAGCAGATGCAGATACACGTTTGCCGTCCGAAAAAAGCCCGCCACGCTGCTTCCCTCCGCCACGATTTCCACCTGCTGAAACGGGCTCAGAATGTGCCGCAAGCCTGCCGGCAGAAATCGCCAGCACTCCTCTGCCGCGTCATTCGGATACGCGCTCGGGACACTCAACCAGAAAACTCCGCCCGGCTTCAGCACCCGCGCGACTTCCCGCGCCACCAGGCCCGGCTCCGCGATGTACTGCAGCACCTGCGTGCTCAGCACGAGATCGAAACAGGCGTCCGCGAACGGCAGGCTCTCCGCCCGCCCAATCACATTCACTTGCGCCGTGCGAACTAAATCGATCGCCACATACGCGCCCACCCGGTCCGCGATCAACGGACGATACGGCTGAATTCTCCCGCCCACGTCCAGCACCGCTAGCCGCGCCGTCGGTAACTGTCTCGCCCATCTCTCGAAAATGCGCCGTCGTGCCCGCAGCACAAGCCAGTTCGGATTCGTAAGCGAAGGATAAAGCCGACGTTGGGCCTCTTTCGCCGTCCCATCCAGCTCTTGGAGTTGTCCCATGACAAATCGTCAGTCTTCGAATGCGCTTTAGAGATAACCCAGTTCCCGCAGCCGGGCTTCAATCAATTCCTGCTCTGCCAGATCCATTTGCGTCGCTCGCTCGTCGGTTAATTGGCTAAGCACAAACGCCAGCAGCGCTTCCAGGTTCGCGAACTGGTGGCCGAACTTTTTCTCGGCACGGGCGCACAGCTCGGCCGGCAATCGAATCTGTCGATCTTCAGCCATCAAATCTCCCCCACTCTCGTGAGCCCTCGAAACCGCGCGTAAATTGCGTTGAGGATCAGGCGGTCATCCGGACCTAGCCCCAGCAAAATCGCCACGCCCGCAAAAATAATATAGGCGATCGCAATCGCTACCAGAATGTACAACCACACCAGATGCGTCGGGAACGCCAGCGTCCGCATCAACACCGCAATCACGATGGCGGCACAGCCGGGTAGCAAAAGATCGCCATATGTCCGGTTGTAAGGTGACAATCCGAGACTCGCTCGCACTTCGCGCAAGTTCCATGCATTGGTCGCCACATTGGTGATCGCCGTCGCCAGCACCGCACCCAGTATCCCCAACTTCGGAATCATCAGAAGATTCAGGAGGATCATAACCACCGTCATCACCGTCTGCACCCGCATCAGGCGCCCCTGATTACCCGACATCATCAGCAAATATCCGACCGATCCCGTGCCGCAGTTTACCAATTGCCCTAACGTACCAATGATCAACACGATCCACCCGGGCTCAAATTCCGCGCCGAAGATCCTCATCAGCGGCCGGGCAAACACAATCACCACCGCCGCCAGCGGCAGAGTAAATCCCAGGATCCATTTCGTCAGCGTTTGGTAAAGCCGCCCCAGCAACTCCTGCTGCCCGCGCGCATGCAGATCGGCAATCGTGGGCGAGAAAATCTGGTTCACCGACTGCAATGCCACCGGGATGAAGGCCACAATGGTCGTCGCTACCGCATAGATACCGACCTCGCGCGCGTTTATGAAAACGCCGATCAGGATCTTGTCCACCTGCGCCAGCAGAAACTCCAGCAAGCCAATCCCGAAGGCCGTAGCCGAGAATGCCCAGACCTGTGATTCCAGCGGCGGTACCGGTCCGCTCCAATCGCGCGCTGCCGCGGGCGTCAGCCGCCACACCGCAATCCCAAGCAACACGATAATCACCGCGCTGCTCACCACCTGCGCAAAGATGTACCCCCACAGCCCAAGACCCCGGCTCACCAGCACGAGCGTGATGATCATCATCAGCGGAGTGCCCACAAAGTTCGTGATCACCGTGCGCCGCGACACATCCTTGAACCCCTGCAAGGCTTGTCCCAGGAAACCGCTAAATGCAGTTCCCGCCATGACCAGCGCGAACAACGGCATGTAAGCCTTCAACTCGGGAGCATGGTAAGCGCGCGTCACCACCCACGGCCCCAGCAGCGCTACCGCAAGTCCAAGCGCCAGGTTCGCCAGGATCAAATACCCTGAGCCGCGCACAAACAAACTGCGCAGCTCCGCCATTTTCCCCGTGGCCGTGTACAAAGCCACGAACCGTGTGGCGGCTTGCGGAATCCCGAGCGCGTTGAAAATGCCGGCGAACCCGACAATTGTCATCCCCAACGCGTAGAGGCCGAGCGCCTCCGACCCCAGCACCCGCGCCAGAAAAATCTTGAACAGATAACTCGCCACCGCGGTGAACAACGTTCCGGCAAAAAACACGGCGGAGTGCCGCGAGATTTGCCCCATCTGCGACCGGAACTGGCTGGAATCGACGGTGGGCGCGCCCCGGGGTGCCGGCTCGGCGGTTGGCGGCAATGACATCATGAGCTTCGCGTGATCCTTTTGAGTGTATCAGCGCTTACGGTGCGGGTTCGGTGGTGTGAGTTCGGTGGTGATGGTGCGGCGAAATAGCCTCGAGCGCGCTGTCATCGCATACCGGTACTGGAAACCGGCGCGCTCAATCCCGCGAAGCGACCAAGCATTCATGGCCGCACTGAAGATCCAGGGTCGTCGGCCCTCGGCGGCGAGTTTCACCGCAACACGTGCAATCGCCACCGCGTACATCCCGCGATTCCGGACGCCCGGCGGCGTCCAGCAGTCGAAGATCAGCCATGCTTCCGGTTCCGGAGCACTCAGGCGTGTTTGCAGCTCCGCCATGCCGAATCCTTCAAATGGCGTTGTCCAGGCAAAATGGACCGGCACACTCCCCTCGAACAGCACGAAGCCGGCGGCACTCTTGTCCATGCAGCGTTGCCCCGCCCGAAGCAGATACGTCGCGGTCGCCGTGTCATCCTCGTAGGCCATGGCTGCGTCGGCAAGCACACGCAGATCGGCCGGCAACAACTTGAGATTGCTACCGCTGGCCGCTTCGTCGCTTCCCACAATTTCGGTTTGCTGGGTCCACGCGTAGAAGCGAACTTCCTCCGCGCCTGATACCGCACGACGGGCACGCCCCAGGAGGTTCGCGCCGAAATCCGCCGCGCCGTCCCTTCGCCAACGCTGGCGCGCAGATCCCGCTCGGCTCAGAATGCCGCGGACTGCCGCTTCCGTCTTCGGCGAGCGCTTTACCAGGTCCGCTGCCCGGGACCGCACCTGCTCCTGCGCCACCCGCCGGCGTGACGTTGAAATAGTCATGGCCAGCGTCTCTCGGCTGCCGTTCGCTACCCGTTCCTTGTAGCCCTCCGCGCCCAGCCCAAGATCGAAAATCTTGATCGCCGGGTTGTCGCACACCTCCATCAGCAGGTTCGCCAGCAGCAACCTCCCCGGTGAGTGCACCTCCAGGCTGCTCTCAAAAGTCGGCTGGTACCAGAACCAGCTCCCAGCGAAGCGAAACCCATAATTCCATGCGATGACTTCGTCCCCCATGCGCATCTGGCTGAGCGCGAGGTTTTGCGACGCACACAGCAGCTCCGCCAGCTTGCGCAGGAACTCCCGCCTCTCTCTTCGCACCAGGTTGCTGAGGCGATTCGTGGCCAGGAAGCGCGCTACGTGCGCATTCGCAAACGCCGGCAGCAGCCCTTCCACCTCTTCCCATGCTGTCAGGTGACGGATTTCGAGCGGCGCCTTTGCACCCAGGGCATGCATCGCCCGTCGAAACGTCTTCTTCTTCCCGAGCTGGCGCTTGAGTTCCGCGCGTTCCTCGCTCGATCCCAGCACAACACGCGCGCAATCGTAGGCGAGTCGACCGTAGGCATGCATTCCAAGCCTCTTCGCCGCCGAGCCCAGCGCGGGTACGGTCGCCGAATCTCGCGGCAGATTGGTCAAAAACAGGTCGTGAACCCCGCTCTCCTGCAGTTCCGCAAGCACTGCCTTCACGAATTCACCACGCCGGTCGGGCGCGCTTAGAAAATCGCAGTAGTCCCCGGTCGTGCTGTTGAGAAAGACGGCTCTTCTTTGCATCTCGATCGCCAGCGCCGCCACGCCAACGATCTCGTCCCCTTCCGCCGCGACGGCCAGCCACGGCGGACGCTCTCCGCGATACGCCTCAGCAACCGCCCGCGCCCACTCCCAGGTGTAAAACACCTGTGGCTGTTCCGTCTTGAGCACCAGCGCATTCCACCCCGCTCGCAGGGCAGAATCTTCCGGAATCTCTCGGAGAATTTCTAAGTGCACGCTGTCAGCTCGGGTGTCGCGATCGCAGTTGGGCAATCGCACTTGAAAGAAGTTTGGATTCCAAGAAAGAGTCTAGCCGAGAGTGCGTCTACTCGCTCAGGCAGCCGGTGCGACCGAAATCGCTGGCGCTCCCCGCAACCTTCGATAAAAGCCCGATACATGCGCCTCAAACTCCCCCAGGCCCATGTCGGCCGTCACGTGTACCCGTGGCAGCGCATAGCGCGGCATCTCCGCTCCGAAGCCGCCTCCCATATTCAGAAAAGCGCAGCGGAATCCCGCTTTCTCCGCCAGGGCGAACTCCCGTGCCGTGACTGATTCGGAGCTCCCGAAAGGATACGCGAATGCTTCGACTGCCCGCCCCAGCGCCTTCTCCAGCAGTTTCCGGCTCTCCTCGATCTCGCCGCGCGATCCTTCTTCGTCCAGCTTCGACAGCAGCGGATGACTCAAGCTGTGAGCCCCGATGCTCATTCCGTATTCCTGCAATTCCATCACTTCTTTCGTCGAGAGCAGGAAGAAACGTCGATAGAGTTCTGTTTGCTCGCTATACCGGCGATCCCATGCCTCTCCAAGGCCCAGGTCGCTGCGCGCTTGCTCGAGGAACGTCGCGCGTTCGTGTTCGGTGCGCTTTGAAACTTCACGCACCACCTTCCACCAGAATGCATGCCGGTCGGCGCTGGCCGCGCAGATCCACTCCCCTTGGCCCACACGCAGCGAAATCGCTCCCGCTTGTGCTTCGTTCACCATCAGCTTCAGCCTTTCGTACCAAAGCATCCCCGGCTTCTCTGAAAGGGAAGCGCACGTAATAAAGAAGAGGCAGCGAACGCTGCACTCCAGCAGGATCGGCAGCATGTCGGTAACGGTGTTGACCACACCGTCGTCACAAGTAAGCAATACTGCCCGCTCAGGCAACCGCGTGCCATCCCGAAACGAGCGCAGAAAATCTTCTGGCGAAATAATTCTGTACCGCTCTTGGAGCAGCCGGATTTGCTCGCGGAAACGCTCGGCGCTCACCATGCTCCCATCCAGCGCCGCATCCCGCGACACATACCCTGCCGGCCGCACCCCGTGATACGTAACTACGCACACCTGGCCATGCTGCGCGCGCCGGCGAAAATAGCCGGCTCTCGCCAGCAACGGATACGCGACATGTTTCAGGATGGGGCTGACCAGCTTCATGCTTGAAGGATCACCCGGTGCCAGTTCATTTTCCCTGCCGAATCACCCGGCACGGAACCCCGGCCGCCGTGCTTCTGGCGGGAATGTCCTTGGTCACCACGCTGCCCGCTCCAATCGTCGCCCACGCGCCAATCTTTCGCTGCGGCAACACGCTCGCTCCCGTGCCCAGTTGCACTCCCGATTCCAACACCACCGCGCCTGATAAGTTGCATCCCGACCCCAGCAGGCAGAAGTCGCCGATCTCCACATCGTGCGTGATTGCACAGTTCAAATAAAGGATGCTGTGCGCGCCGACCTTCGCATCGGTCGTAAAGCGCGTACCCGCCATCACGATCGTACCCGCCGCCACTTCTACCGACTCGGGAACACTTACGGATGGGTGAATCACCGAAACGAAGCGCGCGCCTTCGCCTGAAAGCCGTTCTACCACCTTCGCGCGAATGCCGGGATTCCCAATCGCACAAAAAAAGCGCACCGAAGAATCCTGGTGGCGACGCCACCAGTCATCGCCGCCCAAAATCGGCATCCCCGCCACCTCGCGCCCGCGCAGCTTCGGATCGGCATCCAGAAATCCCATCAACTTCCAGCGCTTCCGAATCTCATTGGCTGCGCGCGCCGTCGCCAACGCTTCTCGGCCCAGTCCACCCGCCCCCACAATCACCAGCTTGGTCGGTTTTTTCATGACTGTCTGGCTTTCGCCTCTCGTCCTTCGTGCAGTTCCGCGAACCTCTTCTGCAACAACCTCGGCCCGAGTTCCATCGCCTTCAATACGCTCACAATGCGCTCCGCCGCTTTGCCGTCTCCATACGGGTTCTTCAGGCTCGCGATCGACCTTCGGAATTCAGCGCTGACCGCCCGCTCAATCCCTCGCAGAATCTCTTCCGTCGAATATCCGGTGTCGATCACGTTCGCTGCCCGCGTGCGCCCCGCCTGCCTTGCGCCGATGTTCACCACCGGCAGCCGGAAACTCGCCGCTTCGACAAGCCCACTGCTCGAATTCCCCACCATAGCCGCAACATACCTTTGCACGCCGTGATATCTGCGGTGCCCCAGGCTCGACACCAGCCGTGCGTCCTCATGATGCTCGGTAAACTCGTGCACTTTCCGGACAATTTCGCTTCCACTCGGGTCCGCGTTCGCATAGGTAAACAGTGTCGAGTAGCCCGATTGCCCCAGCGCTTCCAGGACATTCCCAATGTGCTCCGCCGGATCTTTTTC
>Ga0335069_10001922_pt1 | contig 32666 bp, 35 predicted proteins | sample Lox_Sample_11_FD_206714 | JGI IMG/M metagenome (GOLD analysis project Ga0335069, IMG submission 206714) | Soil microbial communities from Loxahatchee National Wildlife Refuge, Florida, United States - Lox_Sample_1.1 | ecosystem: Environmental > Terrestrial > Soil > Wetlands | place: USA...
GAGGTAATTGAATAAAATTTTACTGTAGCTCCTAAGCTCTTTCCTGGTTCATTTCTTCAACTTTCATATTGTATTTTATGATTGACCAATACTCCTTGCCATAACCCACCAAAATTTCAGAACCAGCAGGAATATCTTTTATTGCCTCAATAAACACTTTCGCTCCATGAATCATATATTCACTGTTATTTCGAAGGCCTTTGATTTTTTTGAGACCTTGCGCATCATTAGCATATCTTCCCAATGCTTTTTTATATGAATACGCATCTATCACCAATGAACGCTTGATGTAATAAATATACCCATTGCGGCCGTCGTCATGGTCCACTTCTTTCCATGTTGTAAGCCTGCCTTTGTATTCAACAATACGGGTGCCTTTAGGTATAAACACTTTCGTAAATAAACCTCTGCCCGCCCCGGGTATGGTTGATGTTTTGATAACGAGATATTTTTCCAGTAATGCCATTCGTGCAAAATAGGGAAAAGCAAGAAAAGAAATTCAATGCACGGAAAATTTAATATAGTTTATCGGCAAATGTGTAAATTAAAAGCATGATGCGTTTTCTACCAATGGCAAAAAATATAACACCCGGAAAATTTAAGGCTCTCTCATTTCCTGAAACTATATTTAGACGTCTAAAATTGAATTATTATATTACGCCTGATTTGGTGCAGCATATTCTCCTTGTTGCCCGTCTATACACATGATTGTACGTTAAAACCCGGTAATGCTCGCTGTAACTATACTTGGCAACAATTCCGCACTTCCTGCATTCGACCGTCACCCTACGGCACAGGTGGTTATGGTGGATGAATACCAGTTCCTGGTTGATTGCGGCGAAGGCACACAATCGCAAATGGCCAAATATAAAATGCGACGTAGTAAAATCAGCCATATTTTCATTTCACATTTACATGGTGATCATTATTTCGGGCTTATTGGATTGTTAACTAGTATGGGTTTGCTGGGAAGAGAGCAGGAACTGCATTTATTTGCCCCGGCACCTCTAAAAGAGATCTTAGATCTGCAGCTGAAAGTAGCGGATACGCAATTGCCCTTTCCACTGCATTTTCACCCGATAACTGATGAAGGCATTTTAGTGAAAGAAAATAAATTTGAGATCAGCTGCTTCAGGGTGCAACACCGTATTGAATGCTGGGGTTTCCGTTTCAGTGAAATAAAGCCATTAAGAAAAGTGAACCCGGAAAAAGCAAGAGCCCATGAAGTACCATCTTCATTTTTTGAAAGATTGAAATGGGGTGAAGATTACATTACCAAAGACAGCCGTACCATCAAAAATGAATGGGTGACCGATCCGGGGATTAAGCCGAAATCCTATGCATATTCCGCCGATACCATTTTCAACGAACGTGTTGCGGATAAAGTCAAAAATGTTTCATTGCTCTATCATGAAGCCACTTATTTAAAAGATCTTGAAGAACGTGCCGCCAAAAGGTTCCATTGCACCACCCTACAGGCAGCGAGCATTGCAAAAATGGCTGCCGCGGAAAGATTACTCATCGGCCATTTCAGCTCCAAATATGAAAAGCTTGACGATTTTGAAAAAGAAGCAAAAGAAGTATTTGAGAATACCGAGTTGGCATTAGAAGGAGTAACATACAGGGTTTGATGTTAGTTATTTGTAGCTGAATGCCTGTAAATTCTGCCGCCACAAAATAAAACAACATTCTGCTAATTTTTAGTAGGGAAAACAACAAACTATTTATTAATATACGATCTCAACTTTGCATGTATTTCCCTGCTTAATGAAACCAACGGCAGGCGCAAATAATTTTCGATCAATCCCAATTCGGCAAGCGCTGCTTTAACACCTGCAGGGTTATTTTCAGCAAATAATAACTCATACCCTTCAATGAGCTCATCGTTCAAAAATTTTGCAGATTTATAATCTCCCTTTAATGCTTCACGCACCATTTCGGAAAATTTCTTCGGGAAACTGTTAGCCGCAACACTGATTACCCCTTCCATGCCGCAGGCAATTTGCGGAAGGGCAAGTGCATCATCGCCGCTTACTACCAAAAAATCAGCTGGTTTGTCGCGGAGTATTTTCATACATTGAGCCATGTCGCCACTTGCTTCTTTAATACCAGCGATATTTTCCACTTCATGCGCAAGTTGAATAACGGTTGACGCATTAATATTCCTGCCGGTTCTCGACGGAACATTATAGAGCAACACCGGTTTTGAAGTAGCAGATGCCAATGCTTTATAATGCTGAAACAACCCTTCCTGGGAAGGTTTGCTGTAATAAGGGCTTGCACTCAGGATTGCCGCCGCTTCATGCAGCGGAAATTCTTCTATATCTTTTAGAAGCTCTCGGGTATTATTACCGCCAATGCCCACTACAACAGGAACACGCTTATCAACCTTATGGTAAGTGAAATTGACAATATCCATTTTTTCCTGCCTCGATAAGGTAGGTGTTTCACCGGTTGTACCCAGCGTAACCACATATTCCACGCCATCCTTAATCACGAAATCAATTACACGGCCAAGCGCATCATAGTCTATTTCAAAATCAGATTTGAATGGGGTAACCAATGCAACGCCGGTTCCCCTAAGTTGTGTTCTTAAATCCATCCTGAATGATTAATTTCTATTTATTATTAATTGTCGATTATGAAGCCACTTCATCCCAAAAACCCATTTTGCTGAATTTCTCAATCCGCTTTTCGGTTCTGTATTCCGGGGAATATTGTCTCAACTCGTGCAAAGTGCTTATCAGTTTTGGTTTCAGTAATGTTGCCGCTTCATCATAATCCCAATGTGCCCCGCCAAGCGGTTCGGGTATTATACCGTCAATCAATCCAAATTCATGCATATTATCTGAAGTTAGCCGGAGTTCTTCGGCAGCCTTTTCTTTTTGCGCCCAACTGCGCCATAAAATAGAACTGCAATTTTCCGGAGAGATCACCGTATACCATGCATTTTCCAGCATGAACACCCTGTCGCCAACCCCGATGCCTAAAGCGCCGCCCGATGCCCCTTCCCCGATAATGACACAAATAACGGGAACGCGTAACCGGATCATTTCATAAATATTCCTGGCTATGGCTTCACCCTGTCCGCGTTCTTCAGCTTCCAGCCCCGGGTAAGCACCCGGTGTGTCAATTAAAGTAATAACCGGTTTATTAAATTTTTCTGCCAGCTTCATGAGGCGTAATGCTTTTCTGTATCCTTCAGGATTTGCCATACCAAAATTTCTCATCTGCCGCATTTTAGTATTAGTCCCTTTTTGTTGCCCGATCATCATCACGGTTTGCCCATCCAGTTGGGCAAATCCTCCGATCATTGCCTTATCATCTTTTACATTCCTGTCACCAAACAATTCCACGAAATTGGTACACATTTTTTCAATATATTTCATGGTATAAGGCCTGTCCGGATGACGGCTAAGCTGAACTTTTTGCCAGGCAGTTAAATGGCTGGTGATATCTCTTCTTCGTTCAAGCACCTGTGCTTCCAGCTTTTTGATGGAATCGCTCAGGTCGACTTTTGTTTTCTCAGCAGTTTGTTTCAATTTTTCGATTTCATCAAAAAGGTCTTTGATCGGTTTTTCAAAATCGAGAAATTGACGGTTTTTATCTTGCGGCATAATGCGGCATAATTTATTGGTGGGTGTAAAATTAAGGGAAGCAGAATTTGTAGTGAAAGTTTTGTTTGAAAAACTCAATTCTCCTATCTTTGCCGTCCTCTAAAAAGGTTGGATCGGTAGTTCAGTTGGTTAGAATGCCGCCCTGTCACGGCGGAGGTCGCGGGTTCGAGTCCCGTCCGGTCCGCAAAACGAGGATTACAAAGTTTGTAATCCTTTTTTATTTTTACTCACCTTTATGATACAGTGTTGTATTTCAGAATACTGTAACAAAACTCTAAACCCTACTCATCTTACCTTTATAATGGTTGACATAATTATTGATCGAGTAAATGATCGAGTAAATTATGTTACTGCCAATCAAATTAATTTGCCCTGAAAAAGATGTCCGAAATGATGGAATGGAAAATCCACGAAGATTGACCCCCATTCGCCACGCAGATTTAAACGTAAAAGTGACTGGCGGACATGGGAAAGTTTTGCAGGCTTTTCCAACTGGCAGAAGAAATTGTTTTCAGAGGTATATTACTCACATTGCTTAACTATGTGTTTTCCAAACCTAAATGGACACTTGCAAGAGTGTCGTTTGGTTGGGCAGCCATTCTTACAAGTACTCTTTTCGGCCTGACACATGGCATTTACTTTGACAGTAGCTTGCATCTTCAATTCAATATCTTTTCAATTTTGAGAACAGCGTTTGGTGGTTTTTTGTTGGCGTTGCTGGCAGAGAAAACGAAAAGTTTAGTGCCAAGTATTTTGCTACACAATATTCTAAATTTAATAGGCAATCATTGACAAAAGCAAAGCAGCATCAACGCTAAGACAAAAATCGCAACGCATTTATCATTACAGAAATATTAAACATTCTCCCACGGGCCCCAGCCCTCCCCCGTACTTTCCTCTCCCTCCACGAACTAACCCCATTCCCAACTGAAGTTTACCACAACAGAAAACCGGCCTTACCTTTTTATACCCCAACTAAAATCACATTGACGAAATATTTTGCAAATGAAGAAGAAAGAAAAATGGATAATGATATAGAAAGTATAATTGGACATTTGCAAGAGGTCTGTATCTGTAAACATATCAGGCATCTAATTATGGGTGTTATACACGGTGCAGTACTTCATTAGAATTTTGATACAACATTCCATTATGCCCTTTTAAAGATATTTTTTCGATGCTCTAAACCCCATTCAACCATAGAATCAAGCACAGTCTTAATATTTCTGCCAGAAGAAGTAAACTCATATTCTATAGTAACAGGAATAGTGTCATGAACAGTTCTCTTTATGATGCCATTCAATTCCAGTTCCTTCAATTCTTTCGATAGCATTCGTGGTGTAATCTTTGGAATTTCTCTTTCAATTTCTTTGAACCGCCTTTTGCCAAATATCAGCGATGCCATGATGGGCAATTTCCATTTACCTGTCAATACATTCATGGCGTCATTTACTGCAACTACAAATGAATTGGGGCAATCTTGTATTGCTTTTAAATCAAGTTCTTTTTTCATAACAAAAATTTTATCTGCTATACAAAAGTATAGTCACAAAAGCGGTATACAAAAGTATACTGCTATCAATAGTATATCAAAGGTATTCTAAGTTTGCATTAGAAAGCAATAATAGTAATGAAAAAAATAAAAACAATTTACTGGACTGCAACCATACTGGCTATGCTTACAGGTGCCACTCCCGCTTTTATGTATTTTACAAGCCCTAAATTTATTGAAGGTTACCGGCACCTGGGTTTTCCTGATTATTTCCGTATCGAATTGGGTGTTGCCAAAATTTTAGGAATGCTGGTAATACTTATACCTACCATTGCCGCTAGGGTCAAAGAATGGGCATATGTTGGTTTTGCTATCACCTTTACATCGGGCATTATAGCCCACGGTATTGTAGATGGACCAAGTGTAGCTTTCTTCCCTGTAATCCCACTTGTTTTTTTAGTTGTTTCGTACATCTATTTTCAGGAACTGAGAACCTCACAGCTTTCTATTAGCACCAATCAATAAAAGTGCATTTATTTCAAATATTATGGAAAGGGGCAGCTTTATTAAAAAAATCAATCATTATGGCAACAGTAATTTTATCAGACAATTTAGGGGCTGCTTCCGCATCCACAAGTCAGCAAAAGTACAGAACGATATATAAGATAATCAGTCCATCGTCAGGAGGAATGGGAAAAATGGGATTGAAAAATATCATAAAGGGAGATTATCAAAGCTATGTTTCTCCGTTTTTTCTGTTAGATGAATTCGGCCCCATGCAATTGTCCAACGGTTTCCCATTCAGGGTGGATGCACATCCGCATGCCGGCATTATTCCAACTACATATTTATTGAAAGGCACTGCCCATCACCGTGATAGCATGGGTAATGATTTTGAATATAAAGCCGGTGATTTTATTCAGTTTACCTCAGGCAAAGGGGCGTTGCACATGGAAGAAACGGGTGATGAACTATATAAAAATGGTGGCGTTTTCCATGGGTTTCAAGGCTGTTTGAATATACCCCCTAAACTAAGAAAATCAGAACCTTCTGCCTCCCACACTAAAGAGGGAGACATATCAATCGTAGAAAAAGAGAATACCAAAATCAGGGTTATGCTGGGTGAAGTCTTTGGTGTGAAGTCAAAAACCCATTTGTTAATGCCTGTTGTTTACTGGCATATTTCAATGAAGGAAAACGCAACAATTGAACTACCGGTTGAGGCTGCGCAAAATGTGTTTATCTACCTGCAGGAAGGACAACTTGAGATAAACAGTTCTCAAAGCGTGAAAACAAGCCAGACAGTCCTTTTTGAACGGGATGCCAACACTATTCAAATCAAAGCCAATGAAGCCTCCGAGTTTTTGGTTTTGGGAGGCGAAGTCAATAACGAACCTTATATAGCTGAGGGCCCTTTTGTATTAAACAATGAACAGGAAATAAGGCAGGCATACATAGATTTTCAGAAAGGAAAATTTGGCGACCTGGCTAAAACAAACGGAAAAAGAAGACAGACAAACATAAAATTTTAAAAAAATGAAAGTAGCAGTTATTGGAACCACAGGATTTGTAGGTAAACAAATTACGATTGAACTGGTATACAGAGGCATTGAAGTAACCGGGTTCTCAAGAAAAGAACGAGTATCTGATAAGCCTAATCCAAAATATCTAGCAGTTGATGCCAATAACATTACAGCATTAACCACTGCATTAAAAGGCTTTGATGTTGTAATTAATGCATTTAGCCCGGGCTGGACAAACCCGAATATGTACGAAGATTTCATAGAGGGTTCTAAAGCCATTCAACAGGCCGTAAAACAAGCGGGCATAAAACGTTTTATTAGTATTGGTGGAGCTGGTAGCTTGTATTTACCCGATGGTAACCAGTTGGTGGATACTTTTCCTGCCGATAATCCTTTTGTGCCAGGTGCAAAAGCGGCAAGAGATTATTACCATATTCTAAAAGAAGAAAAAGAATTGGACTGGGCTTTTTTTAGTCCGGCAGCAGATATGCACCAGGGTATAACAACCGGAAGAACTGGCAAATATCGCTTGGGGACCGATTATCAGGTGATGGATGAAAATGGCAAAAACGTGTTATCTGTAGAAGATCTAGCAGTAGTCATTGCCGATGAAGTGGAAAATCCTAAGCATCATCAAACAAGATTCACTGCTGCATATTAATACACTTATTCCTTTTATTTCACTCAAATAAATCTAAAACAAATGATATTAGTAACAGGTGCTACCGGACATCTTGGCGGAGCTGCGACTGAGCAATTATTAAAACATCTTGCCCCCCACGAATTTGCCATTCTTGCAAGAGATGAAAATAAAGCTAAACCCTTTGCAGATAAAGGTATAACTGTGCGTATCGGAGATTTCGACAACCAGGAATCTTTAGATAAAGCATTTAAAGGCATCAGTAAAATTTTACTTATTCCCACCATTGTACCTTATCGTCTGGTACAAAACAAAAGCGTTGTAGATATTGCGGTAAAAAACGGGGTTAAGCATATTGTATATGCGGGAATTTCACATAAAAACATCAATGCATCGGTAGTGCAGGGACTTGATGACCATTTCAAAACCGAAGACTACATCCGTAAAAGCGCACTCACTTATACATTCCTTCGCAACAATCTTTACATGGATGTATTGCCATTTTATGCGGGTGAAAAAGTATTTGAAACCGGCTTTTATTTACCGGCAGGAAACGGCAAAGTTCCTTTCGCACTCAGAAGAGAAATGGGTGAAGCTGCCGCCAATGTACTTGTGCAAAACGGACATGAAAACAAGACCTATGACATTGCAGGAAATACCTTGTACTCGTTTCAGGATGTTGCAGATATACTCTCAGCCGTTTCAGGAAAAAAAGTAACCTATACCGCAGCGGAACTAAGTGTTTTTACACAAATGCTCAAAAATACAGGTGTGGATGATTTTATTGTCCTTATTGTTACAGGATTTAATACCGATATCAAAAACGGGCAATTTGAAATCGTTACAAACGACCTTGAAAAATTATTAGGCAGACGACCGGTTATGCTACAGCAAGGTATTAAAGAGGTTTGGGGGGTTAGATAACAATTTTATTCACATATAAATAAATAAAAATGAGTTTAATAACATCTTTAATGGCCTTATGCCGTAAAAAAAACAGCGAGCAAAAAGTAAACGACGCTGATGTAAAAACGATTTTGGAAGCCATCAACCTTTCGGCATCAGCAGCAGGTTTGCAGCCCTACCGTGTTGTTGTGGTAGAAAACCCAGAAGTGCGCAGGCAATTAGCAGAAGGCGGTTTTAATCCGCAGGTTACCGAAACTTGGCATTTATTAGTATTTGCCGCCATCGAAAATTTATCAACAGCCCATGTGGATGACTATATACAGCGTATGGCAGATACCAGAGGCATAGCAGTTGAAGCCCTGGGTGATTTTCGCAAAATTTTAGTAGCCAATCTTACAGGAAGAACAACAGAAGAGCATTTTATTTGGGCAAGCAAACAAGCATACATAGGATGGGGACAGGGCTAGTAGCGGCTGCTGAGTCAAGAATAGATGCTACGCCTATGGAATGCCTTAACCCGTCCAAGTACAACGAGATTTTGGGGCTTAAAGAAAAAGGGCTAAAAAGCGTTGTATTACTTTCATTAGGTTATCGCAATGTAGAAAAAGATCCGTTTGTAAATGCCGCTAAATTGCGTTTACCATTGGATAGCCTCATTTCTTACGAGTAGAATCTTAACTCGCCCGGAATAAATCGACTGCTTCAGTAAAGCTGCATGATAAAGTTAAATAGTAAGAACTAGTGCTGGGCTTTATTGGTTAAAACCAGCACTAAATCCGAGCGGAATTACCGCTGGTGATCGCTTCAATGTTCAAGCCTATTTTTGTTAAGCCCTCTACTCTAAAAGAAAGGCATTTAGAGATTGCAAATGAAAGTGCTGCCAAATGGATAGTAAAAAAATGGAGAACCTTGAAAGCGGATCATGATTTCGCCAAACTCGGCTACTGTCATTGAAAAACAGTAATCCCTGATTTTAATTTTTTGATTTTGCCCTTTGCAAAACTAAGCCAATCATTACCTTTACTTTCATATGGTAAGCTCCCTACTAAAGTATCGTTAAATGGCAAACAAGAATAAATACAGCGGTGATTGTAGCAATATCATTTTACCCATTATGGACACGCTTGATGTCATTAATGGCAAATGGAAAATCCTAATCATCATTTCCATCAAACATGGCAATAAACGTTTTGGTGAAATTGAAAAAAGCATCCCTAAACTCTCATCAAAGGTTTTGGCAAAAGAATTGAAGGATCTGGAAATTCACCAATTGGTCACAAGAACAGTTTATGATGGTTATCCTGTGAGTATAGAATATGCAACTACCGAATATGCTGAAACCCTGAGTAATTTAATAACCGAAATGAAATTATGGGGGCAACAACATAGAAAAAAAATAATGGCAAAATAAATGTATAGAATATTTATATTTTCAAACTCCTATAAGGTAAAACTAGTTGCAATCACCCCCTTCAATACTACAGACCAGCCCTTCTAAATTATTGTTTGATGCCCCCTGGCTTTTTTGTATCCATTCGGCATATGCCATTTCTAAAGTTTTAAGCAGCTCTTCAGGCGACTGGATTCCAATAAGATGCTGCTTGCCATTTAAGATGTATGAAGGCACTTTCCTTACATTTTTTTCTTTGGCTTCCTCCATGTCCTTCCTTACGTTTTCAGCATACATATCGTTGTTCAAAGCCTCCCTTACTTCCATTTCTGTCAAACCCACTTCTTTGCCTAATTCTATTAAAGTGCCAGTATTGCCAATATTTTTACCTTCGGTAAAATAAGCGTGACAGATACGTTCAATGATTTCTGTTGCCAAATTTTTAGTTTTGGCATATTGAATAACACGATGGGCATCAAATGAACTGGTCAAAACCACCCTTTCAAAATTGTATTCTAAACCGACACTTTTTGCCAGATCAACGGTTATTTGGTGCATAGCGATAGACTCCTCATAACTTACCCCCCTTTTTTGGGCCAGATACTGGTAAATGTTCATTCCGGGGCTAATTCGTTCTGCAATTTTTATATCAATTTCAAAACTTTTCCACTCAATGGAAAGCTCTTCTTTATGAGCAAACTGAACAAGCGCAGATTCAAATTTCCTTTTGCCCGCATAGCAAAATGGACAGATCACATCGCTCCAAATCTCTATTTTCATTTTCTGGTTTTCCATATCTACATTTTTTAAAAAATTTAATTTTCGTTGTTGACCAACCCCGATCATTTCGACATTTAAACCACTGATCAATCAATTTGTTGCTGTTCATTTTCTCTCATTTTTTAAGGCATTTCCCATGAGATCAATTCATCCAACTTTTGCAAATTTTTATCGTGAAAAGCGGCCGGTTTGAAAATGTGAAAGTTTTCGAAATCTGCCAGTAAAGATAAACCCGCACGAACCCGAACTGAGCGATGGAACGTTTGCCCATCATTCCAAGTAAGTGCTCAATTGCCCTTGGCGCGCCAGGACCTCCAGAACCAACAAAACCTGCGGATTTGTTCTTCCTCTCATTGAACAAATAAGCGATTATATTTTTCAATGCCCCGATTGTTGAATGTTTGTATCCTGGTGCAACAAATACAGATCCGTCAAAAGATTTGATTGCTTCAGACTACTTTCTGATATGCTGTTATGCATATCGACCCATTGATGCAGACATTGGTTCATCCAAAACGGGCAGGGTATAATCCCGCAAACCGACAACTGTAAATTCGGCATCGGTTCTATTAAAGCCTTTATCATAAGCCCGTTTTGGAACTGCTTCAGCAATCTGGTTAGGCCTTGTACCCCCTATAATGAGGGCTATTTTCATTTCTTGATTAGAATTTTTAACCAATCAAAATTTTGTTGCCCCCCAAGTCTTCCAACCAATAACCATTATCCGTTTTTATGGCTTCCGGGAAATTGGCCAGAACTTTCTGCAATCTTTCCTTCGTGTCATATTTTACAGTCATAAATTTTAACCCTGCCATATTGGTGGGCGTTTTGGGTGCATTGGGGCCAGCCCAAAGATTTACGGCAATACGATGTTTGGTAACGCCACCAGCTCCCAAATCGCCCCATACTTGCCCGTCAATTTTTACATGCGGTATAAAATCCATTTTTTTATAAAAATCATACGAAGCATCCAACACCGGCTGGTGCAAATTATAATGCCCTATTATGGCAGTTTCGGGAAATGGGTGTTCTGTATTATCATCTTCCAAATGAGTATAAAGCTCCTGCACATCCAGGGGTTCAATGGGGTTTCTTAATTTTCCATTGTCATCGATGAATTTAAAATCTTTTTCCGACACGATCTCTTTGGTTACCCTGTGCATCGTTTCCACGGCAAATTCAATAGTGATCCCGTCCGGGTCGTCCACATACACGGACTTTGCAACGATGTGATCGGTAGGGGCGGTCCTCCAACCTTTTTTGGTAAGCCTCAATAGTAATTGTGCCAAATCTTTTTCAGTCTCCAGATGAATGGCCACGTGGTACAAACCACTATACCCTCTTTGTTTGGGTTTGGTGGCATCCTGGTGCAACACAATTAAGGTTCTCGCTGAAGTGCCAACTTCAATGCTGTCACCCGCTTTTCTGACCTGCATGCCTACAATGTCCCGCCAAAAATGGATTGATCTTTGGATATTGGTAACACTTAAGTGTGCCTCCCCAAAATTTATATTTTGCATAATCGTATTATTGAATTGTTCAGTTTTGGGTTCAATGTTTTGTGTTGTTGCTTTTAAAATATTGGGTAAAGCAGTAACGACAGTTAAAATTGCTGAACTTCTTATAAACTCGTTTCTGTTCATTTTATTAACTGTTTAAAATGCGTTGCCTCAATTCTGGGAAGCGGACAACGGCCGCTATCCAAACAAATGCGGAAATAAATATTGGTGCCATGATAGGCAGCCCATGTTCCAGGTGCGATGCAATGGCCCCGCCCATATAAGCAGCCAAAAGCAAGGTTCCCAAAATGCCAGTTCGTGGATAAATAAATAAGATCACAGATAATAATTCAATTACCCCCAATGTTTTAAATGCAGTTGCACTAATGCCAAACCCTTCTGCCATTTTTAGTGCGTCTGGACTCCCCATTAATTTGCCCATAGCTGATCCCAGGAAGATGATACCTACCAAACCGGCAAGTACCCAATTGATGATGTTCTTGGTTTTTGATGTCATATTCTTTCTTTTAAATTGTCATTTATTTTTTTTGACAAGGCAAAGGTAGATACGACAACTTACCTTTTGTAAGTAGTTACCTATAGGAAAGTGGATACGTTGAGGTAAGTGTTAATTCCCCCGCCGCTGTTGTTGCAGGAAAGCTTTGTGCTTTTCGGGAAGGCTTCATATTTGATTAAACTCATGGACATAGACCATTAATTAAAGCTTGAAAAAAATAGATTTTTTTTTGGTTTTTTACACAGTTCATGTGGGTGGCAGTTATCAGTATTGTCATCTGGCCAAAAAGCCAATTTCTTTCCAAATATTTCCAGTCAACTTATAAAGCAGTATAACACCGCCACCAGCGAGCAAACAGTGTCCATAGTCCCTCTGACTAATTGCAAAATGTATTGTGTCGTCAAAAATTGGTCAATTAAACCTATAAATATTTTTGTCAGATTAGAAGAAAACTGTCAATCGCAGCTTTGGAAAAAATGGTACGCCAGGTATGTAGCTCATTTGATCAACGGGCACAGTTTCATTTTTCAATCGTGATGTATATTCTATTTCTGCTTCATCCCATTTTTGATCAAACAGGTTTTCTACGGTCAATCCTATTTCATACTTTTTCTTTGTATAGTTGACCGCCAGATCTGTTACGAAATATCCCCTTGCCGTGAGGCTGTAATCTTCATTGCCTGCACGGTCGTGCAAATAGCGATAGCTGATGCCACCATTCCATCCCCCCGGGAATTTAAAATTCAATTCGCCGGTACTTGTAAACGTTGGTGCAAGCGGAAGATAATTTTCACCTTTCGGGTCATCGATACTTCTCGGATGAGCGAGATTAATATTCATTGCTGCATATAGCCAATCCGTAACCTGGAACCTTCCGGAAAAATCAATGCCATAACGAACCGTTCTTCCGCTCGGTTCCATCGGGCCGCCTGGTTGGTCGATCAAATCAGATCCATACGTAAATTCCGATTGCAACAACAAATACCATACTGCCGCATTAATAAAAAGTTTGGGAAATGGTTTCCAGTTAAACCCAAAGTCTGTTGCATAGGCCGATGGCAATATTTCTTTTCCCTGTTGAGCGATCACAACACGTACGTCATTTGAATGAAATCCTTTTCCTGTTTTCAGGTATAATTGAAATGAAGGATTGAATGTATATTCAATATTAATTTTCGGGGATATTGTTGCTGCATGCGCCTTTGGATTTAATCCGTCGAATATCTTTGTTGCAAAAGAATCTGTGGCCATATTGAGGTAATAAAAATTGAAATAGTCATACCGCAAACCAATATTGAAAAGCCAGTTGCCGCTTTTTATATTTTCGTCAATGTATCTATAGATATTTGTTTCTTTAGCGTTGCCGTACTGAATTTTTTCCAGAAAAACACCTCGTTCCGTATGATCGAGTTCGACGGGGTCGATCAGGTCGGTTCTGAAACCAACTGCGGCTTCCGTGTTGAAGCTTGTGTTTCCGACATATCCTGTTTTATTAAGTGTGGAATGATAACCGAAAAGGTTCCTGTTCTCTCCCTGGCGAAATTCATCCCCCTGATCCGGGAAAAAATAATAAAACGTAAAATTGGTGTACAGGCTTAAATTATAATTAGAATAAAATGCTTCATTTTTCCAGGTAAAATTATTTCCAAGATTGGAGTTTAATTTTATAATGGCATTCGTTCTTGTAGTATAGCCGGTTTGAAAACTATCGATCGTTCCCCAACGGCCATCCATATACCCTTCGCTGGGTGCGCGTTCCGGAATTTCTCCTGATGAGCGCCATTTCGACCAAAGTGTAGAAAACTCAACGGTGAGCTTATTGTCAGCATTTAAAGGAGTTACAAATTTTCCCATGAAATTGTATCGTTTAAAATGTTCCGGCACTTGTGTAAACGGGCCGCCATCTGAATATAGCCCTTCCCCTGCGAGGTAAAGCGACTGCCCTTTTTCCCGGGCTTTATGATCGAGCAGGTTTATGCCGGCAACAACTCTCCCGGTATTGAACAACCCGCCTTCTGTTCGTACAAAATTGTTATCGAGAAAACCTTTGGTATTGTATGAAACAAAACCTCCTGTAGTAAAATCGCCTTTATTTGCGTAGAAGGGGCCTTTCCCCCATTGGTAATCAGCTATGGTTTCAGGTATCAGGAAGTGCAGGTCTGCATATCCCTGCCCATGCGCATGGGCAACAAGGTTCACAGGAACACCATCAACAGAAATATTAATATCCGTTCCGTGGTCACAATCGAAACCCCTTAAAAAAATTTGTTCTGCTTTTCCACCGCCCTGATGCTGTGAGATGAACAATCCGGGCACTAGGCGCAACAGGTCCTGCGCTGATTTTGCGGGATGGGCATTCAAGTCCAGCGCACTTAATATTTTAGTAGTGTAAAGCGCATTACTATTTGCTGTAATGACCACATCTTTCAACTGTAAATCTTTTCTTTCCAATGTGATCAATGTAAATTTTACATTTCCAACATTGCATTTAATATGAAAGGGAGGGCAGCCGACATAAAAAACAGTAATCGAAGCCGTATCTTTTGCATTTGTCTTTAGAAAAAATTTTCCATAGATATCTGTGATGGCTGTTCTGCCAGTGACGTCTTCAGTTATTGTCGCCTGTTCAAGCGGTTCTTGAGTGGCTCTGTCCATCACAATTCCGCGCACCTCAGATTGAGCCGAAAGTTTGGTAAAAAATAAGGATATCAAAACCCCGAGTAAATAAATTTTCCTAAAATCCATGACAGATACATTTTCTTTTGCAACATTTTTTAAACCTGTTATCCTTGCCAAAAAATTTCGTTTAATGATTTTTTAAATGCTGTATCAAGGGTCGACAGGGTATTTCTCAACTATTTTTTGTTCCAAAGATCTATAAACTATGAAGAAAAAATATACTTCTTGCCATTTAGCCGAGAGACGCTGTATCCAATGATCGACACGGCTGCGACAGCGCAGATACACCAAAGCCCGTATTCAGGGATTTTTGCGATGATAGCCGTAATAAAATTTTCATTCCCAAAGGTTCTCTCAGAAATCCATGCCATGGCGGCAATGCCGGCAAAGGCTGCTGCTGTTATCCGGAATGCCTTGTAAAATGGCGTTTTGCTAAGCAATATGAGCGAGGGGATAATCAGTGCTATTACAATCAACTGCATGAATTCGATGCCAAGGTTGAACCAGAGAATACTGAGCACAAGCAATCCTGGATTTAAGTTCATGTTCGAAATTGCGGATGCAAAAGCCAACCCGTGAATAAGGCCAAAACCACCGGCGATGAAAATTTCTTTCCCCGGGAAAACCGGCTTGATGGCATGAATCGCTGAGACGAGAATGGAAAACGCAATCAGTATTTCAACAGGCTGAGATGGTAATTTTATCCATGCAAGCGCACTTATCAAAAGCGTGAATGAATGGCCAATCGTGAAAGCGGTAACAATTTTCAGCAACCTCCCAAAGCTATATTTGACGCCACCAAATGCGCCCCACTTTTTTTTGTCTGTTAGAAGCATCGCCGGCAACAATAATGTGATCAGGAAAAGCAGATGATCTGTCCCTTCCCTGATATGATTCATGCCAAGGCTGAGCATATTCTTGAAGCCCGTCCACATCGTGCCGTTATTCAAGTCTATCTCCAATGGGTGAACCTTGTTATCACTACCAATCCTAATGGTCATAGGATTGCTGTCTGCTGTTAAGGAATCTGACCTTCCCGTTTCCCAATCACTCCTGATCACAACGAATACCACATGATTGATTACTTGGTGGACGACTGCATCATAATCTAGCATGAACTTTCTCGTAGAACCGTGATGTATTGTCGAAAAAATCAATTTGACCCTCAACTCCCAGAAAGGAGGGCCACTTGCGATTTGTTGTTCCGCTTCGACACTAATTTCTTTGATCTCTGGAAGCCACTGATATTGTTTATCTGAATAAGCACGTGTATGAGAAAGGATATATGCTTTTAAGGCATCGCCGTCTTTTTCAATCAGTGTCTCAGGCTGAAAACTGAGGTTTTTCTCCATCGCCAACTGAAGTTCACTTAAAGGGATTCGCAATTCGGCTCCCACCCTGTCCGGGCTGACATCAAGGTACACTATACTGTAAGGAGCTTGATGTGCGGATGAAAATTTGGGCAATAGAAAAAGAATTGATAAAATAAAAATGATAAGAATGAGCAACTGGTTTTTCCTCAAAAAGCAGTTGCTCATTTTAAATATTTTGGTCATGGAATAAAAAGTTTTAAAGCCCGATATAGTCCCTCGAGTGATCACGCATCACTGAATGGAAATGAATCTGGTTACTGATAACCACCCCTGTCTGGCAAATAAATTCTATCCACACGCTCGGGCCATCAATGCGGACATAATCCGTATTCGTTGTCAGAAAAGAACTGGCACTTCCTGCAGTAGCTGTAGTATTGCTGGCATAGCACACATACGTACTTGACAATTCATTCAAATATGCAGTGCGGATGGCGCCGGCTTGTGCAGAATCGATATCATCAAGCCAAGGCTGAATGGCTGCCCAAACATTTGCCTGTGCAGTGCTGCTAAGACTGCTGACCTGAATGCCCTGTTTAGTGGCAGGCATCGTATTGGTAGTAGAACCGGGTACCATCAGGCAATCGGAAAAAGTGCCGGATATTTTTGCAGATGACAATTCAGTGCTACTGAATGAGCCGAGCATAGTTTGCATGACCGTGTGCTCATTTGTCAGTGGGTTAGTATAGGTTGTATCATTGACTGTAAAATCGGTATGGGGCTCGACCCCTTCGTGAAGTGGCGTAATGCTTGTAACCGCACCCGCATCATAAGTAATGTTAGACGCGTAATGATGCCCGCCATATTGGAGCATCCATTTTCCGGTTGTGCTTGGTGTGCCCAAAAATGCGATAACGTAATTTCCGGAGCCATATCCATTCGCCATCGTGCCCAGATAGTCGTCTGCTGCGCGTATAGTCTGGAATTCCTCATAACCTTCACCAGTATAACCGGTGCCTGCGGCAGCTTTGATAAGGGCGAGGGCTGCTGTTGATTGTGCACTTGTAAGGGTACTAAACAATAAGCCATTCCTGCAGCTCAGTGCGCAGGGTAAGTTTGACCAGCGTTCGGCATTTGCCAATGTCAGATCAATGACTGCCGCTGTTTTTTGGTCAGATGTCAGTGTCGCAAGGAATGCGTTAGCAAGGCAAACAACCTGGGCAACGCCTGTTTCTGTTGAACAAGAATTTGACGCAGTCGAAGCTGAGTCGATTGTCAAAGACAGGCTGCAACTTTGTCCGCCAAAAGTGATCGCGAACAAAGCTGTTCCTGCTGCCGACGGCGTCCCGGAAATACTGTACTTAATGCTCCCAGCCCCGCTTGCCAAAGTCCCTGCGGCGAGGGTTGCGGTCAAGCCAGTCACTCCTGTAGAGGAAATGGCGGAGCCGGCACTATAGCTCAAGCCATTCCCTCCTGTGTAGGAGACTGTAGCAGTCCCGGTGTAGGACACGCTCGCCGTCGCCGTCGCCGAGAAAGTTGCGGACGAGCAGTTGAGCCCTGTTACAGAAGCACTTGAGGTTGTCGTTTTCTTACACGCAAGAAAAATCGTGAACACCATGGCCAACAAACCTGTGCTGAATAATAGGATTTTTCTAGTATCCATAAAGTAAGGGTCAGATATTTGGTTTTTCATATTTCCTTTTTTGAGGTTAGTTTGCATATGCTCTGGGTTTTTGTTTTAAGAAATTATTTTTGATTAAAAAAGCATGGCACCCGAACGTATTACTACTTTCAATTTTATGCCCAGGTTGCTAACTGTGCCGACCTTTGAGGTGAACTCACTAAATGTTGCGGTAAATAAAACTTTAAAGGGTGTTTATTGCCCTTTCCTGTAGGGAGAAGCAGGAAATGATGGCGTATTATCGCTTAAACAACTTTAAAAACCCCTTCTCGTAACTTACGCCAAGGGGTATCTGCTTTTTTTCAATAGTAATAGTTTTGTTCCTGACCATCTGCACGCGGCGAAATGGTACAATGTATGACTTATGGACACGAAAAAAATCCGTTGAAGGTAACTTCTCCATGATGGCTTTCATAGTGGAGCGCGTCATGACAGGTTTTTGGCCCGATAAATGTATTTTGACATAGTCGTCCATGGCCTCGATATAAAGTATGGCCGCAAGCTCTATCTTTAACAGGCTATAATCCGTGTACACGAATAGCAATTGTTCCAATGATTTGTTCTGCCGTGCCAAGTAATGAGAATACTCCTCAGCCTTGGAGATTGCACGCGAGAATCTTGAGAATGAGAATGGCTTCAATAAAAAATCGACCGCATCGAGCTCATAGCTTTCAAAGGCATATTCGCTATAAGAGGTTGTGAAAATCAGCATTGGTTTTTGCTGGATCGTTTTATAAAATTCAATCCCGGAAATGGAAGGCATGTTGATGTCAAGGAACAGCAGGTCAATTGGGTTTTCCCGGATGAAATTAAGAGCCTCTTTGGATTTGGTAAAGGCTTTTTCTAACCGTACTGAATTTGACTGCCTGCAAAAATTTTCAATTAGTTCAAGGGCCAATGGCTCATCGTCAACGGCAATGGCTTTTATCATTGTAATTGGATGCTTAGGTTGATCAAATATTTTTTTTCGTCCTCGTCAATCTCCAATTTGTATTTATCAGGATAAATATGGTCAAGCCTGTGTTTTGTATTGCTCATGCCAATCGCTGTTAAATCAGCAGGTGTCACGCGCTTTGCCTTGCTATTGAATACTTGCAAAAGAATTCCAATTTCCTTTATTTGCAGGACGATTTTTATAAGGCAGCCTTCCATGTCTGGATTGGCGCCATGCTTGAATGCATTCTCAATGTAAGTAATCAATATGAGTGGCGCAATTCTCTTGCCATTTGCATTGCCTTCGCATTGAAATAAGACATTGGCTGTATTACCCAGCCTTGCCTTTTGCAGCTCTACATAATTTGTGATGTACTCAATTTCTTTTTGCAAAAGTATCATGGCGTCATTTGCATCCGTGATGGCGTAACGCATGATGCCTGACAATTGGACAATGGCTTCTGAAGCACGCGGATCATTTTTGAGCGACAAGGTGTATATGGTGTTAAGCGTGTTAAAAAGAAAATGGGGGTTTATCTGGGATTTCAGCGAGGCGATTTCTGCTTTTAATTTCTCCGCCTTTATTTCATCAAGGTTTTCCCTCGTCCGGATCAAAAATGAAAAGAAGATAGCAATCATGAAAAGATATACATGGTGCAATGAACCCGGTAGAAAGCCCAGTTGGTACAGCGGCTGCGATTTTGGATGTGTTATTATGGGATGCGCTTGCGTCAGGTGCAATGGGACTACGCTCGAAATTAACGTTGGCCAGACCATCATTGCCAAAAAGCAAAGCAACAGGCTAACGATATACAAGAGGGTTTTTTTTCTTAAATAAACCGCAGGTATTAGCACATAATAATTGAAATAAAATATCATAAGGGATATGATATCTCCCGAAATATCCCGGATGAAGGGTCTCGTTAATGTCAAGAATGGCTCATCCGGGGGCCTTGTGCTGACAAGGATTGGAAGGAAAATGAAAAGGCAAATCAAAAAAAAGTGGTTTGCAATATATTTCCAGCGCAATGGTAAAAACATCCTGATTGGTTAACGTACAAAGGTTCTTTTCTTTTTCTAAAACTTAAGAAAAAATTTTGGTGATGTATTTATAGATGGACCATGCCTTCAAAATTTGGATTTATGGCTCATATTACTTTGATTTACATTAGGTTCTTACTGCGAGACTATAAAATTGGTAACCCAATAGCCGCGAATTGCGGTTGGGGCTGAAAATAAGAATAAAATCCATCGAGGCATTTGATAAATCAATGATCGTAGCTTATGGAAAACATGCGGCTGAAGTATTGAGCAATATTGTATGCGAACGTTTGATGGTTGAAAAGGCATGATAGACGTTTTTCCAAACACACATTTTCTTCAACCATAGATTTATTCTTTGTTAGCGAAATTATTATTTACAGTTAATCTATTTCTCTCTCTACTTGCCATTACAATCTCTTTAAGAAAATCAAATCATTCTCGCTGCTTTCCAAATGGATTTCATCATTCGCAAAGCAGGTCACAACATATCTTACAGATGATTTCCCCTTTCCCATTTCTATACACATATTTTCATTTTCTGCAAATATGCTATACATCGTCAAAGAATAATTTTTCAGTTTAATATTGTAATGATCGTCGGCAAGATTTAATGAAGATGTGCATATTCATATAGTTCCAACAATACTTGGTTCCATTTTTTTGTAATTACTTATTTTCGAGTTGCATAAATTACTGTGCTATTTTATTTTTTTAAATAACTACTACGAAAAAATTTCAAGCTGAGGCACTACCGAAGATTAGGGTTATGTGATATTAGTCATATCTTTATTAAGACAAGTCAATCTTTGTAAAAAATGGTAAGATTTGGCGGAAGTATTTCAATTGATAGAGGAAAAAATCGAGGAAAAAATACAAGCAATTGTAATTCAGTAAAATATTTTGCGCCGAACTTTCCCGTCCGGTCCGCAAGGTTGAAAAATGCTATTGATTTTCAGTAGCATTTTTTATTTTGCTTATTTACTTCCTTTGGGACAACAATGTTTCAGAATTCTTTCAGTTTGCTTTTTGATCGCAGCGGAAATCTTTATCGCGGTATTGTTTGCGGCTGAAATAAAACTTTGATAAAAATAAATCTGCCCGTTCCGTCAATAAGAACTATCTTTGCCTTTCTTAATGTTACTACTCTCTCTGTTTGCGTAGATTAACCTCCTCAAATACTGTGATGTGTTAACGTAAGGCAGATAATGTATCAGTTCATTCCTGATAGCCTTATCAACATTTAATTAAAACAATCTAATCGTGTCATTTAACAATTTACAGCTCATTGAGCCTATATTGGCTGCATTGGGCAAAGAAGGGTATACAAAACCAACTCCTGTACAAGAGCAATCCATCCCATTTGTTTTACGGGGAAAAGACTTGTTGGGATGCGCACAGACGGGCACCGGTAAAACAGCTGCCTTCAGTATACCTATACTGCAATTAATGTATCAGCAATTGAACGGGCAACTTCCTAAACGCCGTATTCAAACTTTAATATTAACGCCTACGCGAGAATTAGCGATTCAAATCGGGGAGAGCATAAAAACTTATGGACAGTTTCTTTCTTTCAAGCAACAGGTCATTTTTGGAGGTGTACCACAATTCCAACAGGTACGTGCAATCCGTAATGGGGTCGATATTCTTATTGCGACACCGGGCCGCTTATTGGATTTGCTCAAACAAAATGTGCTTCATCTGAACGATATCAGGTATTTTGTATTAGATGAGGCTGACCGGATGCTGGATATGGGATTTGTACATGATGTAAAACGCATCATTGCCAAACTCCCATCCCAAAAACAAACGTTGTTTTTCTCTGCAACTATGCCTGCAGAAATAAAACAATTAGCAGGTATGTTGTTAAACAATCCTGCAAAAGTAGAAGTTACACCAGTATCGTCTACGGCGGAAATAATACAACAACAGGTATATTATGTAGACAAACTGAAGAAATTTGACCTCCTTGTTCATCTGCTAAAAGATGAAAATATAAAAACCATGCTGGTGTTTATCCAGATGAAACACCATGCAGATAAACTGGCCAGGCAATTAAACAATGCCGGTATCTGCACTGAAGCAATACATGGAAATAAGATGCAGAATGCCAGGCAAAAAGCATTGGATAATTTTAAATTACGTAAAACACGTGTACTTGTTGCAACAGATATAGCAGCACGTGGTATTGATATTGATGATCTTAGCCATGTACTGAATTATGACCTTCCCAATATTGCGGAAACTTATGTTCACCGCATAGGGCGAACTGGAAGGGCCGGAGCAAGCGGCATCGCCATTTCTTTTTGCGATTGGAGCGAGAAAAGTTTTTTGAACGATATCCAAAAATTAATAAAGAAACCAATACCGGTAATAAAGGGGCATCCTTTTGATAACAACTTAATGCACGCTTTACCAACACAATCCACACAATCAGTTTTTACAGGCAATGCACGCAGGGGTGGAAGAAGGGGCAGGGCCTTCATGCAAAGATAATTTCACCTCATTATTTCTGTGGTAAGAACAAATTAACTTAATCAGATTTATTATCGGAATAGTCTAAGGCTCCGCAAGCATATCTACTGAGCCGGCCGGAATCATTGTTAAAAATTAAAACTTTAATCATGCGCTTCACAAAAAATAACAAGTGATGAAATCGAAAGTTCATAACACTTCAGTATTCAGCACTTGTTTTCCTCTATGTATTTATTTTGCTCCCTCCAGCTGATTTATTTTTCGCGGTTCTTGTATTACAACAAGTTTCCCCATTGCGTTTCCCAGCGTAACAAAAGTTACTAAAATCCTTTCTTTTGCCAGATAGCTTTGCGTGAAATTAAAAACAGCATGTTTCGCTCAAGCTATCTTTTTTTATTGTCGTTATGTTTTTTCACCATTTCAGCTACCGCGCAGGAAAACGGGAAATCATTATCGCTCGATGACGCCATTAAAGCATCATTGAATAATAACAAATCCGTTCAGATTGCAACGATCGAGAAAGAAATTTCCGCAGCCGGTTATAAACAAACCGACGCTATCTTTTTGCCGCAGGTAAATTTTTCCTACACGGCAATGAGCACCAATAACCCGTTGAATGCATTTGGCTTTAAGCTGCAACAGAAATCTATTTCTGCAACTGACTTCAATCCTGATTTATTAAATCATCCTGATGGAACGCCTGATTTCACTACAAAATTAGAAGTGCAACAACCGTTGGTAAATATGGATATGATCTATATGCGCAAAGCTGCTGCTGCACAGGTTGAAATTTATTCACACAAATTAGAACGCACCAAAGAGTACATCACATTCGAAGTTTCCAAAGCGTACCTGCAACTGCAACTGGCTTACGATGCGGTGAATGTGCTGGAAGATGCATTAAAAACAGTGAATGCAGTGTATAAATTTACAGACGATCATTTTCAGCAGGGGTTAATCCAAAAATCAGATGTGTTGAATGTGCAGGTGCAGGTGGCGTCTGTTGAAAGCAACCTTCAAAAAGCAAAAAGCAATATCAAAAATGCTTCGGATTATATCAGCCTGATGATGGGAGAGCCTACAGGGACAATATATAAAGCAAACCCGGCTGACGGCAATGAAATTATAACTTCGGTTACAGATACCAGTTATATCCCTGCATCCCGTGCAGATTTTTTAGCCATGTCAAAAGCAGTTGAAGCGAAAAACCTGGTCATTCAATCCAATAAAATGAGCATGTTTCCGAAGCTGAATGCATTCGGTTCCTTTCAATACAACGATAACCGCTTGTTTGGTTTTGGCGCCAATGCATATCTCGCCGGCATTCAATTGTCGTGGGATATTTTTAAAGGCAACCGCACAAGAAATATTATTTCCACGCAAACACTGGAGCGCAATAAACTTCAATCCGAACTGGAACAACAGAAAGCGCAAAGCAACCTGGAACTGAATAAAACAAAACAGGATATTATAGACGCACAGTTTGATATCTCGCAATATAAAAAAGCGGTAGAACAATCGTCGGAAGCATTGCGCATATTGCAAAACCGCTATACGCAGGGATTGGTGAATACTACCGATGTAATGATGGCTGCCACACAATTATCGCAACAAAAACTGGCATTGGCACAGGCAATTTTCAATCAGCATGTAAGCAATGCGTACTTGCAATTTTTAACAGCAACTGAAAACAAATAATCACTTCATCATGATCAACCATTTCAACAAAACAAAATATTTATTACTACTGGTTAGCCCGATTGCTTTTTTATGGGCCGCATGTTCATCAGATAAAAGAAGCGAAACCATTTCCGATAATGAAGCCCCTGTTATGGTAACAGTTGCAAAACCTTCGGGCAACGAAACAGGGAGTATCCATTTCAGTGGCACCGTGGAATCTTCACAAACTGCAAACATCAGCACACGTGTGATGGGTTACATCACTAAACTAAATGTGAAAGTTGGCGACCACGTAAACAAAGGGCAATTGATTGCAACGATCAGCAATGATGATATCCTCGCCAAACGTGCACAGGCGGATGCCATGATCAGCGAAGCGGAAGCTGCTTTGAAAAATGCGCAAAAAGATTATGACCGCTTCACTGCATTGTACAAACAACAAAGCGCTTCGGCAAAAGAACTGGAGAACGTAACGCTGCAATACAATTCAATGAAATCAAAACTGGAAACAGCGAAACAAATGCGCAACGAGATTAATGCCACATTAGCATATACTAATTTGACAGCGCCTTTCCCCGGAACCGTTACACAAAAACTGGCAGATGCAGGGAGCATGGCAAATCCCGGAATGCCTATCGTTACCATCGAACAAAGCGGCACGTATCAAATCAGCGCTTCAGTTCCTGAAACAGAAATCAGTTCGATTAAAATGAATGAGCCGGTTACTATCAGCATTGAGGCTGCTAATAAAACATTTCATGGAAATATCACACAGATCAACCAGTCCTCTGCATTTACCGGCGGACAATACATCATCAAAGCAAGTATCCCTGCAAATGAAAAGCAAGGGTTGTACGCAGGTATGTATGCAACACTTTCCGTTAATTCTCCCCAAAAAAATACAACTGTTTCAAATGCTGTGCTGGTGCCGGTTTCAGCCATCGTCAATAAAGACCAGCTTACCGGTTTATATACGATCGGTTCAAATAATAAAGCATTGCTCCGTTGGGTAAGGTTAGGAAAAACTTTCGGAAACGAAGTGGAAGTATTGAGTGGGTTGCAACAAAACGAACAATTCATCAGCGCCGCCGAAGGAAAATTATATAACGGCGCACCGGTGAAAATAAAATAAGCAAATTCAAATCCGGATTATTAAAAGAATTAACAGGCAATAATGAAAAACGGTTTTTCAGGAAATATAGCAAAAGCATTTCTGCAATCGAAGTTAACCATACTGCTGATGATTGCATTTTTATTGATTGGCGCATACAGCACCTACCTGATCCCGCGTGAAGAAGAACCGCAGATACAGGTGCCGATGGCAGATATTTTTATCGGCTATCCCGGCGCAGAACCCAAAGATGTAGAAACAAAAGTAGCAGCGCCTTTGGAAAAGATCATCTCGAATGTGAAAGGGGTTGAATATGTGTACTCTACTTCGATGAAAGGACAGGTGATGCTGATCGTGCAATTTTATGTTGGCGAAGATGTAGAACGTTCGTTAGTAAAATTGTACAGTGAGTTAATGAAAAATATGGACAGGATGCCGCAAGGCGTAACGCTTCCATTGATCAAAACGAGGGCAATTGATGATGTGCCTGTGTTCGGGTTAACATTATGGAGCGATACCTATGATGATTACCGGTTGAAACAGATCGGGCAGGAACTTACCAACGAGATCAAAAAAATCCCGGATGTTTCCGATATTAATATTCTTGGCGGAAGAAGCCGCGAAATAAAAGTGTTATTAGATAAAAATAAGATGGCAGAAAACCATGTTGATTTTCTTTCCATCAGTAAACAAATACAGGGAAGCAACACACAATTGCAAAGCGGGAATTTATTACAAAGAGATACGGTGTTCTCTGTGGAAACCGGGAACTTTTTGAACACTGCCGATGATGTTGGCAATTTAGTTGTCGGCATCAACAAACAACAACCGGTTTACCTGAAACAAGTTTCGAGAATTGAAGATGGTCCTGAAACACCGAACCAGTATGTGCTTTTCGGTTATGGAAAAGCAGATACATCAAAAGCAAATGCATTCAGGTCAAATTATCCGGCCATTACTTTATCTGTTGCAAAAAAGAAAGGCGCAGATGCGATGCAGCTTTCTGAAAAAATCCTTTCTAAAATAAATCACATTAAAAAAGAATTATTGCCTGATGATGTCCATTTAACTGTGACAAGAAATTATGGCGAAACCGCTTCGGATAAAGTTTCAGAATTATTATTCCATTTGTTCATTGCTATTGTGGTAGTAACTGTTTTCGTAATGCTCGCCATGGGCTGGCGTGGCGGATTGGTAGTGTTTTTATCAGTGCCGGTAACATTTGCGCTTACTTTGTTTGCTTATTACTTCCTGCATTATACATTGAACCGCATCACACTTTTTGCATTGGTGTTTATTACGGGTATTGTGGTAGATGATTCCATCATCATTGCAGAAAATATGCACCGGCATTTCAAGATGAAAAAACTGCCGCCTTTGCAGGCAGCCATCTATGCAATCAATGAAGTTGGCAACCCGACAATTCTTGCTACTTTTACTGTTGTTGCAGCCGTGTTGCCGATGGCATTTGTGAGTGGGATGATGGGACCGTATATGAGCCCTATGCCAATCGGGGCATCTATTGCGATGATGCTTTCACTGATCGTAGCGTTAACACTCACTCCTTATCTCGGTTTTATTTTCCTTCGTGAAAAAGAAAAAAGAGGGATTGAACATGAAGAAAGCAAACCACATTCACTCGAAACAACAGGCATCTATAAAATTTATCGTTCATTCATTCATCCATTACTCGAATCAAGATGGAAGCGGTGGACATTCATGATCAGCATTGTTGTTATTCTGATCGGTTCGATGATGATGTTTTATACAAAAACGGTTGCTGTAAAAATGTTGCCGTTCGATAATAAGAATGAATTCCAGGTGGTGATCGACATGCCTGAAGGAACAACATTGGAAAAAACGCAGGCTGTTGCAAAAGACATTTCAACGTATATCTCTTCACAATCATTGGTGGAAAATTACCAGGCATATATCGGCACATCTGCGCCCATCAGTTTTAATGGTTTGGTAAGGCATTACGATCTGAGACGCGGTGATAATGTTGCAGACATACAAGTGAACCTGGTTGATAAAAAAGACAGGAGTATTCAAAGCCATGCCATTGCCAAACAAATGCGTGAGCCTATCCAGGCTATCGCAAAAAAATATAACGCGAATGTAAAGATTGTTGAAGTGCCGCCGGGCCCACCGGTGTTATCAACTATCGTTGCAGAAGTATATGGGCCGGATTATAATGAGCAGACGAAAATCGCGAGGCAGGTAAAAAATTTATTCGGTAAAACTGCAGATGTTGTTGATGTGGATTGGATGGTTGAAGATGACCAACCGGAATACCACATTGCAGTTGACAAAGAAAAAGCAATGCGTTATGGCGTGGCAGCGGCACAAATAACTTCAACGGTAAATGCAGCTTTGTCGGGTATGCCTGTTGGCAATGTTTATCAGCCTGCATCATACAATCAAACTGCCATCAAACTGCAACTGAATGATGCAGATAAAACCGGCATTGATGATATTCTCGACCTGAAAATTGCAGGCATGCAGGGAAATGTTGTTCCCCTTCGCGATGTGGTAACCGTAACGCAACAGGTGAAACAAAAAAGTATTTACCGGAAAAATCAAAAAGAAGTTGTTTATGTGCTCGCAGATATGGCAGGAAAATTAGAAAGCCCGTCGTATGCTATTGCAAAAGTTTCCGATAGCCTGAAAAATATAACGATCCCGAAAGGATATTCATTAAAAGAAGAATACACCCACCAGCCGGAGTTTGAAGATAATTATTCATTGAAGTGGGATGGTGAATGGCAAATTACATTCGAAGTATTCAGGGACCTCGGCATTGCATTCGCTGTTGTTATACTCATCATTTATATATTGATCGTTGGATGGTTCCAGAATTTCACAGTGCCGTTGGTAATGCTTGCAGCCATTCCATTATCACTTGTAGGAATTATTCTGGGGCATTGGATGATGCATGCATATTTCACGGCAACATCCATGATCGGTTTTATTGCACTTGCAGGTGTGATGGTAAGAAATTCTGTGTTGCTGATCGACTTCATCAATATCCGTTTGCGCGAAGGCATTCCGTTAAAACAATCGATCATTGAAGCAGGCGCAGTAAGAACAACGCCAATATTATTAACAGCAGGCGCAGTGGCATTAGGCGCAGTGATCATTTTGTTCGATCCCATTTTCCAGGGGCTTGCCATATCATTGATGGGCGGAACAATCACTTCAACTTTCCTCACATTGATCGTTGTGCCTTTACTCTATTATAAAATGATGCGCAAAAAATTTCCTGTTAAAAAATAAAAATAACATCATGAAATTATTAATAGTTACCTGCATAAAAGATTACCAGGAAAATGTTCAGAAAATTTTCAAAACTATAGAAATTGAAGTGTTTAGTTCTGTTGATATAACAGGCTTCAAAGGATCGAATGCAATTAATTTATTGGAAGAATGGTTTGCTGCAGGAGATGAAAAATTTGACTCGACAATGTTTTTCAGCTTTACTGATGACGAACAGGTTACCAAAGCTGTCAAAATAATTAAAGAATTTAATCAAAAAGAAGCAAGTAATTTCCCGGTTCGGGCATTTATACTGCCCGTAGACTCTTATATATAAACAGCTAATCTTATTCGGCATTACAGAAAAGCAGGCTACTGCTTTGATTCCATTCTCACAACTCAACAAAATAAAAAAAAGCAATGAGAGAAAAAATAATAAGGGCGGTAGCAGGGATACTTGCGCTTACCGGTATTGGGCTTTCTTACCTCGTCAACAAACATTGGATATGGCTAAGTGTTTTTGTAGGTGTTAATTTATTGCAGTCTTCACTTACCGGCTTTTGCCCGCTTGAGATTATTTTAAAAAAAATGAAAATAAAAAACAACAATATGGCTGAGTAAGTTATTCATAACCCTGGCTTTAATTTGTCATTGCTTCCGTTTATCTGAGAGTACAATTCCTCAGGGCTGATTAAAATCTTTTAATTGAATAACGTTAGCAGGAATTTCTTTTCCTGAAAAATGATTATGCAATACCATTGCCGCCCCCAACGATGAGGCCTGTGCAATGCTTGCAGCAGATATTTTCATGCCCGGGAAGGAAACAGCAAGCAAGTTCATATATACATCATTCTTTCCAAATCCACCATCAACTAATATCCTTTTTACGGGCGTTCCGGATAAAACCAATTTTGTAGAATATACCTGTTGCTGCATAATATCGTAAATTAAATAATGATAGGCTTCTTCGTAAGTTCCAAAATCGTTAATCGCTCTTTTGGTGAATACGGATTTGTGTAACATCCCATGATTATTATGTTGCGATTGTGAAACACCGGTTTGGTCAAGATGTTTCAAAAAAACCGGATTGAATAAAACGCTTTTATAATAATCTTCATTTTTATCGAAATATGATGCCAGTTTTTTTATTTCCTCTTCGTGCTCCTGGCCTGCAAATAACCGAGAGGCTTTTACCGGCAACCCCTTATAACTCATATAACAAAGGCAATCATGATGCAATTCTTCATCACTAAGCGGGGAATGATTGAACGGGTTTAAGCTGATGCACCAGGTGCCCGTTGATAATAACACAAAAGGTTCAGGAAAAAATTTCATGTAAGGTATAAGCGCGGCAGAACTATCATGCAAGCCGATGCCTGTTGAAATATTCTTTTTCCCGGCTTCTATATAATGAACTAAAGAAGCATCACAGAGTGCAGGAAATTTTTGACTTAACTGTTCAGCATAAACCCATGCATGATAGTCGTTGTTCCGAAAATCCCAGAGTTGCGTGTGGCATCCGATACTGGTAATATCTGCTGTTTTTTGCGAGGTTAAAATAAAGCTCAGGTATTGCGGAAGGTGAAGTGAATATTTAATCCTGGAAAAGACTTCAGGCCTTTCATATTTCAGGCGGTATAATTGCATTCCTGAATTCAGGTTGCCAAGAACCGGAGATGCGGTTTGCTGAGATATTAAACTTTCACCGCCGTAAGTTGCATAGAATTGTTTTTTTAGTTTTCCAGGATAAGGCTTCAGGTAATTATACAAAGGAGTAATTGGCTGATCATTTTCATCAATATGCACAAAACTTGCTCCATAAGCAGAAAAATTTACTGCAGTCAATTCATAATCATGCTGATTGGCTGCAAAGTCAAATTTTTCTTTGACCCAATCAGTCAGCTCCTGTAAATTTTCTGTAGGGAAGCCATCTTCATCTTGTATTTCTTCAAATTTTGCTGACTCTTCAAATGCGATTTTATAATCTTCATCAAAAAGAAACAACTTCTTATTGGTTTTTCCTACATCAAAAACTGCAATTGCTTTTTGTTTACTCATGGCAAATTAGCTGCTGGTAAAATTTATTTTTGATCACAGCCCTGTGGCTACTGTTTTTCCCCCTCTTTCTTTAACCAGGCGTGCCCTTATTTTTTCCATACGATAAATATGCAAAGGGTTTAAAGCGCCGCCACTCCTTATTCTCGCTTCAGCCACCAATGCACGCAGGTCTGTACGAAATGCATGTTGCAATAATTCCTGGGCGGTAACCACATCATTCACCAGTTGTGCTTCGGATAATTTTTTTCCGTCAACCAGTAATGCCTGTGCATACGTAATCATAATTGCTTCTACAGATTGCAACAAATCTTCGAGCGGGTCTTTCACATTATGAGATGCATCGATCATCCAGCCAAGATCTGTTGCATGGTTCATTTTCTTTGCATCCATTCCTTCCACCAGTTCATTAAAAATGAGAAACAACTGGTATGGTTTAATACTACCCACTGTCAAATCATCATCACCGTATTTTGAATCATTGAAATGAAAACCACCCAGTTTGCCTTCCATCAGCAACAATGAAACAATCTGTTCAATATTCGCATTGGGCAGGTGATGACCAAGGTCAACCAAAGTATAGGCTTTGCTCCCAAGTTTTGTTGCATACAACAATGACTGTCCCCAATCTCCGACTGTGGTTGAATAAAAATTAGGCTCGTACGCTTTATATTCAATAAACATTTTCCAGTTCTGCGGAAGTGCGGCATATACTTCCTGTAAACTTTCCAAAGTGTTTTGAAATGCTTTTCTGAAATTCAACTGGCCGGGAAAACAACTTCCATCGCTTAACCAAACGGTAAGGGATTCAGAACCGAGTTCAACTCCATATTTTATTACTTCGATGTTATGTTGAACTGCTTGTTTGCGCACTGCTTTATCAACATGTTGCATGGAGCCGAATTTGTAGCTCAATTGCTGACCAGGCTGGTCCTGGAAAGTATTTGAGTTCATTGCATCAAACTTCAGCCCGTTTTGTGCAGCAAGCGATTTGATATTTGCAGTATTTTCCGGAATATCCCATGGAATATGTAATGATATTGCGCCACTCGATTTATTTAGGGCATGCAACAATCCGATATCTTCAATTTTTTCTTCGAGATTGCGTGGTTCGCCGCTTGTGCTGAAACGCCCGAACCTTGTGCCCCCCGTTCCAAGGGCCCATGATGGAATAGCAACCTGAAAATCGATAAGCTTCTGCAATATATTTTCAGCATCCGCCACTTGTGAAGAAATAAAATCCAGTCTCTGTTTGTGCGCTTTTAGTAAAGGATGATTATATTCTTCAATTTTATTTTTTTCAATATGCATTGCAAATATTATTTTATCTAAGCTGTGATGTACCTGGTTATCCTGAAATATTTCACGGCCTCATTTTAAATAAAACACTTCGTTTAAAAGAATGCTCCACGGAGAATTATCTTCATTCGTTTCCATAATATCCTGCATATAACCCCACCACTTTTGCATGATGGGTTCGTCTGGTAATGTATCCAGTTTTATTCTATCCTCAATAACAAGATAAGCAAATAAAAAACCAGTTTCTTCATCCAGGAAAATTGAATATTCTTTTATTCCTGTTTGCTTTAATAATTGCCGAAGTTCAGGCCAGATGGCATCATGACGTCTTTTGTATTCGTCTTCATAACCTTTAAATAATTTCATCTTAAAAGCAATTCGTTGCATCCGCATAATTTTAATCACAGAGATACACAGAAATCCTTAAGCGTCTATAAAGTTCTTTCCATATGCATCACAAAATTCTTTTAATTCCGCAAAACTGCAGCCCAATAGTTATCGCAAGAAAGCTGCTGCCACACCGCCATCAACATTTAATGTATTGCCTGTTGATTTACCCAGCAAGCCTCCTACAAAAGCAAAGCATGCATTGGCAATGTCTTCCGGCAATATGGTTTCGTTGAGCAATGTACGCTTTGCATAATAAGCCGGCAATTCTTCCACTGTAATTCCGTAGGCTTTTGCTCTTCCTTCAGGGGGCCCCCCCCCCCCCCCCAAAAAAAGAGGGAGAGCAAGAAAACATGTGGAGAGCATGAAAAAAGAATTTATAAAAAAAAAAAAAAA
>Ga0335069_10001923_pt1 | contig 32662 bp, 28 predicted proteins | sample Lox_Sample_11_FD_206714 | JGI IMG/M metagenome (GOLD analysis project Ga0335069, IMG submission 206714) | Soil microbial communities from Loxahatchee National Wildlife Refuge, Florida, United States - Lox_Sample_1.1 | ecosystem: Environmental > Terrestrial > Soil > Wetlands | place: USA...
GTGCGCGACCCGCGCCCGAGCCCGGAGACGGTGTCGACCAAGACTCGTTGATCCCCCCGCACCAGGGGGACGCCTGTGGAAGCGCGCAAGAGCGCACAGCGAACGGGCTCAGCGTCAGGACGGCTTGGGCGTCTCCGTCTCGCGCTCCTCGTCCTCTGCGGCGCGCTCGGCGTCGGGCGCCGTCTCCGCCAGCTGCCGGCGCTCGGCCTCCAGCAGCTCGCGGGCGCGCGGCACGTGCTCCTCCAGCACGCTCAGCTCGAACCAGGGCAGCGCCCAGCCGGAGCCCAGCGCCTCGACGCTGGCCGGATGAGCAGTGCGCAGCACCGCCATCCCGGCGCCCCGCAGCACTGCCTCCAGCGCATCGGCGGTGAACGGGTCCTCTGCCTGTGCGACCTGGACGAAACGCTCCGACTCGGGGTTGCCTTCCATGGCCAAGGGACCATAACAGGCAGCGAAGCCCCCAAGGAGGCTGCTCCGATGCAACTGCTGGTACGAGGTGTTCACATCCAGGTCACCGATGCGCTGCGCGAGTACTGCGAGGTCCATGTCGGCCGCGCGCTGGATCGGGTCCTCGGACGCGAGCCCGCCGTGCAGGTGGAGGTGCACCTGGTCGACACCACCGGCGAGAACAAGGGCGGCATGGACAAGGAGGCGCGGGTCACGGTCCACGTCCCCGGCCACCCGGCGCTGCACATCACCGAGACCTCGGACGAGATTCACCGCGCCATCGCCGCCGCCTGCGACCGCGTGGAGCGTGCGGCGAAGAAGTACGTCGACCGGCGACACGACCACTCCGGTCCGTCGCTCGCAGATCTCCCCACCGAGGGGAGCTGAGGCCGAGGGCTCCAGCGACGTCTCGTTCCCTTGATGGGCCGCGGCCCGGCGGCCTATAAAGGTTCGTCTCGACTGCCCCAAAGGAAGGGGATGTCCCGCATCAAGCTGCTTCTGTTCGCGCTGCCGGCGCTCGCGCTCTGGCTGGCGGACCTCTCCCTCACCGCGTCGTCCCTCAGCGAGAAGGCGGTGGACCAGGCCGCCGCCTACGCCCAGCGCGGGGTGGATGCGGTCTCCGTCCGGCTCGCAGGGCGCCGGGCGGAGCTGCAGGGACTGGCGCTCCGCCTCGGGAGCTCGCCAGGAGCCTTCGTCACCGTCGAGGCGCTCCGGGCCGGCAAGGCCGAGCTCGCCTCCGAGCGGATGACCAGCGTGCGCCGGAGCGCCGCCGACGCGGTCTCCAGCACCCTCCGGCCGGGGCTGGTGCTCGGCGTGCGGACCGACAACGGCGCGGTCTTCGTGCGCGGGGCCGAGTCCCCCGCCTCGGCGCTGAACGGCCTCGAGGCGGACGCCGTCGCCGGCGCCGGCAGCGACGGGCAGACCCGCGAGGCGTTCGGCACCTCGCACCTCTTCTTCTCCTTTCCGCTTCTCGGCTCAGACAAGGAGGCCCGCGCGCAGGGGATGCTCATCGTCGGCGGGCCGCTGCTCCCCCAGGGCACCGCGGATCAGGTGGCCCTCGAGACCGGTCTCTCCGCGCTCGGGCTGGTCCAGGCCGGAAAGCTGGTCTCCAGCGGTGGCCCGGAGAAGGCGCGCCTCCAGGACGCCCTCCGCGAGACGCCGGTGGGGAAGAGCGCGGTGGTGGTGCGCGGCCCGGCGGGGTCGCTGGGGTTCCTGCGGCTCCCGCTCTTCACCGGCGGGCCGGATCCGGCGCTCCGGGTCGCGCTCCGGCGGGGAGTCCCCGGGCAGCCGCTCGAGGCGCTGTCGCTGGTCAGCACCGAGCCCGCCATGTCCGCCCTCGCTGACACCCAGCGCTTCAGCCTCGGCGCGATGGCCTTCCTGCTCGCGGGCCTGGCGGCGCTCTGGCTGTGGATGGGGCAGGACGTCCCGCAGGCACGGACCCAGCCCCAGGAGGACACCGAGCCCGGCACCCGCCGCCGCGGCCTCTTCGGCCTCGCCACCTCGCCGCCTCCGGTGTTCCGCGCCCCGGAGGCCAGCCCCCGCCTGCCCGAGCCACGGGCCGCCCGTTCCCGGACCGCCATCGACCTGGACGAGCCCCCGGCGCGCGCGGTGGAGCCTCCGCCTCCGGAGACCGCGCCGGCCTCGGACGAGCCCGCGCTCGAGCCGCCCGACGGGCTGCCGGGGCCACGGACCCCGCGTGAGCCACCGCGGGACGACCTCGCCGCGCTGCTCGATGCCATGCCGCCCCCGCCCGAGCCCACCCCGGCTCCGGTGCGGCCGCCCTCGCAGCGCCTCTCGCCGTCGCCCGCCACCCCGCCGCGGCCCGTGCCTCCGAAGCCCGCGCCTGCGCCCGCACCCCTCGACTACGACCACCAGCCCACCACGGCGTACCCCATCCCCAACCTGCCCGACTTCAACCTGCCGCCGGCCGCCGCGCTCGGACCCGCGGCCAATGCCATCCCGGAGGCCACCCGGGTCGCGGACGTCTCGCCGGACCTGCTGGCCTCCACCCGCTCCTCGGGTTCTCGCCCGCAGCCGCTCCCGAAGCCGGTGGCAGCGGACGAGGTCCACTTCCAGGACGTCTTCCACGAGTTCCTCGCGGTGCGCGAGCGGTGTGGCGAGAGCGGCGACGGGCTCACCTTCGAGAAGTTCGCCGGCAAGCTCCGGAAGAACCGCGACCAGCTGGTCCAGAAGTACGGCTGCCGCACCGTCCGCTTCCAGGTCTACGTGAAGGACGGGCGCGCGGCGCTCAAGGCCACGCCGGTCCGCGAGTGAGGCTGAAGCCGGACCCCGGCGCGCGCGGGATGCGCAGCCGGAGGAGCGCCCCGCCGCCTGCGCCCGTATCCACCTCCAGCGTGCCCCCGTGCCCCTGCGCGATCCGCGCCCCCAGCGCGAGCCCGAGGCCCGTCCCGCTCGCCTTGGTGGTGACGCCCGGCTCGAGCACCCGGGCACGGTCATCGGCGGGAATGCCGGGGCCGGTGTCCTCGACCTCCAGCACCGCCCGGTCGCCGTCGGCGCGTGTCCGGACCGTCACCTGCCCTCCGGAGGGCATCGCCTCCTCGGCGTTCTTCAAGAGGTTGTGAAGCAGCTGGGCCAGCTGATCCCGGTCGGCGCGCACCGGAAGCGGCGGGCCCGGCTCCCAGCAGAGGGAGACGTTCGGCCGGGCCCCGGCGATGGCGAGCGACTGCTCGGTCCAGGGAGTCAGGTCCAGCGGCTCGAGCCGGGCGGCCGGGAGCCGGGCGAAGCGGGCAAAGGCGTCGATGGTTCGCCGGAGCCGCTCCACCTCCTCGAGCATCGCCGGGGCGCTCTCGACGAAGAGGGCCTCGAAGCGCGGGTCGTGCGCCTCGCGCGCCGCGAGCAGCGTCTCGAGCGACATCCGGAGCGGGGTGAGCGGGTTGCGCAGCTCGTGGGCGAGACTCCGTGCCACCCCCTCCCAGGCGGCGGCCTGCTCCGCGGCCCGCAGCGCCCGCGTGGCGTGCCCGAGGTCCTCGGTCATCCGGTTGAAGGAATCCACCAGGACCCGGACCTCGCCGCTCCCGGCCGAGGGCACCCGGGTGTCGAGCGCGCCCCCGGCCACCGAGCGCACCCCCTCGGTGAGCGCCTCGACGGGGCGGGTGATGGCGCGGGCGAAGAGGACCCCCGCGGCCAGGGCGAGCCCGAGCCCGAGCGCGCCGGCAGCGACCAGCGCCCTGAGGAGCGCCGCGCGCGCCTCGTCCACCGCCGCGCTCCCCACCGCGAGGGTGAGGACCGCCGGACCCAGCGGAAGCTCCCGGCGCACCGTCCGGCCCTCGGTGGCGCCGGCCGCGGCCGGGGCCAGTCCCGGTCCCTCGAGCGACACCCGGGCGCCGGTGAGCCGGGCCAGCCGGCCGACCCAGGCGTCATCGAGCACCTGGCCTCCGACGAGCGTGGCGGCCCCATGCGCCGCCTCGATCGGCCGCGCCGCCACCAGCGCCGGCCGCAGCTGCACTCCGTCCGGGGCCTGCACCTCCACCGGCACCACCACCGCCGGCTCGCCGGTGCGCACGGCGGCGAGCCCGGGCTCGACGTCGCCCACCCGCGCCGGAAGGAAGGCGCTCGAGCGGCTCACCCCGGCCGCGTCGCGCAGGGTGAGCACCGTCACCGACCGCCCCTCGGCCACCCCCCGCATCGCGTCCGCGTCGGGCGGCACGCCGGACTCGAGCTGCAGCGCCACCGACTCGGTCACCGGGTCGGCCGCGCAGGCGGCGACCGACTGCTCGACCTCGGCCCGGAGCCGGTCCAGCTCGGACCCGGCGAGGCTCGCCGCGGCGTCGGCGCGTGCCGCCAGCTCGCGGGCGAACGTCTCCTCGATCCGGCGTGAGGCCAGCGGCACGGTCACCGCCAGCGGGAGGAGCGCCAGGAGCGCGAACGCCAGGAGGAGGAGCGTGCGGAGCCTCATCTGGCTCAGGGGGACCAGGCGTCGTCGAGGACCATCAGCCCGAAGCCATCTCGCCGGACGTCCACCATGGCGGGGTCGACCCGGGCCCGGAGGCCCTCGACGTAGAGCGGAACGACCGGAAGCGCCCCCCTCAGCTGCTGGGCCCGCTCGCGGGCGCGGGCGGCCCGGGCGTCGCCGTCCGGCAGCGCCCCCAGCGCTGCCAGCTCCCGCCGGGCCAGCTCCGGGTCCGGGGCCAGCTCCAACACCACCGCCAGCGCCGGAGCCGGCAGCGGGGGAAGGAGCACCGAGCGCAACGCGAGGTCGCCCTGGCCGCCACGCCAGTCCCGGTCGAGGGCCTCGGCGCTGCGCGCGCCGAGGGTGAGCTGCACCCCGGCGTCCCGGAGGAGAATCTGGAGCCGCTGGGCGACGGCGCGCTGGCCGGGGCGGTCCTGGAGGTAGAGGAGCATCGCCGCCCCGGACCCCCGCGCGGGTGAGGCGCTTCCCCCGGCACCCTCGGGGCCGCCGAGCGCGGGGGGAAGCAGCCCGGGCATCGCGGCCGCCGGCCCACCGACGAAGGCCCTCACCAGCGCGGTGCGGTCGAGCCGCCCGTCGAGGAGCGCCACCAGCGGCCGCGCGGCGGGGCGGTGCACCAGGTAGGTGGCGTAGAGCGCCCGGGCCGACGGATCTCCGCCGTCCCCCAGCAGCACCTGCGCGGCGTGCGACTCGAGCGCGCGCTGCGCGGCGCGCCGGGAGAGGGTGGCGAGGGCGAGCGCGTCGGGGTACGGGCGCCCCTGCGGGAAGTCGGCCGACGCGCGCGCGCGGTCCGGGCCGTCGGGGACGTAAGGCCCGATGCCGTCACCGGCGCCGTCGCCGAGCACCGGCGTGAGCGCCGGGTGGCAGAGGCTCGCCTCGAGGTCGGGCCAGGGATGGACGAGCGGGAGGGTCAGGGTCGTCCCGTGGGCGCGCGTGGCGCGGTCCAGCACCCCGGCCGCATCGCGCACCGGCCCGAGGAGCGCCCGCGCCACCGGGCTCCGCTCGAGGGCGCGGAGCCAGGCCTGGGCCAGCTCGGCGGACCCGAGCGCCGTGCCGGAAGCGAGGCGGGCTCCGGGGCGGGCGACCACGTTGATGCCCTCCGCGGTGCGCCGGACGTCGGCCAGCACGGGCTCGGGGCGGCCCGCGGCGTCGAGACGGCAGAGCGGGGCGGCGGACAGTCCTCGCATCACCGCGCCCTCGGGCGTGTCGCCGGACCGGTCGGCGCGCACCTCGGGGAGAACCGCGAGCCGGAGCGTCCCGCCGACTCGCGCCCGGGCCGCGGCCAGGGCAGGGACGGGGAGCGTGGAGAGAAGCAGGACGGATGCCGCAACCGCGCGCTGGACCGTCACCGGGCACCCCGGACGACGCGCAGCTCGGACCCGCCCTCCGCCGTCCAGACCCCGAGCACCAGCGCGGGCGCCCCACCGAGGTCATCCGTGGGCTGGACCTGGAGGATGCGGCCCGGCACGGCGAGGGAGGGCTCCTCCGCACCCGGCCCGAGCAGCCGCAGCCTGTCCTCGGCGGGCGCGGCCGCGGCGCTGCTCGCCGCCACGCGGAGCTCCCCGCCCCAGGACACGAGCGCCGCGCCCGCGCCGACCTGCCCCAGCACCCGCGGGCCAGCACCCGGGGCGGACCAGCGTGCCGTCCCGTCGGGGAACAGGAGCAACCGATGTCCGCCGCGCGCGTCTCCGCCCCAGACGACCTCGCGCTCCTGCCCCCGGTCGAGCTGGAGGCGGGCCATCCCGGGCACGAAGGTGGCCGGCTCGGCAGACGCGCCGCAGCCGAGCGTGGGCCCCCCGCCGTGGCCCAGTCGCACCAGCTGGCTCCCCCGGAGCTGGAGCGTCACCGCCGCCTCCGCGCTGGCCGAGGCCACGGCCAGGAGCCCGTTGGCGATGCACAGCGTCCCGAAGGGTTCGCGCACCGGGGCCGGGGCCGGCGGGAGGTCAGAGAGCCCATGCCGGGCCACCGGCTGGCCCGCGGCGTCGAGCACCACCACCTCGTCGCCCACGAGGACCGCGAGCTCCGGTCGGCCGTCGCCGTCCAGGTCGCCACTGGCGAGCGCGGCTGTCCGGACCGCGAAGCGCGCGAGCGGGGCCGGGTCGAGGATCAGCGACGCCCCCGAGGCGCCCGCGGCGGCGAGCAGCCTCGCCGCCAGGTCCGCAGGCACGGCCGCCGAGACGAGGCGAGCCGGTCCGGCCTCCACCGGGGTCCGGCCGGCCCAGAAGTTTCGCCACACGCTCCGCAGCTCACCGGCGGCCGCGAGCTGGCCGTCGACCCGGAGCTGGAGGCTGAGGAGGCTCCTCGCGCCCTGGCCGCGCGCGCGGGCCGGCGCGTCGGGGCCGCCCGGGAGGACGAGCGCGGGGAGGCCGGCGCCGGTGAGCCGGGCGGCGAGCACCGCTCCCACCGACTCGCAGAGCGCCGAGGACGTCCCCTGCACCGCGACCGCGACCGGGGCCTCGGGGCGCGCAGCGACGAGCACCTCCCGGAGCTGGTCGGCGAGCGCCTCGACGGCGGGGGCGGAGGCCCCGGGCGCCGCAAGCAGGGCCACCGCGAGCGCGATCCCCGCGCTCACAGCCGACCCCGGCCGGGCTCCTCCATCAGGAAGCGGTCCGGGCTGGCCTCGCCGGGGGGCGGCGCCTCGGCCGTCGGCGCGGTGCCCTCGAGGAAGTTCTCGGCTCGGCCCGGGACGTGGGCCCCGGCGAGGAGCCCCGAGCTCGGGTCCACCCGGACGGTCTGCACGCCGGGCGGCATGTCGAAGTCGCGCGCCGGCCTTCCGTCCAGCGCCGCCCGCATGAAGCCGAGCCAGATGGGCAGCGCCGCCCGGCCGCCGGTCTCACCGCTGCCGAGGCTCGCGTGGTCGTCGAACCCGACCCAGGCCGTGGCGACGAGATCTGGCGTGTAGCCGCTGAACCAGGCGTCCCGGTACTCGTTGGCGGTGCCGGTCTTGCCGGCGGCGGGCCGCCCCAGCTCGCGGACGGCCCCCGCGGTGCCCTCCTCGACCACGCTCCGCATCAGCGAGGTGGCGAGGTAGGCGACCGGCGGGGGAATGGTCTCCTCGGGGGCCGCCTGGTGCTCCTCGAGCACCGTGCCCTGCACGTCGGTCACCCGGACCAGGAGGATGGGGTCGGCGTACCTCCCGAGCGTGGCGAAGGTGGTGAAGGCGTTCGCCAGCTCCAGCTCGGTCACCTCGCCGGTGCCGAGCGCGAGCGTCAGGTTGTCCGGCATCTCGGAGCGGATGCCCGCGCGCCGGGCGAAGTCGATCGCCACGGGCGGGGTGATGGCCTCGATGAGGCGGATGGAGACGGTGTTCTTCGACTTGGTCAACGCCTGTCGAAGGGTGATCGGGCCCTCGAACCCGCTCTTCTCGTAGTTGTGGGGCTTCCACACCTTGCCAGTCCAGGGATCGCGCACTGCCTCGGGCGCATCGTTGAGCACCGAGATGGGAGTGAACTTCTGGCTCTGCAGGGCCGCGGCGTAGATGAAGGGCTTGAACGCCGAGCCGGGCTGCCGGTGGGCCTGGGTGGCGCGGTTGAACGACGAGCGGGCGAAGTCGTATCCGCCGCTCAGCGCCAGCACCCGCCGCGTCGCCGGGTCGATGACGGTGAGCGCGCCCTGCACCTCCGGCACCTGGTCCAGGGTGGCCTCCACCGGCTTGCCGGCGGCCGGCACCGAGAGGATGCGGGCGCGAACCACCTGCCCGACCTTCAGGACATCCGAGAGCTTGGTCGGGGCGGGTGTCCACTTGCCCACCCCCCGCGGGCGCGCCCAGGCCACGCTCGGGAAGGTGAGGGTGCCCGTCCGGCCGACGAAGTCGAGCGAGGCCACCTTGCGTGCATCGTCGACCTGGGTGACGTAGCCCCCGAGCCGCAGGCCTTCCTTCAGCGGCACCAGCGGGACGGCACGGACCAGCACCTCGTCGGAGGTCGGCGCGGCCTCGCCCTCGGCGCTCGTCTCCGGCCGCTCCTCCGCCCCCTCCTCCTCCTCGCCGGGCTTCTCCCGCGGCCGGGCGAGGTGCGAGAGGTCGGCGACCAGCGCGCCTTCCTGGCTGCGTCGGCCGGCGTCGGCGAGCCGCTTCTCCAGCAGCGTGCGGAGCTGCCCGAAGCGCTTGCCGTCGAGCTCACCCAGCGGCCCCTGGTACCCCATGCGCCGGTCCAGCGTCTCCAGGCCCTCGCGGAGCGCGGCGTCGGCGAAGACCTGGAGCTTCGGGTCCATCGCGATCTCCACCCGCATCCCGCTGGTCAGGACCACCGCATCGCCGTACCGCGCCACCAGCATCCGGCGGATCTCCTCGACGTAGTACGGGCCGACGGGCGGGGGAGGCCGGGGGCCGAGCACCAGCGGGGACTTCAGCGCGGCGTCATGCTCCCGCGCGGGCAACAGGCCGTGCTTCAGCATCTGGCCCAGGACGTAGGACTGGCGCGCCTTCGCCCGGGTCATGCTGGTGACCGGGTTGATGCGCTCGGGCTGCTGGACGACGCCGGCGAGCATCGCGGCCTCGGACACGCTCAGCGCCGAGGCGTGCTTGCCGAAGTAATAGAGCGCCGCCTCCTCGATGCCGTAGCGGTTGTGCCCGAAGTAGATCTGGTTCAGGTAGAGGTTGAGGATCTGGTCCTTGGTGAGTGCCCGCTCCATCCGCGGGGTGAGGATCCACTCGCGGATCTTCCGGCTCAGCTTCCGCTCCTGCGAGAGCAGGAGGTTGCGGCATGCCTGCTGGGTGATGGTGGAGGCGCCGGTGAGGTGGCCGCCGGGGAGCAAGGCCTTGATCCCCGCGCGCAGCATGCCGACGTAGTCCAGGCCCTCGTGCCGGTAGAAGTCGGCGTCCTCGGCGGCGAGGAACGCGTTCCGCACGTGCGCCGGCAAGGTCGTCGCGTCCACCAGGGTCCGCCGCTCGAGGAAGTACTCGGCACAGACGCTGCCGTCGGCACAGCTGACCTTGGTGACCTGGGGCGGGCGGTAGTCGCGCAGCGCCTCCACCGAGGGCAGGCCGCGGCTGAACCAGAGGAAGACGCCGACCACCGCCCCCGCCAAGGCGAGCAGGAGCACACCGAGGGCGAGGAGCAGCCGGCGGAGCAACGACGGTCGAGGTGCGCGGCGGAGCATCGGACGTGGACGAAGCAGCGGGGAGCGTAACACCGGAACGGCCGAGGCCGACGCTCCCCTGAACCCAGGGAGCGCCCGGCCCGGGCGGCCACTCTCGTGAGGTGGGCTCACTCCTCTCCGTCGCTCGCCTCCGGCACGTGGGCGTCCTCCGCCCCGGCGTCGGGAGCGCTCCGGAGCATCGCGGTGCGCTCGCCGTTCACCCGGGCCTTCACGTACTTCGGGGCCAGGAGCGCCGAGCGGGCGTACGACTCGCGAGCGCCGTCCAGGTCACCCGTGCGCTCCCGGGCCACGCCGAGGTTGTTCTGCACCACGGCCGCCTCGGGGAGCAGCTCGGCGGCGCGCTCCAGCACCTCCAGGGCCTCGGGGGCGCGGCTGGCGCGGAGGTAGGCGAACCCGAGGTTGTTCAGCACCCAGCCATGCGAGGGCTCGAGGGTGCGCGCCTGCTCGAGGCTGTGAATGGCGCCGGCCAGGTTCCCCGAGCTCAGCTGGGCGCGACCGAGCGCCTGCCAGGCCTCGACGTTGCCCTCGTCCCGGGAGATCGCCGAGCGAGCGAGCGCCTCGGCGGCCTCGGAGTTCCCGGCGGTGAGCCGCATCCGGGCGGCCTGGACTAGGGGAACGCCGTCCTCGGGGTCGATGCGCCCGAGCCGCTCGTAGGCCTCGGCGGCGAGCGTCACCTGCCCGGAGGCACGGGCCAGCCGGGCGATGAGAGAGAGTGCGCCCTGGTCCTCTCCATCCTCGCCCAGGGCGCGGCGGGCCTCGACCAGCGCTCCGGCGGTGTCGCCGTCCTCGCGCAGCGTCTCGGCGCGGGCGAGGTGGTCGACCCCGGGCGGGCCCGAGCGGGGCAGCGCCAGCGTGTCCACCGGGGTGCCGGTGGGCTTCGCGGCGGGGACCGCGACCGGCGCCGGCGCGGCGGCCGGGATGGGCGCGTGCACCTCGGCGACGGGCGTCGATGGGGCAGGGGACTTCTGACAGCCGGCCACCAGGGCGGCGGCGAGCGGGACGGCAAGCAGACGGTTCGACATTGAGGACTCCTTCAGGGGACCCAGGGCGATCCCTCGACCCGCCCCCATTGCGCCCGGCGTGCCACCCCCGTCCACCCTCGGCACACTGCCGCCAGGGGTGCGGTCCACCTGCCGCGCCCCGTGTCTGCTTGCCCTGGTGCGGGTGGCTGAGCGAGGGTGCGCGGTCGCCTTGCTCGTTGCCAGCTGGAACATCAACTCGGTGCGCGCCCGGACCGACCGGCTCCTGGGCTGGCTCGACGCCCGGCGCCCGGATGTGGCGTGTCTTCAAGAGCTGAAGTGCACCGACGAGCAGTTCCCCTCCGAGGCGGTGCGAGCGCTGGGCTATCACCCGGCGCTGTTCGGCCAGAAGAGCTACAACGGGGTGGCCATCCTCGGTCGCGCCGAGCCCGAGCACATCGAGCGCGGATTCCTCGACGGCGAGGACGACGCCCAAGCCCGGGTGGTGAGCGCGACCGTGGCCGGCGTCCGCATCGCCTCGATCTATGCCCCGAACGGGCAGGCGGTGGACTCGCCGGCGTACCACCAGAAGCTCGAGTGGTACGGGCGGTTCCGCCGCTGGCTCGACCTGCGGCAGAGGAAGGACGAGCCCCTGGTCGTGTGTGGCGACTTCAACGTCGCCCCGGAGGAGCGGGACGTCTGGGACCCCAAGCTCTGGGAGGGGCAGACACTCTTCTCTCTTCCCGAGCGGGCGGCGCTGAGGCGGGCGGTGGAGTTCGGCCTCGAGGACACCCTCCGGCGGCTCCACCCCGAGCCCGGCCGGTACAGCTGGTGGGACTACCGGATGCTCGGGTTCCAGAAGAACCGGGGACTGCGGCTGGACCACATCTACGCCACGGCGCCGCTCATGGCGCAGCTGCAGGCGGCGGGGATTGACCGGGAGGCCCGGAAGGGCCCCCAGCCGTCGGATCACGCACCGGTCTGGGCGCGGTTCCGCCTGGGCGGGGAGCCCGACGTGCACTCCGACCGGTTCGAGTGAATAGGGCAGGGGGGAGGTCCGTCGAAGCGCCCTCGGCTCCGGGCTACACTCCCCGGCCGGGGCTTCTCGAAGGGAGCTGCGGTCATGTCGTCACGTGCTCTCCCCGTCGTCGTCGCGCTGCTGGCGGTCGGCTGTGCCCACGCCCCTGCCCGGACCGTGCCCGGGCCCGACTGGGGCATCGCCCGGGCGAGCACCGAGGACACGTTCGAGATCGGCGGCCAGGCGGACCACTGGGGCGTCCGGGTGACCGACGACCAGATCCTCGGCATCCAGCCCGACTTCGCGCTGGCCCGGACCGACGGCGAGATCCGCGGCCGGGCGATGGGGGTGCCGGTGGTGGTGGGCTTCCACGAGGACGAGGGTGCCGGCGTGTACCGGGGAGCCCCCTTCCAGGTGAAGGTCGAGCGCACCCCGGCCGGCCTGCACGTCAACGGGCTCTTCGGTGGGGCGATCAGCGACTTCGAGCTCTCGGCGGACCGGATCAACGGGCGGATCGGGACCTGCGGCTGGGACGTGCGGTGGAACGGGAGCGTCTACTCGGGCAGCCGCGGCTGTGGCACCCGGATCGAGCCGGTCTCGGTCTCGCTGCCAGCCACCATGGCGCGCTGGTCGGACCTGGAGGTGGCGGGGACGCTGGGGCTCCTCATGAACGTGGGGGCGCCGCTGGGGACGGACCGCCTGGTGGACAACTCGGCCGAGTTCCGCGGGCCGCCGGACCCGACGCTGATGCCGTACTACCGGCTGGCCTACAACCTCCGTCCGGCGGTGGGAGGAGCGCCCTACGGCCGCACTGGCCTACTGCCCGGGTCGGTCAGCGCGGCGGCCGCGGCCAGGGCCGCCGGCCCACGTCAGATGGCGCCGTCTGGCGCCAAGCACTGACCCCGGGGTCTCAGCTCGCCTCCGGAGGCCCCGGGCCCTCGTCGGCACCTGGCTCTCCGTCGTTTCCTTCCGCCGTCTGGGCGCGTGACCGGCGGATCCCGAGCGCCTTCATCTTCTTGTAGAAGTGCCCGCGCTCGAGATCGAGCAGCCGCGCCGCCTCGGTCGCGTTGTCCCGGGTGAAGGCCAGGGTGCGGAGGATGATCTCCCGCTCGGCGTCGTCCACCAGGTCCCGGAACGGCTTTTCACCCACCGGACGCAGCGCCGCGGCGGTCTTCTGCTCGACGTCGGCGGCGAGCGCGGCGGTCGGGGCGCGGAGCGGCCGCGGCCGGGGGAGCAGCGCGCGGGCCTCGTCGCCCGAGACCTCGGGGCCCTCGCAGAGGATGGCCAGCCGCTCGACCAGGTTCCTCAGCTCGCGGACGTTGCCCGGGTAGTCGTGCGCGGAGAGCGCGGCCACGGCCTCGGAGGTGAGCCGGAGCGCCCGGCGGCCGTTGCGCTGGCAGGCCTCCGCGAGGAAGGCGGCGATGAGGTCGGGGAGGTCCTCGCGGTGCTCGCGCAGCGGCGGGGTGCGGATCTGCACCACCGCCAGCCGGTAGTAGAGGTCCTCGCGGAACCGGCCCTCGGCCACCTCGGCCTCGAGGTCGCGGTTGGTCGCGGCGATGACCCGGACATCCGCCTTGAGTGTCTCGGTGCCACCCACCCGCTCGAACTCCGATTCCTGGAGGACGCGGAGCAGCTTGGCCTGCATGGTGGGCGCCATGTCGCCCACCTCGTCGAGGAACAGGGTGCCGCCGGAGGCGAGCTCGAACTTGCCTCGCCGGAGCGCCAGCGCGCCGGTGAAGGCTCCCTTCTCGTGGCCGAAGAGCTCGCTCTCGATGAGCTCGTGGGGCACCGCGGCGCAGTTCACCCGCACGAAGGGCCCAGAGGCCCGCCGGCTGTTCCGGTGAAGCGCGCGGGCGACGAGCTCCTTCCCGGTGCCGTTCTCGCCCATGACCAGGACCCGGCCCTCGCTCGGCGCCGCCCGCTGGACCAGGTGGTAGAGCCGCTGCATCGCCGGGCCCTGTCCCACCATCTCGTACCTGCCGGACTCGGCGCGGAGCGACTCGAGCTCCTCCACCGCGGCCCGGTGCTCGAGCGCGTTGCGCAGGGCCACCAGCAACCGGTCCCGCCCGATGGGCTTCTCCAGAAAGTCACGGGCGCCGAGCCGGGTGGCCTTCACCGCGGTCTCGATGGTGCCGTGCCCGGACATCATCAGGACGGGGAGCCCGGGGCGGGCCTGGAGCAGCTGCTCGAGGACGCTGAGCCCGTCCAGGTCGGGGAGCTGGACGTCGAGCAGCACCGCGTCCACCGGCCTGGCGAGGGCCACCTCCAGGCCGAGCTTCCCCGTCCCGGCGAGCTCGGTGTGGTAACCGGCCAGGTGGAGGGCCTGGCTGAGGGTGAGGAGGATGTTCTTCTCGTCGTCGACGAGGAGGACGCTGTGGGGCATCACCGCACTCCCGGTCGCGGCTGGCACGCCGCGACGACGTGTCCGGGCAGCCGCGCATGCTTCGAATTTCTTTTGACTGCCATCACAGCATGACGGTACAGCGGGCGACAGGGATCGAGCCGCCCAGGGCAGGGGGCCACCCGTGGAGGAGTGCGCATGTCCCGTCGGTTCGGTGTGCTGGCGCTGGGAGTCCTGGGTCTTGCCGTTCTCACCGGATGTCCTCCCACGTATCCGAAGTGCGATTCGGACGAGCAGTGCAAGTCGCACAACGAGGTCTGCGTCGCTGGGCAGTGCCAGGAGTGCGCCACCGACGCGAACTGCAAGGCCGGGTTCGTCTGTCAGGGGAACAAGTGCACCCCCAAGCCCGAGTGCACCACCGACCAGAACTGCCCGGCCGGGTCCACCTGCGCGTCCGGCAAGTGCACTCCCAAGGCCTGCACCGCGGACGGCGACTGTGGCCCCGGCGCCCGCTGCAAGAACAACCAGTGCGTTCCCAACACCTGCTCCACCAACGACGACTGCGGTACGGGTGAGACCTGCCAGTCCGGCGTCTGCGCCAAGGGCGCCTCGTCCGACAAGTGCAACTGGACGCCGATCCACTTCGCCTTCGACCAGAGCGCGCTGACCGATTCCGCCCGGGCCCAGCTGAACGACCTCTCGGACTGCATCAAGAAGGGCGACTTCAAGAAGATCACCCTGGAAGGCAATGCCGACGAGCGCGGCACCGAGGAGTACAACCTCCACCTCTCCAACCGCCGCGCGGCGAGCGTCCGCAAGTACCTGGTGGACCTCGGCGTGGCCCCGGCGAAGCTCGACACCGTGGGCTACGGCGAGAACCGGCCGGCGGTCGAGGGGCACAACGAGGAGGCCTGGGCCGCCAACCGCCGGGTGGAGTTCCGCCGCTAGATGCGGGGCGCCCGCGCCGCGCTGTCCCTCGGGGCCCTGGCCCTGGGGGCCTGCTTCTACTCGTCCGAGGCCGGCAAGAACCTCGAGACGCGGGTGGACAAGCTGGACAAGGACCTTCGCGCCGAGCAGAAGGCCCAGGCGGACAAGCTCGACCAGCAGCTCCCGCGCATCGACCAGAAGATCGCCGAGGTGACCAAGGCGCTGGACTCGCTGGACCAGGCCTCGCGGCGGAGCGGCGCGGACACCAGCGTCCAGCTGCAGAAGGTCATCGAGGACCTGGCGCAGCTGCGCGGGCAGGTGGAGGCCTACACCCACTCGCTCGACGCGCTGCAGGACAGGGCGGCGGCGGGGGACAAGAGGCTGGCGGAGGACGTTCCGCGGCCCACCGACAAGAAGGAGTTCTTCGCGCTGGCGCAGAGCAAGGCCAAGGCGGGCGACCTGACGACGGCCCGGGTGCTCTACCTGGACTTCATCCGCAAGTGGCCCAAGGACGACCTGGCGGGCGATGCGCACTTCGCCCTCGCCGAGTCGTACTACGCCCAGGACAACTGCCCGGAGGCGCTGCCGGAGTACGGGCAGCTCATCAAGAGCTTCGGCAAGTCCAAGTCGGTGCCGCTGGCCTACGTGCGCAGCGGGGACTGCTTCGCACGGCTGAAGAACCCCGAGGCCGCGCGGCTGGCCTACGAGCAGGTGCTGAAGGACTACCCGAAGTCCTCGGAGGCCAAGTTGGCCCAGAAGGGGCTGTCGAACCTCAAGAAGGCCCCGTCCTCCAAGGGGAAGAAGTAGCGCCTGTCCCGCCCTTGAGGCGGAGCCTGGTCGCTGTTAGAGAAGCCCGCCTCGCCCGCCGGTCCTCCGGGGACATGAGGTCTTCCGGGGCAAGGCGGTCCGCATGACTGGAGCTGCACGTCCCATGAAGCCCGACCTTCACCCGGTCTACCCCCCCTCGCGCATCACCTGCGCCTGCGGCAACGTGATCGAGACCCGCAGCACCCGCGGCTCGTTCCACGTCGAGATCTGCTCGGCCTGCCACCCCTTCTTCACCGGCAAGTACAAGCTGGTGGACACCGAGGGTCGCGTCGAGCGGTTCCGCAAGAAGTACGAGGCCAAGCCGGGGACTCCGGCTCCGGCGGCGCCGAGCAGCAGCAAGAAGGCGCCGAAGGCCAAGGCCTGAAGCAGATCGCCCGGGTTTGAGCGAGCGTCCCTACATCGGTGGGCAGGCGGTCCTGGAGGGGGTGATGATGCGTTCCCCGGGGAGCCTGGTGGTCGCCGTTCGCCGTCCGGATGGGCAGATCGCCGTCCGGGAGGAGGCGTGGGAGACGCTCTGGCCGCGGGCGACGCTGCTCCGGAGGCCGTTCCTCCGCGGCGCGGTGGTGCTCATCGAGTCGGTGTGGAACGGCTTCACCGCCCTGGCCTTCAGTGCGGAGCAGGCGGAGCTCGAGGAGAGCGCCGGCAACGATGGGGCGGAGTCGCCCCGACCGGTCGCGATCCCCGAGGCTCCGGCGACGGGCCGGTTGACGCGCGGCCTGCTGCTCGGCCTGTCGTTCCTGTTCATGGTGGGGCTGTTCATCGCCGCGCCGCATCTGTTGACCCTGCTGCTCTTCAAGCTCCTGGGGCGTGACCCGAGCCTGAAGGGGCTCCTGTTCCACGTGGTGGACGGGGTGTTCCGGATCGCGATCCTCGTCGGCTGGCTGGCGCTGGTGGCGCGGACGAAGGATGCGCAGCGGCTGTTCCAGTACCACGGGGCGGAGCACAAGGCGATCTGGACCTACGAGTCGAAGCTCCCGCTCACCGTGGAGAACGCCCGCGGCTTCACCACCCAGCATCCCCGCTGTGGCACGAGCTTCCTCTTCGTGGTGGTGGGGGTGGCGGTGCTGCTGCACATCCTCGTGCTCCCGTTCGTTCCGACGATCTCCAGCGTGGGTGCGCTGCAGACCCTGGCCGTGCTGGGCCTCAAGATCCTGCTGGCGCTCCCGGTGGCGGGGATCGCCTACGAGCTCCAGAAGCGCTCGGCCCGCGCGGATTGCCCGCCGGTGCTGAAGGCGCTGGTGAGCCCGGGGCTGTGGCTCCAGCGCATCACCACGGTGGAGCCCACCGACGACCAGCTGGAGATCGCGCTCCTCGCCCTCGACCGGGCGTTGGCTCGGGAAGAGGGGAGACCCCGGGCCGTCGACGGCGTGCAGGTGTACCCGGACTTCTCGGTCGCCCTCGCTGCCTGAAGGCTGAGCCGCCCCCCCCCGGATTCGCGGAATGTGGGCGGGGCAGCGGCCTCTGCTCCGGAGGGGACGCGGGCGGCTGGCTCGTGGGCGGCACGGCCGTGCACGCGCCTGGCCTCGGTCCGGTCCGTGGCAGTGTGCAACGACGTTGTCCTGGGGAGCACTGGACTGGCGAGCTCAGCTCTGGGCCGTCGACGTCGGCCCCAGACCAGGGCCGGCTCACTGACCGGTTCACCGGTTCGGGATGTGGGGAGCCTTCTGGCATACCGAAACGGTCATCGACGGGAGGGCGGGGCGCGGGCAGCCGCCTCGAGCGGCCCAAGCGGTTTCCCCAACGCAACTTTGGAATCACCTCGGGCGCTCTCCGCGCGTCGGCTCCTGGCAGACGCCGCCGGAGTCTTCTTCCGGTTGCCGCTCAGGTCTGTAGCACTCGCCCGGAACTGGCTGCGATCGATCGCTCGGGTACCGTGAGTCGGGCATGGCCAACGCCGCCCGCGCCCCTCGTGTCCTCGCTCCCGGGTCCCCTTTCCCCGAGCTGCCTGCGTGGGCAGCCGGTCCCCGGTGGACCCTGCACGCGGGCGACTGTCTGGACCGGCTCGCGGCGCTGCCCGAGGCCAGCGTCGACCTCGTCTTCGCCGATCCGCCATACTTCCTGAGCAACGGCGGTTTCACCTGCCAGTCGGGACGGCGTGCCCCGGTCGGGAAGGGCGCCTGGGACACCTCGCGCGGCCTCGAGCAGGACCACCGCTTCACCCGCGCGTGGATCGATGCCTGCGGCCGGGTGCTGAAGCCCACCGGCTCGCTGTGGATCTCCGGCACCCAGCACGTCATCTTCTCCGCCGGCTTCGCCCTGCAGACCCTCGGGTGGCGGCTGCTCAACACCGTCACCTGGTACAAGCCGAACGCGAGCCCGAACCTCTCCTGCCGGTACTTCACCCACAGCTCGGAGATCCTGGTGTGGGCTGCTCCGCGCCGGCCCGGCCGCCTCCAGCACCTCTTCGACTATCCGCGCATGAAGTCGGAGAACGGCGGCAAGCAGATGCGCGACGTCTGGGCCCTGCCGCGGCCGGGTGACGAGGAGCTCGACGCGGACGGGCAGGGTCGCATCTGGACGCTCACCAGCCCCCGGCCGGAGGAGAAGGCCCACGGCAAGCACCCGACCCAGAAGCCGGTGGCGCTCCTCCGGCGCATCATCGAGGCCACCGCGCCCGAAGGTGGGCTGGTGCTCGACCCGTTCTCCGGGAGCGGCACGACGGGCGTCGCCGCGCTCCGGCTCGGCCGGCGCTTCCTCGGCATCGAGCAGGATCCGGCCTGGCTTGGCCTGGCGCGGGCCCGGCTCGAGGCCGAGTCGGAGGGTGCGACCCCGACCATCGGAGAGAGCTTCGGTCCACGGCGCAGCAGGGCACGCCGGGTGAAGGGCGAATGGAGTTGACTGGGCTCGCCAACGGCCGGCTCTGAGATGCTCGAGGGCTTCACCTTCGACCAGCCGTGGCCTGCGGAGAGCGCCCGGTTCGAGCTTCGATACGAGCCCTTCCCGAGACGGCTCTCCGCTCTCGACTGAACGCGGTGCTCAGGCGCCCTTGCGCAGCAGCGCGTCCACGCCGGCCGCGGCGATGACGTGGTACCGCTTCCGATACCGCCGCGCGCAGGCCTCGGCGAGGCTCCGCGTCCCCTGTCCGGCGATGAGCGCGGCGTAGAGCGGTTTGAGGTACTTCATCCGTCCCACCTCGCCGAGCAGCACCTCGGCGCGGCGGACCGCCGGCGCGTGGCCGCTGCGGATGGCCACCGTCAGCCAGGCCACCAGCACCTCGGGATTGGGCGCCTCGGTGAGGTGGAAGCGCTCGTCGAGCGCCGTCATCAGCTCGGCCGGGGACGGCCGGGGCAGGTGGTTCAGGTACACCTGCCACTCCCACGGTGACCAGTCCTCGGCGGACCCCGGCGGCAGCTGCGTCTTCAGCGCCTCCACCCGCTCGAGACGGCTGCTCCGTGCCACCGGGGCCCCGGGAGGCACGCCCTCGGCGTCGATCCACCGGGGCGCGTCCACCGCCTCGAGCGCGCCCGGCAGCTCGGCCCGCACGAGCTCCAGCAGCTCCTCGGTGGTGATGGACTGGAACCGGAACGCCGCCATGTAACGCCGGAGGAAGCGATCGAAGGCCGGGCGCCCCACGGTGTCCTCCAGCGCGCGGAGGAACAGGTACCCCTTCTCGTACGGCACCTGGCTGAAGGCGTCGTCCGGGTCCACCCCCGCGAGCTTCGTCCGCAGCCGGGTGAGCTCCGGTCGGTCACGGAAGTTGGCCACCGCCTCGTCCAGGGCCTGGCGCCCCACCGCCGCGTGCAATGCGACCATCTCCGGCCCCTCCAGCACCTCGAGGATGCGCCGCTCGGCGAAGACGGTGAACCCCTCGTTCAGCCAGAAGTCCTCCGCGGTGGCGTTCGACACCAGATTCCCCGTCCAGCTGTGCGAGAGCTCGTGGGCCACCACGTTCACCAGCGACCGGTCGCCGGTCAGGAGCGTCGGGGTGAGGAAGGTGAGGCGCGGGTTCTCCATGCCGCCATAGGGGAACGACGGCGGCAGCACCAGGAGGTCGAATCGCCCCCACGGGTACGGCCCGAACAGCGCCTCGGCCGAGGTGAGCATCCGGTCCACCCCGACGAACTCGTGCGCCGCGCGGCCGACCACCGACGGCTCCGCCCACACCCGGCTCCGGGGTCCCAGCTCCCGGGACTCGAGGTCTCCCACCGCGAACGCGAAGAGGTACGGCGGGATGGGCTCGTCCATCCGGTAGCGCTCCACCGCGCGGTCGCCCCGGACCTCTCGATCGACCGACCCGGCCGCCATCAGCCCCCGGAGCGCCGCGGGGACGGTGAGCGCGGCGTCGTAGGTGATGCGCAGGCGCGGGGTGTCCTGGAGCGGCACCACCGAGCGCGCGTGGATGGCCTGGCACTGGCTGTAGAGGAACGGCGCCTTGCCGCCGGCGGTCTGCTCCGGCTCGAGCCATTGCAGCGCGGACGCCTCGGGGCCGGTGCGGTAGCGGATGACGCAGGTATCCACGCCGGCGGGAAGCTCGACCCGGAGCCGCTCGCCGAGGATGGGCTCCGGGGCTCCCACCTCGAACCGGAGCGGCCGCCCGTCCGGTGCGGTCACCTCCTGTACCTCGAGCCCCCGGCTGTCCAGGTCGACCGGGCCGCCCCCGCGGTCGAAGGAGAGCGTGGCCGTGGCCCGCACCATTCGTCCGGCGAAGTCCACCTCGGCGTTCCACGAGAGATGGCGCTGGTGAGGCTGCGCGAGGTCGGTGTGGCTGTGCGGGTCCGGTCGGGCCATCGTTGGCGGGCTCCCTCTCACTCGCGGGCGTCGTCGCGCACCGGGATGCCGGCCAGGGCCAGCACCCGGAGGGCGTTGGTGCTCTGCACCACTCCGGGGCGGAGGGTGTAGTCGAACCGCATCCGGCCGTCCTCCAGGAGGTCCTGGAAATGGACCGGAACGAGGGTGCTTCCCGGGACCCGGGCCAGCTCGGCGAGCGAGAGGTCGTGCGTGGTGACCGCCCCGATGCAGCCGGTCTGCACCAGCAGCCGCAGCACCTCCCCGGAGGCCAGCCGACGCTCGCGGGTGTTGGTCCCGAGCAGCATCTCGTCCACCAGGACCAGCGCCGCGCGGGGGTGGGCCGCCGCGCCCTCGAGCACCTGCTTCAGCCGGCGGACCTCGGCGTAGAAGAACGAGACGCCCTGCTCCAGCGAGTCCTGCACCCGCATGCTCGTCCAGGTGTGCAGCATCGACAGGGTGAGCCGGCGCGCCGAGACCGGGCCGCCGGCCAGCGCGAGCACCGTGTTCAGCCCGATGGCCCGGAGCAGCGTGGACTTTCCGGACATGTTCGAACCGGTGACCAGGAGGAGCTGCCCTGGGCCCTCGAGCGACACGTCGTTCGGCACGGCGTCGTCCAGAAGCGGGTGCGCCAGCTTCTCGGCGCTGAAGCGCGGCCCGGTCTCGGCCACCTCGGGCACGACGAGGTCCGGCCGGTCGTGAAGGTACCCGCCGAGGCACGCCAGAGCCTCGACGTCGGCGAGCCGGTCCAGCCATCCCGCAACCTCTCGCCCGTACTTGCGCCGCCAGTCGTCGAGCCGGAAGAAGACGTGCAGGTCCCACAGGGTGAGCACGTTCACCACCACGTGCAGCTGGTTCCGCCGCTGCTCGGCGAGCGACGACAGCCGCGCGAGCTGACGCATGGCGGCGCTCGGCGCCGTGCCGCGCGCCGTTCCCCGGGCGAGCGCCAGGAGCTCGGGCGAGGAGAACGGCTCCTGCTCCAGGCGCCAGAGCGCCCGGGCGAGGCGGTCCGCCCCGCGCTCCCCGAGCTCGAGGCCCTCGAAGCTCCGGGCGATGCCCGGGCGGGCGAGCAGGAGCATCGCGCCCGGGACGAGGAGGAAGAGCCAGGGCGCCTCGCCCGGCAGGCGGTCCGTCGCCGCCGCGGCCACCACCAGCGCCCAGACCAGCGGCACCACCGGGGCGAGTGGCCGCATCCAGCGCACCTGCTCCATGGACGGCGGCGACTCGGCCCAGGCGATGAACGCCCGTGGTGAGACCCGGGCGTTCCCGCCAAGCCGGCCCTCCACCGCCAGGTCGCGCCGGAACACCGGCCGGCCCGCGAGCTCCAGCACCTGACGCTGCCGCCGGCGCACCTCCTCGGGGGCGGCCGGCGCCGAGAGCCACCCGGCGAGCCGCTGCTCCCCGTGCGCCGTCGCCGCCTCGTCGAGCAGCTGGAACAGCGACCCGTGCCCGAACACGTCGAGGTCGGCGGCGTAGGGATGCTCGGCGAGGTGCTCGGGTGGCGGTCCGCCCGGGGAGTGCATGTGCCAGGCGCCGGTCAGCCGCTCCTCGCCGCGGAGGTGGTACGCCGCCTCGGCCCGGGCCCGCGCCTCGGACTGGAGCAGTCGGCCGTGCCAGAGGGCCAGCGCGCCGTAGCCCAGCGCCGCGGCGAGCGCCGGCAGGTAGCCCCACGACGGCAGCCGGTGGAAGACGGTCAGCAGCAGGGCCGTGGCCGCGACGAGAAACGCCACCACCCGGACGTTGGCCACCCCCGCCATCCGCCGGTCGAGTGCCGCGGCGATGGACTCGGCCCGGACCCGCTCGTCACGGTGACGCTGGGCCGCCTGGGCCCTGGTCTCGGGGAGGGTCGGCACGGGAGCGAGGGCAGACTGCCACCCCGGGAGGGCCGCGGCGAGTCCAGTCGTTCCGTGCCTGGAGGCGGCGGGCGGCCTACTTCTCGGCCGAGGCGATCTTCCGGAGCGCCTTCTGGTCGCGGATGCAGAGGATGCGGCCGACGTTGCCCAGCATCCCGTCGCGCTTCATCTCGTTGATCAGCGTGGAGACGAAGGAGCGGGAGGCGCCGACCAGGTCGGCCAGGTCCTGCTGGGTGATGCCGCGGAGGTCGGTCTCGCCGCCGTGCGGGCAGCGCTCACCGTGCGCCTCGGCCAGGGTGAGCAGGGTGTCCGCCAGGCGCGCCGGGACCTCCTTGAAGGTCAGCCCGAGCACGCGCTTCCTGAGCGAGCGGACCCGCTCGGCGTAGGCGCGGACCACGTCCACCGCCAGGGTGGGGCGGGCCTCGAGCTGGGCGCGGAAGTCACGTCCCTCGATGCTCCACACCTCGGCCTCGCCCGCCGACACCGCCAGCTCCTCGACCGGGGTGCCCTCGGGGCGGAACAGCTCGCCGAACAGGTCTCCCGGCCGGAGGATGGACACCACCGAGCGCTGGCTGTTCCGCCCGAGTCGCATCAAGCGGACACGTCCCGTCTTCAGGAGGTAGACCCGGTCGCTCGCGTCGCCTGGCCGGTAGATGACCGCGTTGTGCGGGAAGGTCTCGACCTTGAAGTAGCCCTTGAAGTCGATGGACTCCTCGGGGGCGGCCACCTTGGCCGCAGTGACCAGCATCCCCGAGGAGGTGGTCTGGAGCGGTGGAACGACGTTCGAACCGATGGGTCCCAGCGGGCGGTTGTAGCCATGCATGGTGGAAGGTCCTCTCCGGCGGTGTCGTGTGCGAGGAGTCATTCCAAGACGCGTGCCGTGCCCCGCAGTCGGTGCGACGGGGCGCAAAGGTTCGAAACCTGGACAACTTCACGGGCGCCCGGACAGTTGCTGTCGGATTGAACCGGGAGGCGATTGAACGGAACGTTTGAACGTCCTGAACTGGACTGGACGAAACGTTCAATAGCCTGGGCAATCGTCCCCTGCGCGACAGTTTCCGTCAACTGACACTCTTGAGGGGGTCTTTCACGGAACGTGCACTCGCGTACTTCGTGAGCTTCCGTTCCAGCGTCGGCCGGCTGATGCCCAGCATCTGGCACGCCCGACCCTTGTGCCCGCGCGTGAGGAGGAGCGCGCGCTCGATCAGCTGTCGTTCGGCTTCCTCGAGCGTGGGCAGCCGGGCGTCCGGAGGGAGCCAGCTCGCCTCCTGCTCGTCCGTAAGCTCGTCCCGCGGGAGGCTCTCGGCGAGGAGGACTTCCCCCGGCGACAGGACGACCGCCCGGGTGAGGACGTTCTCCAGCTCGCGGACGTTGCCGCGCCACGGGAGCCGGACCAGCGCCTCCATCACCTCGGGGGGCACCCGGGTCACCCGCTTGTGGACCCGGCTGTTGATGCGCTCGAGCAAGCTCTTGACCAAGAGCGGGATGTCCTCCCGGCGCTCGCGGAGCGGCGGCACCAGGAGCGCGATGACCCGGAGCCGCTGGTAGAGGTCCTCGCGGAAGCGGCCGCCCTTCACCTCCTCCGCGAGCTCGCGGTGGGTGGCGGCGATCACCCGGGCCTCGAGCGGGATGCGCTTCGTCCCGCCCACCCGCTCGAACTCCCGTTCCTGAAGCACGCGGAGGAGCTTCGCCTGCAGCGGGGGCGACAGGTCGCCGATCTCGTCGAGGAAGACCGTTCCGTCCTCGGCCACCTCGAACTTGCCTGGCTTGCTGCTGGTGGCGCCAGTGAAGGCGCCGCGCTCGTGGCCGAAGAGCTCCGACTCCAGCAGGGTCTCCACGATGGCCGAGCAGTTGATGCCCACGAACGGACGCAGCTCGTCGAACGAGTAGTTGTGGATCACCCGCGCCACGAGCTCCTTGCCGGTGCCGGACTCTCCGGTGACCAGGACGGTGGCCCGCGGAGCGGCGGCCACCTTGCCGATCTCCTTGACCAGCTGCTGCATCACCGGGGTCTGGCCCACCAGGTCGCCCAGACGGGCCGGAGCAGCCTCCAGCTCGGCGCTCGCCGCGCGCCGGCTGAGCTGCCGGACGCTGAGGGCGCGGTTGATGACCAGGTCGAGCGTGGCGGGGTCGGCGAATGGCTTGTGGATGTAGTCGAAGGCGCCGAGCTTCATTGCCCGGATGGTGCTCTCCATGTCGTGGTACGCGGTGATCAGGACGATGGGGGCGTCCCCGCAGACCGCCTTCATCTCCTCGAGGAGGTCGAGCCCGCTCCGGTCGGGGAGCATCATGTCCAGCACCACCAGCGAGGGCGAGGACTCGCGGGCCTTGGCCAGGCCGGCCGCGGCGGTGGTCGCGGTCACCACCTGGAAGCGGGGCCGTCCCTCCTTCTCCGCCTCCTCGAAGTGGAGGGTGAGCGACTCGAGGAGCGAGACGTCGTCGTCGACCAGAAGGAGCGTGTCCATGGTCAGGAGGCCCTCGCGAAGTCCAGGCTGAACAGGACGCCCCGGGCCGGGGGGACGGCGGTCGCGGCGACCACATCCCCGCCCTGCTGCTGGAGCACGCGGCGGAGCGCGGCGAGGGACAGCCCTGCCCCGCGCGCCAGACGGGAGCCGAAGGGCTCGAAGACCCGCTCCTCGTCGCCCGGGCCGAGGGCCGCGTGCTCGTCGAGCAGCTCGACCCCTGCCCCCCGCTCGGACCGTCGAAGGCTGACGAGCAGCGGCTGTCCCTCCTGGAGGCTCGAGGCGACGTTGAGGAGCAGCTGTGCCAGCACCGGGCGGAGGCGGACACCATCGGAGCGCACCCGGGGAAGCCCCTCGTCGGCGGCCAGCTCGAGGCGAACGTTGCGCTCGGCCAGGTCCTGCTCGATGAGCGCCACCGAATCCTGGATGAGGTCTGGGAGAGCCCAGGTGTCGAGGGCCAGCGGCCCCTCTCGCCCGTACTCGCTCAGCATCCAGAGCATCCGCTCGAGGGTTCGGATCTCCCGGAGGGCGATGGTGAGCCGGCGCTGGTCGCGGGGCGAGAGCCCCTCGTTCCGGGAGAGGGTCTGGACGGCCATCTTCACGCTGGACAGGGGGTTGCGAAGCTCGTGGCTGAGCGAGCTGGAGAGCCGGGAGATCTGCAGCGGCGGCGCCCCCTCGAGCAGGGGCCCCAGGTCGTGCACCCGGGCTTCCACGGCGGCCCCCGCCGGGGCGACTCCCACCCGCAGCCACCGCGGCACTCCCGTGGGCCCGGTGCTGGTGCGCACGAACTCGACGCCGCCGCCTCGTCTCCCCCGTGCATCGAGCGCGCTGGCGGTGGCCGCGTCCACGCCCAGCGCCTCGCAGAGCGGCATTCCGGGTGCCGGCACAGGGCACCCGGGCAGCGCGCCGTCGCCGGTCACCAGAAGCAGTTCCTCGTCCCAGCGGATGCGCAGCGGCAGGCTCCACGCCGGATCAGCCATGGAAGGAAGTTTATCCCCGTGCGTGCACACATGCTCGCCACGGCGCCAACGGATACAGTGCCAGTTGGCATGGAAGGCCGCCTGCTGGTCAAGGATTGCACGCTGCTGGATCGCGGGGCCGTGCACCCGCACCGCGCGGTGGTGGTCGAGGGCGGGATGGTGGCTCGCATCTCGCCCGACGGGAACGAGCCGGTCCTTCCCGGTGACTGGGCCATCGAGGCGCAGGGACGGCTGCTCGTGCCGGGCCGGGTGGATGGGCACGCGCAGCTCGGCGACGTGCCTTCTGCCCGGCGCCCACTCACCGCCTCGGAGTCGTCGGCGCTCGCCGCGGCCGCCGTGGCGCTCGCGCTCCGCTCCGGGGTGACCACCGTGCTCGACCAGGTGCAGGGTGTGGCCGACGGCGCCGCCGTGCTCGCCGGTCGCCTTCGCCTGGCGCGCGCGCTGGGCGTGAGGATGGTGACCTCGCTCGCCGCGGAGGGCCGGCACGGCATCGCGACCCACGAGCTGAACGTGGAGGCTGCGCGGGGCAGCGCGGAGGACCCGCTGGCGCGTGCGGGCCTGGGGTTCGCGAGCTGCCTGACCGCCTCGGACGAGCTGCTCCGGGCGGTATCCCGCGACGCCGAGTCGCTCCGCGCCCCGGTGCACTTCCGCCTCGCCGAGACGAGCGCCGAGCTGGCCGAGCACTTCGAGCAGCACCGCACCCGGATGGTGGAGCGGCTGGACCACCACGGCCTGCTCGGCGCGACCAGCGTCGCCGCCCACGCGCGCGCCGTGGAAGCAGCCGAGGCGCAGCGGCTCGCCGAGACCTCGGTGCTGGTGGCCTGGAGCCCGCTCGCCGATCTCCTGGGAGAGCAGCACGGCTTCGAGTCGGTCTGGCAGCCGGCGCACCGGGTGGTCCTCGCCAGCGCCGGCGCCGGCGACCTCCGGGAGCAGTGGACCGCGGGGCGCATCCTCGCCCACCGCGCGGCGCGCATCGGGCGGCTCTGGGCGAGGGAGCGGGTCCCGGAGGTGCTGGGGGACGGTCCGGCCGGCTTCCTGGAGCGTGTCTTTCGCCGCCCGGCGGGCCGCATCACTCCGGGGGCGATGGCAGATCTCGTCTTGGTCGACATGTTCCCGCAAGGGGAGGATCCGCTCGAGGTCCTCGCGGCGTCGATGCGCGCCCCGGTGGCGTGGACGGTGGTGAACGGGCGGGTGGTGGTGCGCGAGGGCCAGCTTCTCGGAGTCGAGCTGCTGCCGCTCCTCGCCGAGGCCGCCGCGGCCCGTCGCGCGCTGGCATGAGCGCAGGTGCACGGGCGCTGCTCGCCCGGGCGCTCGCGCGGCGCGCGACGCTGCGGGAGGACGGCCGGACCACCGCGTTCCGCTGGCTCAACGGCGCCGGGGATGGGGTTCCGGGCCTCACGCTCGACGTCTTCGGCGACGTGGGGGTGCTCAGCACCTACGGCGCGCAGCACCCCGGGCCGGTGGTGGACGCGGCGATGGAGCTGCTCCCCCTCCGGGCCCTGTACCTCAAGCGGCGGCCGCGGGAGGCGGGAGCGCTCGGAGGCGAGGAGCGAGCAGCGCGCGCGCCGGCCCTTCCGCTCCGGGGCGAGCCGGTGGCGTCGCTGGACGTGCGCGAGCAGGGGCTCATCTTCCGCATCCGCCCCGGCGAGGGGCTCGCCGTCGGCCTGTACCTCGACATGCGCGAGGCTCGGGGGTGGGTGCGGCGCCACGCGCGCGGCGCCACGCTGCTCAACTGCTTCGCCTACACCTGCGCCTTTGGAATTGCCGCCCGGGCCGGTGGCGCGGTGCGGGCGGTGGACGTCGACCTCAGCCGCCGCTCGCTGGGCTGGGGCGAGGAGAACGCGGAGCTGAACGGCCAGTCGCCGCCGCCGGCCGACCGGCTCGCCGGTGACGTGTTCGACTGGCTGCGCCGGCTGGGAAAGCGGGGCGAGCGGTTCGACGCGGTGGTGCTCGATCCACCCGGGTTCGCGCGGGGGCGGGTGGGCACCTTCTCGGCCGCGCGGGACTGGCCGGCGCTGGTGGGGCAGGCGGCCCCGCTGGTGTCCCCCGGTGGCTGGCTGCTGGCGGCCTGCAACGTGGCGGCGCTCCCGGCGCGCCGGTTCGAGGCGGCGCTGGCGGAGGGTGTGCGACGGGCGGGGCGGACGGCGGAGGAGGTCGCCCGCCCGGAGGCCTCGAGCATCGACTTCCCGGTGCTGCGCGGCGTGGAGCCGAACCTCAAGGTCAGGGTCCTGCGGCTCGGGGTGGTAACCTCCAGGCGTTGACCAAAGAGCTTCCTGCCCAGCGCACCGGCGGACTCCGCTTCGGCAAGTACGTCCTGCTCGACCGCCTGGCGGTGGGCGGGATGGCGGAGATCTTCCTCGCCCGGCAAGAGGGGCTCGAGGGCTTCGAGAAGACGGTGGTCATCAAGCGCATCCGTCCCCACCTCTCGAAGCAGAAGAGCTTCGTGCAGATGTTCCTGGACGAGGCACGGCTGGCGGCGCAGCTGAACCACCCCAACATCGTGCAGATCCACGAGCTGGGGCAGGTCGACGACAGCTACTTCATCGCCATGGAGTACGTCTTCGGCCGCGACATGGCGCGCATCATCCCCAAGGCCGAGCGGATGGGGATTGCCTTCCCGACGGTGTACGCGCTGAAGATCGCCTCCAGCGTCTGCGAGGGACTCCACTACGCGCACCAGCGGAGCGACGCCTGGGGCAACCCGCTCCACATCGTCCACCGCGACGTGACCCCGGAGAACGTCTTCGTCTCCTTCGACGGCACGGTGAAGATCCTCGACTTCGGCATCGCCAAGGCGCGGGGGCAGACCGGCGAGACCACGGCGGGGGAAATCAAGGGGAAGCCGAGCTACATGAGCCCGGAGCAGGCGATGGGCAAGCCGCTCGACTGCCGCAGCGACATCTTCTCGCTGGGCGTGGTGCTCTACGAGTGGCTGACGGGGTTCCGGCTCTTCACCGGGGACTCCGAGGTGGCGGTGCTCCGCAGCATCAGCGAGGGAAAGATCTACGGCCCGAGCTACTTCAAGCCCGACATCCCGCCCCAGGTGGAGGCGGTGGTGATGCGTGCCCTGGAGAAGGATCGCCAGAAGCGGTACCCCAGCGCCTGGGAGTTGCAGCGGGACCTCGACCATCTGCTCGCCGAGAGCGATTTCCGCCCCTCGAGCATGCACCTCGCCAACTTCCTGAAGCAGCTCTTCTCCGACGAGCTGGAGGCGGAGCAGGCGCGGCTGACGCGGGCCTCGGAGACGCTGGCCTCAGACGGCGAGGCGCGTCGCGGGGGGCGTGCGCTGCGGCTCCACCTCGACGACGCAGACCGCAGCGCGCTGGAGGCGGTGGCCGAGCGCAACGGGCTCACGCTGGAGGAGCTGGCCCGCGACGTGCTGCGGGACTGGCTGAAGTACCGCTGATGCCCCGCGTCCGGCTCTCACTCGAATACGACGGCACCGACTTCGTCGGCTGGCAGCGGCAGCCGAACGGCCGCAGCGTGCAGGGGGTGCTCGAGGCCGCGCTGGCCGAGCTGCTGGGCGCGCCGGTGGGCGCCGCCGCGGCGGGTCGGACCGACGCCGGGGTGCACGCGCTGGGGCAGGTGGTGGCCTTCGACGCTCCCCGGGCGCTTCCGGCGAAGGCGTACCTGCGTGGGCTCTCGTCGCTGCTGCCAGAGGACGTGGCAGTGGTGGGGGCGGACGAGGTCCCGGACACCTTCGATCCACGTCGCTGGGCGACCGGGAAGCGGTACCGCTACCTCGTGTCGCGGCGGGCGAGCCGGGCGCCGCTGCTCCGCCGGACGCACTGGGAGGTCTTTGCCCCGCTCGACGTCCGGGCGATGCGGGTCTCGGCCCCGGCGTTGCTCGGGACGCACGACTTCTCGAGCTTCCGGGCGGCGGACTGCGAGGCCCCGCACCCGAGGCGGACGCTCCGCGAGCTCGAGCTGCACGAGGACGGCGAGGTCCTGCGCTTCGAGGTGGAGGGGACGGCGTTCCTCAAGCACATGGTGCGGAACATCGTCGGCTCGCTGGTCGACGTTGGCCGGGGGAAGCGGCCGCCTGGATGGGTCGGCGAGGTGCTGGCGGCGAAGGACCGGACGCTGGCCGGACCCACCGCGCCGGCGCACGGGCTCACGCTGGTCGCGGTGAGCTACGGCGACGGGCCGCGGGCCTGCTTCTAGCCACCATGGGCGAGGGCGACGACCTCCTGAGCCGAGCCCCGGGCGAGCGTGTATCCCGCCCCTCCGTGGCCGTAATGGTGGATCACCCGCCCCACGCGTTCGACGCGGACCGCGGGGCGGACGGGGCGTAGCCCGACCGCGTCGCGGAGCAGCGGCCCGTGCCGGAAGCCGGCAGCCCGCGCCCGCTCGAGGAAGGCCGCGCGGAGCGCCGGATCGGGCGGAGGTGGAGCGTCGCCCGCGAAGGGCAGGGCGCAGCCGCCCATGACCACCTCGGCCCGGCGGGGAATCAGGTAGAGCATCACCGCGAGGTCGCGCTCGTCCCCGTACATCTGTTGCAGGTCCACCTCCCCGGGCTCGACCAGGACGGTCTGTCCGAGCAGCGCCCGCAGCGAGGTGTCCCCCGCCAGCCGTCGCGCCCCGATGCCGGTGCAGTTCACCACCACGTCGCCCGGCACGTCCTCGAGCCGCTCGACCCGCGCGATCTCGATCGGCCGCTCGAGCCGGGACTCGAGCCATCGAAGGTGCAGCGCAGGCTCCACCCGCGGCGCCTCGAACTCCCACGCCAGCCGCGCGCCGCTCGGCTGGGGACCTTCGACCAGCCGGAGGCCCTCGACCGCGTCCGCCCACCACGGCCGCCGCGCGTCCGAGACGCACTCCCGGACCGTCAGCACGTCCACGCCGGCCTCGGGCACGGTCCGTGAGAGCCGAGCAGCCACTTCCGGGTGACGCGCGCCCACTGGTTCACCCGATCGGGCGGTCCGACCTCGAACGGGTACCAGACCGCGCCCGCGGCGGCGGACGTCGTTCGCTCGGGGCGCTCGGCGGAGACCAACCGGACGCGGTGTCCCGCTTCTCGAAGGACGAGTGCGGTGGTCAGCCCCACCACGCCCGCGCCGACGACGGTCACCTCGGCCACCGACGACTCTCCCCGCGCTCAGCGAATCCGCCGGAAGCGGAGCGGCTGCTCGAGGCTCTCGGTGTGGAGCACCAGATCCCCGCTCACCACCTCCAGCCGCCGGCTGTTCTGCAGTGCGACCAGGAACGCCTTCTCCTGGACGTCCACCTCGGGCGTGCACGCCATCCGCGTCGAGGCCAGCTCGCCGACGCGGATGGTGCCGTCGCCGAGCTCCACCGGGCCCGTGTAGCGGTTGCAGGAGGCGTTGCCGGAGATCTTCCCCGGCTCTGGGAAGGCCATGGTCGGTGTCCGGTCGGCGACCAGCGGCGTTCCGGCGAGATCTCGCAGCGCCCACTCCGAGCCAAGAAGGTATTGAGCGCCGGGCACAGTCTTCTCCCCACTCGCAGGGGCCGGTGGCGCCGAAGCGCATCCCAGCACGAGCGCCGCGACTCCAGCTCCCATCCAGGACAGCTCTCTCACCGCGTGGACCTCCGTCGCCCTCAGCTTAGTCCGTGGCCCCGCTGGACGCTCGACCGGTCGCGCAGGCTTTGCGCCGGAGCTGCCCGCGGCGCCGCCCGGTGCGCGCGCTCCAGTGCGCGCCGCGGTGATTCCCGTCACCTGCGACGAGCATGCTACGGAGCCGAAATTGCATGTGTTTTCCCGCGGCGAACCCGAGGAGTGGACCCCATGACAACGCCCATCTTTGGCCCCGTCCAGGAGTACTGGCTCGACGCCTGGCAGCGGTCGATCCTCCTCCTCGACACCCTCCGCCAGCGCGGGAACCGTTACCTCGAGCAGAGCAAGAAGACCGCTCCCAACGTGCTCGAGTTCCAGGCCGAGCTCGTCCGCGATGGCCGGACGATGCCCCGGCCGACGAACTACCTGCTGGTGCGGATCATCCCGCCCGAGGGCACGAAGCTCGACCCGACCAAGCCTCCCTTCATCGTGGTGGACCCACGGGCGGGCCATGGCCCCGGCATCGGAGGGATGAAGCAGGACAGCGAGATCGGCGCCGCGCTCGCCGCCGGTCACCCCTGCTACTTCATCGGCTTCCTCCCCGACCCGGTGCCCGGGCAGACGGTGGAGGACGTGTGCCGGACCGAGGCGGCGTTCCTGGAGGAGGTCGTCGCCCGCCATCCGGACGCCGACGGCAAGCCGGTGGTCATCGCCAACTGCCAGGCCGGCTGGCAGATCATGATGATGGCCGCGCTGCGGCCCGAGCTGGCCGGGCCCATCCTGCTCGCCGGCTCGCCGCTCTCGTACTGGGCCGGGGTGCGGGGGAAGAACCCGCTCCGGTACCTGGGCGGGCTGCTCGGCGGCACCTGGCTCACCGCGCTTGCCGGCGACATGGGCGCGGGCATCTTCGACGGCGCGCACCTCATCGCCAACTTCGAGTCGCTCAACCCGTCCAACACCTACTGGAAGAAGGTCTACAACCTGTACTCGAAGATCGACACCGAGGCGCCGCGCTACCTCGACTTCGAGACCTGGTGGGGAAGCCCGGTGCTCCTCGAGGCCGGGGAGATGCAGTGGATCGCCGACAACCTCTTCGTCGGCAACATGCTCTCCATCGGCGAGCTGCGCGCGTCCGACGGAACGCGGATCGACCTGCGCAACGTGACGTCGCCGATCATCGTCTTCTGCTCCTGGGGCGACGACATCACCCCGCCGCAGCAGGCGCTCGACTGGGTGACCGACCTGTACGACTCCGAGAAGGAGATCGTCGCCGCGGGCCAGACCATCGTCTACACGCTGCACGACAAGGTGGGGCACCTGGGCATCTTCGTCTCCGGGAAGGTGGCCACGAAGGAGCACAGCGAGTTCGCGAGCTGCATGGCGCTCATCGACCTGCTTCCTCCCGGGCTCTACGAGGCGGTCATCACCGAGGTCGAGGAGGACCTCGAGAACCCCGAGCTCATCGAGGGGAAGTACCTCTTCCGGCTCGAGGCGCGCACCCTCCACGACATCCGCGCGCTGGGCCAGAACCCGCCCGAGGACGAACGTCGCTTCGCCACCGTCGCCCGGGTCTCCGAGG
>Ga0335069_10001924_pt1 | contig 32657 bp, 28 predicted proteins | sample Lox_Sample_11_FD_206714 | JGI IMG/M metagenome (GOLD analysis project Ga0335069, IMG submission 206714) | Soil microbial communities from Loxahatchee National Wildlife Refuge, Florida, United States - Lox_Sample_1.1 | ecosystem: Environmental > Terrestrial > Soil > Wetlands | place: USA...
CCGGAGCCAGGTGTCCGGCATCGGCGAGTCCGGCTACGAGCCGCCCGCGAACCAGACCGGCATCGTCACACCGACGTTCAACGCCCAGCTGAACAAGTCGGCGCTGAGCGGCTGGGGCAGCGGTTATGACCCCACCAAGGCCAAGTCGCTGCTGGAGTCGGCGGGCTACCACATGGGCTCGGACGGCGTCATGGCGAACTCGGCCGGGCAGAAGCTGTCGTTCAGCGTCATCAACATCGGCGACTACTCCGACTGGGTGGCCTCGATGCAGGTGATCCAGCAGGACCTCAAGGCGATCGGCATCCAGATCACGCCCAACAACCTGTCCAACACCGACTTCGACGCCGACCTGTTCTACGGCAAGTACCAGCTGGCCTACTACGACCAGCAGACGTTCGGCCCCAGCGCGTACTACGAGCTGAACAACTGGCTGAACTCGGCCAACACGGCGCCGGTCGGCAAGTCCGCGGCCAGCAACTACGAGCGCTACAGCAACAAGGCCACCGACGCCCTGCTGGACCAGTACGCGGCCACCGCCGACCCGGCCCAGCAGGCGACGATCATGAACCAGATCCAGGAAGCCATGCTGCGGGACGTGCCCATCATCCCGGTGGTGGAGGCGGTCGACTGGTACCAGTACGACACCGGCACCTTCTCCGGCTGGCCCACGCCGGGCGACCCGTACGCCCAGCCGTCCGCGTACGCCTACCCGGACAATGAGCAGGTGCTGCTGCACCTGGCGCCGAAGTAACCGGTATAACCCCAGACGCCGCGGGCCAGGGCTCTCCGGCAAGAGCCCTGGCCCGCGGACCCGGAAAGACCCCCGCTGAACCAGGAGCCGAACGAGCTTGAGATACGCGCTCCGCCGCCTAGGTTTCTTCATCCTCACGCTGTGGGTGGCAATTACCCTCAACTTCCTGCTGCCGCGGCTGATGCCGGGAAACCCCGCGCTGGCCATGATGGCCAAGTTCCACAACCAGGGCGTCACCCCGCAGACCCTGCACACCCTGGAGATCCTGTTCGGGGTCAACTCGCACCAGAGCCTGATCGGGCAGTACTTCGGCTACCTGCACCAGATCGTGACGTTCAACTTCGGCACCTCGCTGGACGAGTACCCGGCGTCCGTCACGTCCGTCATCGGCAGCGCGATCTGGTGGACGGTCGGCCTCGTCGGCATCACCACGGTCCTCGCCTTCATCCTCGGCACCGGCCTGGGCATCGTGTCCGCCTGGCGGCGCGGCGGCAAGCTGGACAGCATCGTGCCGCCGACGTTCGTGATCACCTCGGCGATCCCGTACTTCTGGGTGGCCATGGTGCTGGTGCTGGTCTTCGCCCTCACCCTGCACTGGTTCCCCAGCCAGGGCGGCTACTACGTGACCACCGACACCCCCGGCTTCAACCTCACCTTCTTCCAGGACGTGGTCAACCACGCGTTCCTGCCGGCCTTCGCCCTGCTGATCACCACGATCGGCACCTGGATCCTGACCATGCGGAACACGATGATCACCACGCTGGCCGAGGACTACGTGCGGATGGCGCGGGCCAAGGGCCTGCCGTCCTGGCGCATCATGCTCGACTACGCGGCGCGCAACGCGATCCTGCCGAACCTGACCGGCTTCGCGATGTCGCTGGGCTTCGTGGTCAGCGGCGCGATCCTGATCGAGTACGTGTTCAATTATCCCGGAGTGGGCTACATGCTGCTGCAGGCCGTGTCCGGCGAGGACTACCCCCTGATGCAGGGCCTGTTCCTGCTGATCACCGTGACGGTACTGTTCGCGATCCTGCTCGCCGACATCCTCACCGCGATTCTCGATCCGCGGACCAGGGCGGCGCGTTAGCCATGGCCATGCCCGTCTCCGGAGTCCCCACCCAGACTCCCGCCGCGCAGGCGCCTACCGGGTCGGGTCATCACGCGCTGGCCCGTATCGGCCGCGCGGTCCGGTCCAACCGCAAGGCGACCGTGGGCACCGTGCTGCTGCTGATCTTCATCCTGATCGCGCTGTTCCCCGGCGTCATCGCCCACGACAGCCCGACGCAGGACGCGTACGCCCCGCAGCTGGGGATCTCCACCGCTCACCTGCTCGGCACCAACCACTACGGCCAGGACCTGTTCTCCCAGCTGGTGTACGGCACCAGGAACGTGCTGATCATCGCGTTCGTGGTCGGGCTGGCCACGACCGGGATCGCGGTGCTGATCGGCGTGGCCGCCGCCTACCTCGGCGGGGGATGGGACGGCACGCTCAACGTGCTGACCGACGTGCTCCTGGTCATCCCGCTGTTCCCGCTGCTGATCATCATCGCCGCCTACGCGCACGGCGGGACCACGCTGGTGCTGATCGCGGCGATCACCCTGACCAGCTGGTCCTATACCGCGCGGCAGCTCCGGGCGCAGGCGCTCACGCTGCGCAACCGGGACTTCCTCGCGGCGGCGCGGGTGCGCGGCGAGCGGCAGCTCTACATCATCATGGTGGAAGTCATCCCCACCATGACCTCGCTGATCGTGGCGAGCTTCCTGACCAACGCGCTGTACGCGGTGCTGTTCGCGTCCAGCCTGCAGTTCATCGGCCTCGGCGACCCGAACACGGTGAGCTGGGGCACCACGCTGTACTGGGCGGAGAACAACGCGGCGCTGCAGACCGGCGAGCCGCTGTGGGCCATCGCACCGGGTGCCTGCATCGCCGTGCTCGGCGCCGCCTTCGCGCTGCTGAACTACGCCTTCGACGAGATCGGCAACCCGGCGCTTCGGCCGGTGAGGAATCCACGGAGCAAGCGTGCCTGAGCTGCCGTTGCTTGAGGTCACCGGCCTGTCGGTCGACTACGTCCTGGATCAGGGCTCGGTCCGGGCGGTGGACGACGTGTCGTTCACCGTCGACCGGGGCGAGTTCCTCGGCATCGTCGGCGAGTCCGGCTGCGGGAAGTCCACCCTGCTGTTCGCCGTGGCCCAGCTGCTCAGCCCGCCCGCTGTCGTCGCGGGCGGCAGCGTGCTGTTCCAGGGGACGAACCTGGTAGGGCTGACCGACGATCAGCTGTCCGCGGTCCGCTGGCGGGACATGTCGGTGGTCATGCAGAGCGCGATGAACGCGCTGAACCCGGTCACGTCGATCGGGGCGCAGTTCAAGGACGCGATGCGGGCCCACGGCAAGTACTCGGCCGAGGAGATCACCGCCAGGTCCGCCGAGGTGCTCCGGATGGTCGGCATCGACCCGGTGCACCTGCGCAGCTACCCGCACCAGCTCTCCGGCGGGATGCGGCAGCGCTCGATGATCGCCATGGCGCTGCTGTTCACCCCGGACCTGGTCATCATGGACGAGCCCACCTCCGCGCTCGACGTGGTGGCGCAGCGCTCGCTGATGGTCCAGATCAAGGAACTCCAGCAGACATTCGGCTTCGCGGTCATCTTCGTCACCCACGACATGTCGCTGATCAGCCACTTCTCCGACCGGCTGATGGTGATGTACGCCGGGCAGGTGGACGAGCTCGGGGTAACGCGGCAGATCTTCGACAAGCCGCTGCATCCCTACACCCAGGGCCTGCTCGAGGCGTTCCCGTCGATTCACGGGCCGCGCGTCCCGCTCAAGGGGATACCCGGCAACCCGCCGTCCCTGGCCTCGCCGCCGTCCGGCTGCCGGTTTCACCCGCGATGCCCGTCCGCCTTCGACCGCTGCCCCGCCGTCACCCCCGACCTGTACGCAGTCGGCGGAACGCTGGTCCGCTGCCTGCTGCACGAGAACGGGAGCCCGTCCCGATGACCGAGCCCGCCGAGAACGCACGCCACTCCCCCAAGGCGGAGTTGCTCAGGACCGAGCACCTGACCAGGCACTTCAAGATCGGCGGCGCGCTGTCCCGCCGGACGCTGCATGCCGTGGACGACGTCAACTTCGCCATCAGCGAGCGGGAGATCGTGGCGCTGGCCGGGGAGAGCGGCAGCGGCAAGTCCACCATCGCCCGCGTGCTGGCCCGGATCTACAAGCCGACCAGCGGTGAGGTCTACTTCGAGGGCAAGCCGCTCTCGGGGATCCGCTCGCGCCGGGACGCGCTCCGCTACAGCGGCCTGGTGCCGATGGTGTTCCAGGACCCGTTCGCGTCGATCAACCCGGTCTTCCGGATCCAGCACGGGGTGCTCCGCTGCCTGAAGCTGCACCGCCCGGAACTGCCCGCGGCGCAGCGGCCGGCCGAGGCCGCGCGGGTCTTCGAGGTGGTCGGCCTGGACCCGTCCATGCTGGAGCGCTTCCCCTACGAGCTGAGTGGCGGCCAGCGGCAGCGGATCGGCTTCGCCCAGGCGCTGGCCATGCGGCCCAAGCTGATCCTGGCCGACGAGCCGGTCTCGATGCTGGACGTGTCGATCAGGATCGGCCTGCTCAACCTGATGGTCAAGCTGCGCGACGAGGAAGGCATCTCCATCCTCTACATCACCCACGACATCGCCAGCGCGCGGTACGTGGCGGACCGGCTGATCGTGATGTACGCGGGCCAGATCGCCGAGACCGGGCCGATCGAGGACGTGCTCACCCATCCCAGGCACCCGTACACCCAGCTGCTGCTGTCCGCGGTGCCCGACCCCCGCGCTCCGCTGTCCGTGGCGGCGGAGACCGACCGCGGCGAGCCGCCCAAGGTCGTCGACCCGGCGCCCGGCTGCCGGTTCCGCTGGCGGTGCCCGCTGGCCATCGACACCTGCGCGCAGGTCACGCCGGAACTCGCGGAATTGCTGCCTCCCGCGGGGGGGTCCGGGGGGGGCGTCCCCCCGGGCAAGCACCGTCACGACGTGGCCTGCCACGTCGCCCAGACCAGTGCCGAAGAGGTGAAGGCCTTCTCATGAAGCTCGCGGTGATCGGCGGCGGGTCCACCTACACGCCGGAACTCGCGGACGGGATCGGCCGGCTGCTCCCCTCCGTCGAGGAGCTGGTCCTGGTGGATCCCGATCCGGCCCGGCTGGCCGCCGTCGGGCCGGTGTCGGCCCGGATCATGGCCGCCCACGACCACCCCGGCCGGGTGAGCTGGACCGACAGCCTGGACGAGGGCGCCGAGGGCGCGGACGCGATCCTGTTCCAGCTCCGGGTCGGCGGCCAGGCCGCCCGCCAGCGCGACGAGACCTGGCCGCTGGACTGCGGCTGCGTCGGGCAGGAGACCACCGGGGCGGGCGGCTTTGCAAAGGCGCTCCGCACCGTGCCCATTGTCCTCGATTTGGCCGAACGGGCCCGCCGGCGGGCTTCGCCCTCAGCTTTCATCATCGACTTCACCAACCCGGTGGGGATCGTCACCCGGGCTCTTCTCACCGCGGGTCACCGCACGGTCGGGCTGTGCAACGTGGCTATCGGGTTCCAGCGCGACTTCGCTTCCCTGCTCGGCGTCACGGCGGACCGGGTGTCCCTCGGCCACGTGGGCCTGAACCACCTGACCTGGGAGCGCTCGGTCTGGCTGGACGGGGCGGACGTACTGCCCGAACTGCTGGAGAAGCACGCCGGCCAGATCGCGCCGCGCACCGGCATGGCCGCTGACTTCATCCGGCATCTGGGCATGGTGCCGTCGTACTACCTGCGCTACTACTACGCGCACGACGCGGTGGTGGCCGCTTCGCGCGGCGCGACCACCCGCGCCGAGGAGGTGGCCCGGCTCGAGGCCGAGCTCCTGGAGCTGTACGCGGACCCCGCGCTGGACACCAAGCCGCCCCAGCTGGCCCAGCGCGGCGGCGCGTGGTATTCCGAGGCGGCGGTGGACCTGCTCGTTTCGCTGACCGGCGACCGGCGCGACGTCCAGGTGGTGAACACGTTCAACCACGGGACGCTGCCGTTCCTGCCGGACGACGCGGTGATCGAGGTGCCGGCCGTGATCGGCTCCGGCGGCGCGGCACCCGTGCCCGTCGACGCGGTAGATCCCCTGCTGCGCGGGCTGATCGCGCACGCGTACGCGTACGAGGAGCTCGCCCTGGACGCCGCGATCCGCGGCGGCAGGGACCGGGTGTACAACGCGCTGCTCGCGCATCCGCTGGTGGGCCAGGCGGCCCAGGCGGAGTGCCTGACCGGCCGGCTGCTCGCGGAGAACGCGCCCTACCTGCCCTGGGCCTGAGGAGAGCCCGATGAGACGCGCATGGCTGACGCTCCTGACGATAACTGGTATCACAGTGGCCGCGGTTGTCCCCGCGGTGACTCCGGCCTCGGCGGCGGCGGCTGTCCCGCAGGTCCGGATCAACCAGGTGGGGTACCCGGCGGGCGGGCCGAAGGTGGCGTTCGCGATGCTTCCCGCGAAGGTCGCCCGCGTGAGCTTCGAGGTGGTCACGCCCTACGGCGTGGCTTACCGGGGCACGTCCGCTGATGACCTCGGGTCGTGGAATTCCCGCTACCGCGCGGTGTATCAGCTCAGCTTCTCCGGGCTGCGGACGCCGGGGCGGTACCGGGTCAAGCTCTTGTCCCCCGCTCGTGCCGCCTCGCCGGCGTTCGCCATCGGGGACGGCGCGCAGCTCTATCGCCAGCTGGTGGACAACGCCGTCCGGTATTTCACTTCCGAGCGGGACGGGCCGGACGTCGATTCCTCGGTCCTAGGCCGCCAGCCCGCCAACCTGACCGACGAGAAGGCTTACGTCTACGCTGACCCGGCCTACGACAGCAACGACAACCTGCTCGGCTCGCTGCACAGGATCGGCGGGCCGGTCGACGTCTCCGGCGGCTGGTTCGACGCCGGCGGCGGCTACGAGAAGTTCGCGTTCACCGCCAGCTACGCCGATGCCCTCATGCTGATCGCCGCGCGGGACTACCCCGGCTCCTACGACATGCTGCAGCCGGAGGCGACGTCCGGCCTGCAGTGGATCACCAAGCTGTGGAACCCGGCGCGCAAGGTGCTGTACGCGCAGGTCGGGATCGGCAGCGGCAACGCCAGCAACACGATCCAGGGCGACTACAACTTCTGGTTCCCGCCGCAGCAGGAGGACCGGATGAACGTCTCGCGCGGCGGAAACCCCGGCCCCACCGCCTACTTCGTCAAGTACCGGCCGGTTTTCGAGGCGGCTCCGCCCGGCAAGCCGGTCAGCCCGGACCTGGCGGGGCGCTTCGCCGCCGACTTCGCCCTCGGCGCGCAGCTCGCGGCCGGTGACGACCCGGCCCGGGCCCGGCACCTGCTGAGCCTGGCCCGGGGTGTCTACGCGATGGCGAAGACCACCGACGTGGGGCAGCTCGTCACGGCGTTCCCGCACGACTACTACCCGGGCAGCGAATGGAAGAGCGACATGTTGTGGGGAGCGGCCGAGATCGCGCTGGCCGACCTGGCGGCCGGCGCCCCGGGCGCCCGGCTGCAGGCGGACCTGGCCACCGCGGCCGCCTGGGCCAGGGCCTACATCGCCCAGGGCCACTCGGACACCTTCAACCTCTACGACGACGGCGCGGTCGCCGAGGCCGAGCTGCTGCAGGCCATGCGGCAGTCCGGGATCTTCCCGGTCTCGCCCGGCACGCTGCTGAATGACCTGGCCGCCCAGCTGCGCAGCGGCGAGGAGCAGGCCAAGGGCGACCCGTTCGCGCTCGGCACCCAGCTCGGTCAGTCTGATGCCTCGCCGCACGCGTTCGGCCTGTTCATCACCGACGCGCTGTACCAGAAGTACGGCGGCTCCAGCCAGTTCGAGTCGTTCGCGCAGCAGCAGCTGAACTTCGCGCTCGGCGCGAACGGCTGGGGCAGCTCGTTCGTGGTCGGCGCGGGCACCGTGTTCCCGCACTGCATGCAGAGCGAGATCGCCAACCTGGCCGGATCGCTCACCGGGACCGGGAACATCCAGCTGGGCGCGACCACCGACGGGCCGGGCGACCCGGCGAACTTTGCCGGGCTCGGCATGGTCTCCGGGATGCGGGCCTGCAGCGCGGGTAACTTCGCGCCGTACAACACCAAGGCCGCCGCCTACGAGGACAACGTGGTCTCGTGGCCTTCCGTCGAACCCGCCGACGACTACACCGCCGACTCCCTGCTGGCGTTCGCCCTGGGCGGGGCCGACCTTGGCTGACAACCCGCTGCTGCCCCGGCCGACGGCACGGGCCCTCAGACCCGCCGTGCTGGCCATCGACGGGGGCAACAGCAAGACCGACGTGGCCCTGGTGGCCGGCGACGGCACCCTGCTGGCCTCCGCCCGCGGCCCCGGCATCAACGCCCATGAAGTAGGCGTCGACCAGACCGTGCTGATCCTCGATGCGGTGGTCAAGCAGGCCGTGGCCCAGCTCAGCCGGCGGCACAGGTACCGGGGCGGCTGGGTCGCGCAGCATACGGTGGCCTGCCTGGCCAACGCCGACCTGCCCGAAGAGGAGGCGGAGCACGCCACGGCGGTACAGGCCCAGGGGTGGAGCGCCACCGCCACGGTGGTCAATGACACCTTCGCCATCCTGCGCGCTGGCCTCCCGGACGGGGGCGAAGGATCCGGACCGCACTGGGGCGTCGCCGTCGTCTGCGGCGCCGGCATCAACTGCGTCGGCGTCGCGCCGGACGGCCGGGTCACCAGGTACCTGGCCCTGGGCACGATATCCGGCGACTGGGGCGGTGGCTACGGCCTGGGCCTCGAGGTGCTCTGGCACGCGATGCGGGCGGAGGACGGCCGTGGCCCGGACACCGTGCTGGCCAGGTACCTGACCAGCCACTTCGGCGTGGAGCGCGTCGAGGAGGTCACGATCGGCATCCATAAGGGCAAGATCCCCGATGACGACCTGGTCGGCCTGGCGCCCGTGCTGCTGCGGGCCGCGGATGAAGGCGATTCCGTGGCCGCGACCGTGGTCAACCGCCTCGCCGACGAGATCTCGGTCATGGCCATCACCGCCATGCGGCGCCTGGACCTCACCCGGCTGGCCACTCCCGTGGTGCTCGGCGGCGGCGTCATCACCGCGAGGAATCCGCTGCTGATGTCCGGCATCACCGGGCAGCTCGCCAAGGCCGCCCCGGGCGCCGAGGTCCGCGTGATCGACGTCCCGCCGGTGGCGGGCGCGGCCCTGCTCGGCTTGGACCACGTGGCCGCGCCGCCCTCCGCCGCCGCCCGGCTGCGCGCCGCCTACGGCATGCCGCGCCCCTAGGCGGAACCCGCGCCGGAGGCTGCGGCGGCTGGCGCCCTGACCTTGATCACGTGCCAGACGCCGGCGCTGCCGTTGCCGTTGGTCATGCCGGGGGCGCTGTCGCTGCCGAACGTGTACAGCGGGTACCCGTTGTAGGTGGCCTGCATCACCCCGCCGGGCCTGATGATGCAGCCGAGCCTGGCGTCCAGCCTGACGCCCTTGGCCGCCACCGGCTGGCCGGTCACCGGGAACCAGGCCAGCAGGCACTTGCCGGTGCAGGCCGGGTGCGAGCTGCCCCGGGGGTCCCTGGCGAACCAGTAGACCGTGAAGCCGTTCGCGTTGGCGAGCACGTAGCCGACCGGCGTCTTCCTGACCGTCAGCACCGCACGGGAAGGCGCGGACGGCGAGCTCATGGCCGACGCGGTGGCCGCCGGGGCCACGCTGGTTATCGCCATCGTCCCGGCGCTGTGGTACGCCGAGCCTGGCGTGGTGGCCGCCCCGCAGGCGGTCAGCAGGAAAGCTCCGAACACGGCAGACACCGTTAGCACCCGATATCGCATGAGGCTCCCTTGCCTGATCGGGAACCCGCTCCCTCAGCCAGGGGTACGCGCCTTCCGCCGCGCCAGTTCGGGCGAGGCGGAAGGCTTAAGAACCTCGTTAGTTTTCCCTGGTAGAGGAGGTGACGATGGGGTCAGCGTGGAGCAGGTGAACAGGACATGAACGTTCCCGGGCCGGTCTGGGGGAGCGGCCCGGGAGCGTCAGATGGATGGTCAGCCGATGTCGCTCGCGGACATCGGGATCACGTGCCACGCGCCGCCGATGCCGTTGCCCGCCGTGGTGTACGGCTTCGCGCCCTTGAAGACGTACAGCGGCATGCCGTCGTAGGTGATCTGCTCGACGCCGCCCGCGCCCTTGACCACGCTGAACGTGCCGGGGAAGTGGTCAGCGGGGCCCGCCTTGGGCGTGCCGGTGACCGGCGGCCAGGCCGCCGCGCAGGAGCCGGTGCAGGTCGGCGCGCCGCCCTTCTTGTCCTTCGAGTAGTAGTAGACCACCTGGCCGTTGGCCTCGGCGAGCACGAAACCGAGGTTCGTGTGCTCGATGACCATGATGGTTGTGCCCACCGCCGGGAACGTCACTGAGCCGCTGCTAGGCTGCGGCCCGACCGAGTGATGCACCGTGCTCGGGGACGCCGTGGGCGTCGATGCGCCGGTCTTGGTGGCCGTGGCCTCCGCCGACACCGACGCGGCCGGCGCGGCCGGGCCCGACGACCCGCTGCTCGCCATGGCCGTGCTCGAGGCGGCGGCACTGCCGGCGCCGCCGGCGGCCGAGGCCGAGCCCGATGATCCCCCGCATGCGGCTAGCAGCAGCACCAGCGCTCCGAGCCCGGTAGCTGCGGCCCACCCGCTTTTACGCATAACCTGTCTCCAATTCACAGCGATGACTCGTTCCTGATCAAGCCCGTCCAGGTCCGAGCCCGAGGTGTTACGAGCGTTCCCGGGCCGTCAAGCTGACCGGCCCGGGAACGCTGGAGCCTAGCCGAGATGACGTCAGCCGCCCGTGACGTTGCTCCTGGAGAGCTTGATCACGTGCCACACGCCGCCGATGCCGTTGCCCTTGACGCCGAGCGGCTTGGCGCCCTTGAACGTGTACAGCGGCATGCCGTCGTAGGTGACCTGCTTAGCGCCGTTCACGTCCGAGACCGTGCCGAGCGTGCCCAGGCCGGTGACGGCCGCGCTCGCCACGGGGCTGCCGGTCAGCGGCAGCCAGATCTGGGCGCAGGAGCCGGTGCAGGTCGGCGGGCCGTTCTTGGTGTCCTTGTCGTACGTGTAGAGGACCTGCCCGTTGGCCTCGGCGAGCACGAAACCGAGGGCGGACTTCTGCACGATCAGCACGACCGACCCCTTCGGCGGCCCGGCCAGTGCGCCGCTGGTCGCCTGGCCGGCCGCCTTGGCGGTGTTGGTCGGGGTCGAGTTCGAGGTGCCCGATGATCCCGACGATCCCCCGCACGCGGTTAGCAGCAGGAGTAGCGAACCGAGCCCGGCAGCTGCTGCCCACCCGCTCTTGCGCATAACGACTCTCCATTCGAGGTTCAGTGGTTCCTTGGGACAAGCCCCGGGGTCCTTTGAACGGTGACCCCGTTCCCAATACGCCGGAAACGTACCAGACTGCCGGCCCGGCCGGCGGCTTCTTAGCCGCTACTTAGTGATCCGTGCTAATCCGGCCGCATAGCCAGGCCAGAGACATCGGGTAACGATAGTCGATGGCCATGTGCCCGGCCTCGAAAAGCTCGAAATGCACCAGGTCATCGGCCACCCCGATGTCCCGGAGCGCGGCACGGAACGCCTCGGCGCCGAGGTCGAGGTGAAATTCGTCCCTCGTGCCGGCGTCGATCCAGATGGCCCGCAGCCCCCGCAGCGCGTCCGCGTAGGACGGCACCATCCGCACCGGGTCCCAGTCCAGCCACCGTTGCCACACGGCGGGCCGGAGCACCCCGGTCGCCGGGTCGAACGGCAGGTCCACGGTGCCGTCGTCGTTCGCGGAGAAGCAGGCCGCCACGCCGAGCACCGTGAGCAGCGACATGTCCTCCTCCTTGGTGAAGGACACCCGGGAGCTGAAGTCCTGCCACCAGCGCCAGATGTCGCCGTCGTAGCGGCGCAGGTGCCGGACGGCGGTGGCGAACCCGGGGATGTAGCAGTACTCGTACAGCGTGTCGCCCGCGTGCGTGGCCAGCGCGCCGAACAGGTCCGGCCGGAGCATCGGCGTGATCATCGAGCCGAACCCGCCGCTGGACTTGCCCATGATGGCCCGGTGCGCGGCATCGGGCAGCGTGCGGTACCGCGCGTCCACCCAGGGCACGACCTCCTCGCACAGGTAGGAGTGGTACCGCCCGGTGCCTGGTGAGTCGACGAACTGGCTGCCGCCGTAACCGGTCCACGCGTCGACGTACACCACGATGGCCGGCGGTGCCTCGCCGCGGGCGAACACCGCGTCGGCCGCCTCGGGGAACGGCTGCCGGAAGGCGCCCCGGTTCCGCCACATGGCCACGTGCCCGGTGTAGCCCTGGATGACGTACACCGCCGGGTACCTGCGGTCCGGCTCGTCGTCATACCCCGGCGGGAGGTACACGGGCAGCGGCCGCTCGTACGGGTCGCCGAGCGGGTTACCCCGCAGCAACTCGCTGCTGATGACTCGCTCGTCGATGCGGCCGGCGAGATCCGCGGACCAGGGCAGCATGGCTCCTCCCCAGGGGGGCATAGGGGGGACGGGCAGTCCCCCTATACGGGGGTCCCCCGGGGGGTCGTCCCCCGGGGTAGAGCACAGCCTACGACGCCGCGAGGTGGGCCCGGATGGCCGCCGTGACGGGACCGGGCGTCTGGTAGGGGGCCAGGTGCGAGGCGCCGCGGATGACCCGGAGCCGGGAGTCCGTGATGCCGGTGGCGGCCATCGCGCCCTGCCACGGCGGCGCGGCCGGGTCCTCGGCCCCCGCGATGACCAGCGTGGGCGCCTTGATCGCGCCGAGCGCGGGACGCAGGTCCATCCCGGCGATGGCCTCGCCGCAGCCGGCGTAGCCGCCCGGGTCGGTGCCGCGCAGCATGCCGAGCACGCGCGCGACGGCCGCGGGCTCGCGGGCGATGAAGCCGGGGGTGAACCAGCGCGGCGGCATCATCCCGGCGATCGCCGCCATCCCGTCCGAGCGCACCAGCGCGGCCCGGTCCAGCCAGGCCTGCCGTGACGGCATCGGGGTGATCGCCGCGCAGCACACCACCAGGGAAGAGATCCGTTCCGGCGCGTTGGCCGCGAGCCACAGCCCGATCATCCCGCCGATGGAGATCCCGCAGTAGGCGGCCGTGGTGACGCCGTGCTCGCGCATCAGGCCGAGCACGTCGGTGCCGAGTTCGGCGATGGAATAGGGCCCGGGCGGGGCGTCGGACCGCGCGCCGGGCTCCCCGTGACCGCGCAACTCGAACCTGATCAGCCGGTAGCTCTCGCGCAGCACCCGGGCCTGGGCGTCCCAGATGGCCCGGGTGGTGCCGATGGGGTTGGCCAGGATGACCACGGGCGCGCTGTCCGGTCCCTCGAGCGAGGCGGCCAGGCGGACTCCCCCCGGGCCGGCACTAGACATCGAAGAAGACGGTCTCGCGGGTGCCCTGCAGGTGGATGTCGAACCTGAGGTCGCCTTCCGGCTCGGGCACCGCGATGAGCGTGGCCCGCCGCTGCTGCCCGTCGACGGAGCACAGCACCGGGTCCGCGGCGTTGGCCGCCATCTCGTCGGGGAAGTACATCCGGGTGACCACGCGGTCGAGCAGCCCGCGGGCGAACACCGACACGTCCAGGTGCGGCGCCTCGATGCTGCCGTCCGGGGTGGGCAGCGGCCCGGGCTTGACCGTGACGATGCGGTACGAGCCGTCCGGCGCGGTCGGGCACCGGCCGAAGCCGCGGAAGCTCTGGTAGCCGCCGGGGGCGGGCCCGCGCGGGTCGTCGGGGTGGGCGAACCGCCCGTCGGGCCCGGCCTGCCAGGTCTCGATCAGCCCGTCCGGGATGATGTTCCCGGCACCGTCGTACAGCCGCCCGATGATGGTGATCGCGCCCGGGGTGCCCTCAGGCACCACGAACGGGCCGTCGGGCCACGGCAGCCGCATCGCGAAGTACGGGCCCACCGTCTGGGAAGGCGTCATCCCTGGCACTGTCGTTGCGCCCCTCACTCGAAGACTCTGCTATTCGAAGGCGGTCGCGTCGCGGCCGCGCAGCACGATGTCCCACTGGTAGCCGAGAGCCCACTCCGGCTGGGTGAGCTCGATGTCGAACCTGGCGATCAGCCGCTGCCTCGCCGTCTCGTCGGGCACCGAATTGAAGATCGGGTCGAGCGGCAGCAGCGGGTCGCCGGGGAAGTACATCTGGGTGACCAGCCGCTGGGTGAACGCGCGGCCGAACAGCGAGAAGTGGATGTGCGCCGGGCGCCAGGCGTTGTAGTGGTTCCCCCACGGGTAGGAGCCCGGCTGGATGGTGACGAACCGGTACCGGCCGGCCGAGTCGGTGATGGCGCGGCCGATCCCGTCGAAGTTCGGGTCGAGCGGCGCGGGGTGGTGCTCGCGCGAGTGCCGGTAGCGCCCGGCCGCGTTCGTCTGCCAGATCTCGATCAGCGTGTCCGGCACCGGCCGCCCGTCCGAGTCGAGCACCCGCCCGGTCACGATGATCCGCTGCCCCTGCGGCTCGCCGTCGTGCTGGGTGGTCAGGTCCGCGTCCGTGGGCGTGATGAGGCTGTCGCCGAGCAGCGGGCCGGTCACCTCGGTGAGCCGGTGCGGCAGCAGCACGAGCGGGCGCTTCGGGTGGCGCAGCGCGGTCGAGCGGTACCCCTCGAAGTCCAGCGGCGGGTGCAGGCCCGCCGCCGGGCGCTCGTACGACGGCAGGACCAGCTTGCCGGCGTCCGGCGTGACCAGGGACGTCGATACGTCAGCGGTCATTGTGACTCCCTTTGAAAACTACGCAGTGCGTCCAGCTCGGCCGGGCTGGGCGCGGCGATGATCTCAGGCTCGGCGGCCACGGCCAGGTCCCAGCCGGCGCGCTCCTTGGCGGCCGCGGCGGATACGCCCGGGTACAACCCGGTCAGGGTGAATTCGAGCGTCGCCGGATCGGGCTCCAGGACGCCCAGGTCGGTGATGATCTTCTGCGGCCCGGCGCCGGTGAGCCCGAGCCGTTCCCGGTCCCCCGGTCCCGACCCGTAGCCGACGGAGGTGACGAAGTCCACCCGCTCGACGAACGACCGGATGCTCTGCCTGACCACGACGATCACCTCACGGCAGGAGGCGGCGATCTCCGGCGCCCCGCCCGCTCCGGGCAGGCGCACCCTCGGGTTACGGTAATCCCCGCCGATCACGGTGGTGTTGATGTTCCCGAACTTGTCGATCTGAGCGGCGCCGAGGAAGCCGACGTCGATGCGGCCGGGCTGCAGCCAGTAGTTGAAGATCTCGGGCACGCTGATCACCGCGTCCGCCGTCTCGGCCAGGATGCCGTCGCCGATCGACAGCGGCAGCTGGCCGGGCTTGGCCCCGATCGTGCCCGACTCGTAGATCAGCACCAGGTCCGGCGCGTGCGTGGCCCGGGCCAGGTTGGCGGCCGCGCTGGGCAGCCCGATCCCGACGAAGCAGGTCATGCCGTTACGCAGCGCCCGGGCCGCGGACACCGTCATCATCTCGTCGGCCGTGTAGGCGATCTCTGTGCGCTCCTCGCTCATCTGCGATGTCATAGCTGCCCCGCGGGAACCGAGTAAACCTGCTCGTCCAGCCACCGGGTGAACGCGTCGCGGTCCCGGGCGATGGCGTCCCAGGCCACGTAGTAGTCATTGTCACGGGCCGAGTAGCCCATCGCGTAGGAGGGGTGCGCCCCGCCCGGCGCCGGCGCCACGAAGCTCACCGTCCAGGCGGGCAGGACCACCGCCCCGGGGCGGGGGTCGAGTTCGTCGACGATCTCCTCCACGGTGACCACCGAGCGCTCGGACGCCAGCACGGCCTCCTTCTGCACGCCGGTGATCCCCCACAGCTGGACGTTCCCCGACCGGTCGGCGCGCTGGGCGTGGATGACCGCCACATCGGGCCGGATGGCCGAGACCGCGGTCAGCGTCTCGCCGGTGAACGGGCAGGTGATCGGCTTGATGGTCGGCGCGGACCCGTAGCCGCCGTTGAGCGTCTCCAGCCCTGTGCCGTTGTAGCCGCGCAGCACGGCGAACGGCAGCCCGGACGCGCCGGCCACGTAGCGGTTGGCCATCCCCGCGTGGCTGTGCTCCTCTATCTCCAGCGGGACCGGCCAGGAATGCTCCACCGCGTCGCGGAACCTGTGCAGCGAGCCGACGCCCGGATTGCCGCCCCAGGAGAAGATCAGCTTGCGCGCGCAGCCCGCCCCGATGAGCTGGTCGTAGACCAGATCCGGGGTCATCCTGATCAGGGTCAGGTCCCGCCGCCGCTGCCTGATCACCTCGTGCCCCGCGGCGAACGGGATCAGGTGCGTGAACCCCTCCATCGCCACGGCGTCCCCATCGTGGATCGCCCGCCCCACGGCCTCGGCGAGTGAGACGATCTCCGCCATGTCCCTCCACGGGTTAGTTTGCCTACGCTAACGATAACGCCTCACCGGCCGCCATGAGTACAGTCGTTCGCATGTCGGACGCACGTGTGTGGCGAGCGAACAACTTCCCAGCTCGCAGCACTGGGGCCCCCGACAAGAGCGTAAACGGACGAGGCCATTTCGGCCAGGGCAGCTACGGTACGTCATTCGCGGCCCGGGCTTCCGCGAGCGCGCGCTGCGCGATCGGGAAGGCCCGGTTGGCGACCGGCACGCCCGCGTACACCGCGACCTGGAGCAGGACCTCCCGGATCTGCTCCGGGGTGAGGCCGTTGCGCAGCGCGGCCTTGACGTGCATGGCCAGCTCGTGCTCGTGCTGCATGGCCGCGAGGACGGCCAGCGTGACCAGGCTGCGCTCGGCCCGGGAGAGCCCCGGGCGGGACCAGATGTCGCCCCAGGCGTAGCGCGTGATGAAATCCTGGAACGGCTCGGTGAACGGGGTGGTCCCCGCCACCGCCCGGTCGACGTGCTCGTCCCCGAGCACCTCGCGCCGGACCGTCATGCCACGCCGGGTGCGTTCGGCGTCATCCATTGGGAGCCCCCAGCGACTGGTGCGCGTCGAGCGCGGCGGTGATGAAGGCATCGGTGGCGCCCAGGTAGCCGGACGGCTCGAGCGCGGCGTCGATCTGCTCGGCGGTGATGCCGGCCGCCGAGAGCCGTTCCTCCAGCTTGGGCACGGCCAGCAGCACGTCGCGCAGCGGCAGCCCGGCGCTCACGGCCCGGGCGCCCGCCTCGGCCACCAGGTCGTGCGCCTGGGCCCCGCCGAGCACGCCGGCCAGCATCGAGGCGACGTGCTCCGCGAGCGGCAGGCCCTTGGTCGCGGCCAGGTTGGCGGCCATCCGCGACGTGTCCACGACGAGCCCGGACAGCAGCTCGGCCGCCCAGCTCACGGCCGAGCCGGTCAGCCGGAGCAGGGCGGTCAGCGGCTCCCATTCGGCGTGCCAGGCCCCGGCCGCGCGCTGCAGCTCCTGCTCCGTGGCCACGGCCAGGGTGGCCAGCAGCCCGGGGACCTGCCTGGTGCAGCCGAGGATGGCGATCGAGGCGACCGGGTTGCTCTTGTGTGGCATCGCCGAGGAGCCGCCGCGCCGCGGCGACGCCGCCGGGACCTGCGGATCGGGCCCGCGCTGATCGGCACCGCGCTGTTCGGCACCGCGCTGTTCGGCACCGCGGGCCCCGGCGCCCTCGCTGACCTCGCCGATCTCCGACTGGGCCAGCAGGGTGACATCCCTGGCGATCTTGCCGAGCGCCGCCGCGACCCGGGCCAGCGCGGCGCCCAGGTCGACCATCCGCAGCCGGTCCGTGTGCCAGGGCAGCACGGGCAGCGCCAGGCCGAGTTCCTCGGCGAGCAGCGCCGCGACCCGCGGGCCGGCCTCGCCCAGCGAGGCGAGCGTGCCCGCCGCGCCGCCGAACTGCACCGCCAGCCGCCGCGAGCGCACCGCGGCCAGCCCCTCGCGAGCCTCGTCCAGGCTGGTCAGCCAGCCCGCCGCGACCAGGCCGAAGGTCACCGGCACGGCCTGCTGGAGCAGCGTGCGGCCGATCATGATCGAGGCCCGGTGCGCCTCGGCCAGGCCGGCCGCGGCCCCGGCCGCCCGGGCCAGGTCGGCCCGGATGACGTCGATGGCCCGCTTGGCGAGCAGCATCGCGGCGGTGTCGATGATGTCCTGGCTGGTGGCGCCGCGGTGCACGGCGCTGACCGCGGTCTGCGGCACGCGTCGCGCCAGCGCCCGCGCCAGCCCGGGAACCGGGTTCCCGGTCAGGGCCGCGAGTTCGCCCAGCTCGTTAGGTTCAAAGTTCTCCGCCCTGGCCGTCGCGGTGACCGCCTCGCCGGCACCCGCCGGCGCCAGGCCGGCCCGCTCCAGCGCCCGGGCCAGCGCGGCCTCGGTGTCCAGCATGGCCTGCAGCCACGCGGTGTCGCCCGCCTCGACGCCACCCCTGGCGAAAACGCCGCCGAACAGCCCTCGCGCGTTCGGCCCCTCCTGGTCAGGCATGTCCGAGATCCGTCCTCTCCCGTCTCCGGCTCCCCACGATAGAGGCCCAGCCTCTTCTGTACAGCTACCTCGGCTAGAGCCGTCCGGTGTCATGATTTATCGTCAGATCATGACCGAGCATGTTCCGGGCGATGCCCGCCTTCCGCAGCGCAAACACCTCACTACCGAGATCCCCGGTCCCGTCTCGCGCGAGCTGCTGGCCCGCCGCGAGCACGCGGTGGCCCGCGGGGTCAGCCACGTGCTGCCGGTGTTCGTCACCGACGCGGGCGGCGGCGTGATCGTGGACGCCGACGGCAACTCCCTGATCGACTTCGGGTCCGGCATCGCCGTGGTGTCAGTGGGCAACGCGGCCCCCCGGGTGGCCGCCCGGGTGGCGGAGCAGGCAGCGAGGTTCACCCACACCTGCTTCATGGTGACCCCATACGAGGGCTACGTCGAGGTCTGCGAGGAACTCGGGCGCCGGACGCCGGGGACGTACGAGAAGCGCTCCGCGCTGTTCAACTCGGGCGCGGAGGCCGTGGAGAACGCGGTGAAGATCGCCAGGCACGCGACCGGGCGGCAGGCCGTCGTGGCGTTCGACCACGCCTATCACGGGCGCACCAACCTCACCATGGCGCTCACCGCCAAGAACATGCCCTACAAGGACCGGTTCGGGCCGTTCGCCGGCGAGATCTACCGGATGCCGATGGCTTACCCGCTGCGCTGGCCGGGCGGCCGCGAGGCGTGCGCGTCCGATGCCCTCCCCACGGTCAAGAGCCTGATCCACACCCAGGTGGGCGAGGACAACGTGGCCGCCGTGATCATCGAGCCGATCCAGGGCGAGGGCGGGTTCGTGGTGCCGCCGGACGGGTTCCTGCCCGGGCTGGCCGAATTCTGCCGCGAGCACGGGATCGTGTTCATCGCCGACGAGATCCAGACCGGGTTCTGCCGCACCGGCGACTGGTTCGCCTGCGAGCACGAGGGCGTGGTGCCCGACATGGTCACCACCGCCAAGGGCATCGCGGGCGGGCTGCCGCTGGCCGGGGTGACCGGGCGCGCCGAGATCATGGACTCGGTGCACGCGGGCGGCCTGGGCGGGACGTACGGCGGCAACCCGGTGGCCTGCGCGGCGGCGCTCGGCGCCATCGAGACCATGGCGGCCGGGGACCTGGCCGGGCGGGCGCGCCGGATCGGCGAGATCATGCTGCCGCGGCTGCACGGGCTGGCGGAGAAGTACCCGGTCATCGCCGACGTGCGCGGCCGCGGCGCGATGCTGGCCATCGAGCTGACCAGGCCGGGGACGCTCGACCCCGACCCGGCCACCACCACGGCCGTCACCCGGGCCTGCCACCAGGCCGGGCTGGTCACGCTGACCTGCGGGACGTTCGGCAACGTGATCCGCTTCCTGCCGCCGCTGGTGATCGGCGAGGACCTGCTGGACGAGGGCCTGTCCATCCTCGAGGACGCCTTCGCCTCGATCTGACCACCGCCCAGCGCCGCCCGGGGCGCCTACGACCCGGATGCCCCGAGCGGGCTTGGCGCGGTGAACTCCACGCGCAGCACGGGCTGGCCGTCCGGCAGCACCACGGTCACCGTCCTGGCCGGGCGGAACCCGGGGTTCACCGTGCTCAGGTAGCCGAGGGCGGCCCGCACGTACGCGGCGCGCGCCAGGTGGGCCGCCTGACCGGTCACGGCCAGGTCGGCGAAGCGCAGCGGGACGCCGGCGCTCGCGCCGGAGCCGATGTTCCCGAACTGCACGATGCTGACCGGCTGGTGCCTGGCCAGCGCGGCGAGCGCCAGCAGCAGCCGGGAGTCGACCTGGCCCGAGGTCAGCTGCGCGCCCGGGAGCGGCGGGACCGTGATCCGCCGGTCCTTCAGCAGCGCGGCCCCGGCGGTCATCCTGGCGGCCAGGCCGGCCGTGAGCGCGGTCTGGTACGCGGCGGCCCCGTGCGAGGCGATCACCCGGACGGTGATGCCCGCAGGCCCGGAGCCGAAGGACGACAGGACCGCCGGTGCCCAGGCGGCGGCGAGGCTGCTGCCGAACAGGTCCCGGACGGCGGCCGTCTCCACGACCACGGCCGCGTGCACCGGGTCAGGCGAGGCCGGCCCGAGCACCAGCAGGTGGTCCGCGGGGAACCCGTGCGCCGTGAGCGCGGCGTACATCACCCGGTCACAGGACACGATGACGCCGTGGCTGACCTGCTGGTCGACCCAGGCGGCCGCCTCCCCGCGGACCGCCGCCTCCTGGCGGGGCAGGGCGGCACTGGCCCCGCTGTTCGCCGGGCCATTCGCTGGGCCGCTCGCCAGCGGGCGGGTGAAGTGCCTGACCGCCACCACGGCCAGCGACCCCGCGGCGAAGGCGGTTACCAGCAGGACGGCCAGCAAGGCCAGGAAGCGGCCCGCTGGCGCGGGAGCAGCCGGCCCGCCCGAGGCCGGCCCCGGCTGGCCCGGCCGTAGCCTGGGCGCGGGCCGGGACCGGGTGCCCGGCCGGGAGCCGCCGACCGGCCCGAGCCACTCGGTGACCTCGTCCTCGGCGACGGGCCCGGCGTTGGCGGGCCGCCCGGGCTGGGGGCGGGGCTCTGGCTGGACGCGGGGCCCGGGCTCGGCGACGATGCGCTCGGGCTCGGTGCGCTCAGGCTCGGCGGCCGGGGGCAGGCCGGGGGCCGCGGCACCGGGGACACGCTGGGGCAACTGCCCGCCGCGATCCTCGTCTCCCATGCCGTTCAAACCCCTTGCCCAGTGCGCACGGTATAGCGCAGCACAGGATAGGCGGTCGTTCAAGCAACACCGCGAAATGAAATAAGAAGTCCGCAGATTCCCGGCAGGCGGCACGGACGGGCGGAGGCGGGCGCCGAGGGGTGGCGGGAACGGTCCGGGGGGCTGGAAACCGGGCCCGTTCGGGATGAATGATCGCGGGATGGGTACGGCGGTCAGCTCATGCCGGTGGCGGAGGCGGAGCGGGACCTGGGGTCGCGCGGGTGCCAGGAGCCGCGGGCCACGCTGCTGAGGAAGCCGTCCACGGCGCGGTTGAAGACGCCGGGTTCTTCCAGGTTGGCGGTGTGGCCGGTGCGCGGCAGGACGACCAGGCCGGAGGTGGGGATGGTGCGCTTGAGCATCAGCGCGGGTTCCAGGCAGCCCTCGTCCTCGTCGCCGACCAGGATCAGGACCGGAACGCCGATGCGGGCCAGTTCGGCGGTGAGCGCGTAGAGAGAGGGCCGGGCGGCCTGGACGCCGCGCATGGTCAGCGCGCTGCCCAGCGAGGAATGCCCGGCCAGCGCGGCGGCGAACTCGGCCCAGCCGCGCGGGTTCTTGTCCTGGAACTGGACCCGGGCCGGGCCGGCCGCGTACCGTTCGGCGACCTTCGCCGCGCCCTCGGCCGCGAACGCGGCGGCGGTGAGCACGGACTCGGCGCGGAAGGCCTCGGCACGCTCGGGCTCCGCCCCGTAGCCCGCGCCGGCCACGACCGCCGACCGGACCCGGTCGGGGTGGCTGAGCACCAGGTGCAGCGCGGTGAAGCCGCCCATCGACAGCCCCACCAGGTGCGCCCGGTCGATAGCCAGGCCGTCGAGCACCGCGACGGCGTCCGCGACCGCTCTGGCCTGGGAGTACGCGTCCGGATCGGTGGGCACCTCGGAGGGCGGGTAGCCGCGGGCGGCGTAGGTGACGCAGTGGTAGGTCCCGGAGAAGAACCGGACCTGCGGCTCCCAGCTGCGGTGATCGCCGGCGAACTCGTGGATGAACAGGAGCGGCTCGCCGGTGCCCGTTTCCTCGGCGTGCAGCGTGACGCCATCATCGGTCACGATCGCTGGCATGGCGGCTCCCCTAGGATCTGGCCCTGGATCTGGCTGCTGGCCTCACTCGGATTCCTCTTTTACCGGATCTGCGCCCATGATGTGCTGATATGTCCGAGCTGAGGCGGCGACGGCATCTCCTTCGGCCAGCGCGGCCAGGATCTCGTCGTGCTGGCGGGCGGACTCGGCGTGGCTGCGCGCCACCCGGGGACCGCCGTGCAGCGAGGCCCACAGCAGCCGCATCAGCGACAGCAGCAGCGGGCTGCGGGCGCAGGAGTACACGGTGAAGTGGAACTCCCGGTTCAGCTCCGCGTAGCCCGGGTCGTCCTCGGGGAGCGCGCGCATCTGATCGTTCAGCTCGCGCAGCCGGGCCAGGCCGGCGGCGTCGATCTTGCGGGCGGCCAGCGACGCGCCGAGCGACTCGAGCGCCGCCCGGATCTGGAAGTTCTCCTCGACCCGGCCCATGTCCGGCTCGACCACGGTGAAACCCCGGTGGGTGTCGCAGATCAGCAGCCCTTCGGATTCCAGCCGCCGCATCGCCTCGCGGACCGGCGTCTGGCTGACTCCGAAGCGCTGCGCCAGGTCGCGCTGGCGCAGCTGCTCGCCCGGTTCCAGCTCGCCGGTGATGACCAGCTCGCGGATGAGGGCGGCTACCAGGTCGGTCTTGCTGACGTAGCCGGGGACTTCCGTGGTCATGCGTCACCTCCGGTTGCTCGCGCGAGGGCCGCGAGAGCGCAGACCCGGGCCGGGGTGAGCGGCAGCCGGCCGACACTGCCGGGCAGGCCGAGCGCGTCGCGGACCGCGTTCGCCACCGCGGCGCCGGCCGCGCTGACGCCCCCCTCGCCCGCGCCCATCACGCCGAGCGGGTTGCCCGGTGCCGGGGCGTCCTGGGACAGCAGCACGTCGACCGGGGGGATTTCAGCCGCGGTGGGCAGCCGGTACTCGATGAACGTGGTCGCCTGCGGCTGGCCCGCCTCGTCGTAGCCGAACTCCTCCAGCAGCGCCCCGCCGATGCCCTGGGCCACCCCGCCCCTGAGCTGGCCCTCCACCAGCATCGGGTTGATCGCCCGGCCCACCTCGTAGGCGACCAGGTAGCGCAGCACCCGGACCCGCCCGGTGCCGGTGTCCACCTCCACCACCGCGGCGTGCACGCCGTAGGGATAGGTCATGTGCGAGACCTCGAACCGGCGGCGGGCGGACAGCCCGGCCGGCTCGCCCGGCTCCAGGTACCCGCTGGCGGGCGCCGCCGCCCGGGCGATGCCGGCCAGCGTGATCCGGGTCTGCGGGTCGCCGCGGACGCAGACCGAGCCGCCGGCCACCTCGAGGTCCCCCTCGGCGGCTTCGAGGATGCGCGCGGCCAGCTGGACGGCCCGCTGCCGGACCGCGGTCGCGGCCTGGTGCACCGCGCTGCCGCCGACCACGGTCGACCGGGACGCCCAGGACCCGGCTCCGAACGGCTGGCCGGCGGTGTCGCCGGCGATGACGCGGACGGCGCCCGGATCGACGCCGAGGGCGTCCGCGGCGATCTGCGCGAGCACGGTCTCGATGCCCTGGCCCACCGAGGTCCCGCCGGAATACACGTGCACGGCGCCGGACCGGCTCACGGTCACGTCGGCGGTCTCCTGCGGCCCCAGCCCGCTCTTCTCCACGAACATGGCCAGCCCGAAGCCGCGTGGCTTGCCCGGTTCGCCGGCCCGCGCGCGGTAGCCGAGGCGGCCGGCCTCCCTGACCGCCGCCGCGAGCAGGGCCGGGTAGTCGCCGGTGTCCAGGATCATGTCGGTGCCCAGGGTCCGCAGCGGGCGCTCGTGCGGCATCTCGCTCCTGGTGAGCAGGTTGCGCTCGCGCAGCAGGACCGGGTCGATGCCGAGCCGGGTGGCGGCCACGTCGAGCAGGTGCTCGCGTGCCGCGGTGCCCTCGAACCGGCCCGGCGCCCGGTAGGTCCCGCACGGTGTCTTGTTGGTGAGCACCACCCGGATCCGCCCCTGGTAGGCGGGCACGCGGTAGGGGCCGGGGAGCATGGCGGCGGTTAGTTCGGCCACCGCGACGCCGTGGGTGCGGCAGTAGGCGCCGTTGTCCTGGACGATGTCGTCGGTCAGGCCGAGGATCCGGCCGTCGGCATCGAAGGCCGCGGCCACGCGGTGGTGCTGCTGGCGGGAGTGGTTCACCGCCATCAGGTGCTCGGCCCGGTCCTCGGCCCACTTGACCGGGCGGCCCAGGTGCGTGGCCAGCCACGGGACGAGGAAGTCCTCGGGGTAGAACTCGCCGCGGACGCCGAACCCGCCGCCCGCGTCGATCGCGTGCACGCGGATCAGCGTCTCGTCCACGCCGAGCATGTCCGCCAGCAGGTCGCGGTTCCACACCGGGACCTTGGTCATGCCGAAGATGCTGAGCTCGCCGCGGGCGGGGCCCGGCACGGCCAGCAGGCACCGCGGCTCGAGCGGGACGCCGCTGTGCCGGCCGACGGCGAGCTCGATCCGAACGACGTGCGCGGCGGCGGCGAAGGCGGCGCCGGTGTCGCCGTAACCCCGGGTGAGCTCGGCCGCGGTGTGGTGCGGCTGTTCCCGGGTGGCATCGAGGACCGCGGGCTGCCCCGCGATGTCGATCTCGACCAGCTCGGCGGCGTCCTCGCAGGCGTAGGGGTCGTCGCCGGCCACCACGGCGAGCGGCTCGCCCACGTACCTGACGGTGTCGCGGGCGAGCACGGGCTGCAGGAACGGGCTCAGGTCGACGCCGGCGACGGCCAGCCTGACCGGGATCACCAGGTTCCGCGGGAGGTCGTCCGCCGTGACGACGGCGGCGACGCCGGGAGCCTTCCTGGCTTGCGTCACGTCGAGCTCGCGGATGAGGCCATGAGCGGCAGGGGACCGGACGATCCGGGCGTGGAGCTGTCCCGGCGCGCTGAAGTCGTCACCGAAGCGGCCGCGGCCGCGCAGCAGCCGGGGATCCTCGGCACGCGGCAGCCTCGTTCCGACGGCGGTCATGGTCCCGCGGGTTTCTGCCGGGCCCGGGCGGTGGCCAGGACCGCCTCGACGATGCCCTGGTAACCGGTGCAGCGGCACAGGTTGGCGGCGACCAGCTCGCGGGCCTCGGCTTCGGTGAGTTCCGCGGGGCTCTCGGCCAGGGCGGCGTTCTCGGCCAGGTACGCCTCGGTGAGCATGAGGAAGCCGGGGGTGCAGAACCCGCACTGCAGCGCGTGATGATCGCTGAACGCCTGCTGCAGGTCGGACAGCCGCTCGCCGTCGGCCAGCCCCTCCACCGTGCGGACCTCGGCCCCGTCGGCCTGCACGCCGAAGACCAGGCAGGCCCGGACCGGCTGGCCGTCCACGATCACCGTGCACGCCCCGCAGATGCCGTGCTCGCAGCCGAGGTGGGTACCGGTGTAGCCGAGGTCGTGGCGGAGCATGTCGGCCAGCGTCCGCCGGGCCTCGACCACCAGCTCGTGCGCGCGGCCGTTGACCGTGACGGAGATGGCGTGCATGTCCTTCATGGCGCTCCGTTCAGGGCCGCGCTCACCTCGTGCGGCAGCACCGGGATGTGGTCGAAGCACACGTCCGTGCCGGACAGCGCGTCGTTGATGGCGTTGAGGACGGCGGCCGGGGCGCCGATCGTGCCGCCCTCCCCCATTCCCTTGGCGCCCGTCTCGCTGAACCGCGAGGGCGTCTGCAGGTGGACGATGTCCACGGCGCACATCTCCGCCGCGGTGGGCGCCAGGTAATCCATCAGGGTGGCGCTGACCGGCTGGCCCGCGGCGTCGAAGCACACCCGCTCGAGCAGCGCGGCGGCCGCGCCCTGGGTGACGCCGCCACGCACCTGCCCGTCGACCACCATCGGGTTGATGACCACGCCGCAGTCCTCGACCACCAGGTACCGGTGCAGGCGGATCGCGCAGGTGCCCGGGTCGATCACCACCATGACCGCGTGGCAGGAGTTGGAGAAGGTGCCGGGCGGGTCGAAGGTGGCCCGGGCCTCCAGCCCGTAGCGCAGGTCCTCGGCCAGCCGGTGCGCCTGGAAATGGGCCAGCCTGGCCAGCTCGGGGATGCCGATCGCGGCGGTGTCGTCGCCGCGGACGCGGGCCGTGCCCCCGGCCAGCTCGATGTCGGCCGGGCTGGCCTCCAGCTGGCTGGCGGCGATCTTCTTGAGCTGGCCGGCGACCATGTCCGCCGCCCGGCCGGCGGCGCCGCCGCCGATCACCACCGAGCGGCTGCCCCAGGTGCCCCAGCCGTAGGAGGCCAGGTCGGTGTCACCCTGCCGCAGCCGCACCTGGTCCGGGTGGACGCCCAGGCGGTCGGCCACGATCTGCGCGAAGGTCGTCTCGTGCCCCTGGCCGTGCCCGCAGGTACCGGTGGTGACGATGACCTCGCCGGTCGGATCCATCCGCACCAGGGCGGTGTCGTAGCCGGGCGTCATCCGCATCCGGCGCTGGGACATGGCCGGGGTGCCGTAGGCGGTGCGCTCGGAGAAGCAGGCGTAGCCGATGCCCGCGTGCTGGCCTCGCCGCCGGAGCCGGTCGCGTTCGGCGGGCCAGGCCTGCTCGGCTACGCGCTTTTCCGCCAGGTCGAGGGATTCGAGGTAGCTGCCCTCGTCGTAGGTGATCTTGTTGATCCCGGTGTAGGGAAAGTCGTCCCGGCCGATCAGGTTGGCCCTTCGCACCTGCAGCGGGTCGAGCCCCAGGGCGGCGCCGGCCTTCTCCATCAGCCGCTCCATGACCAGCACGATCTGCGGCCGGGACACGCCCCGGTACGGCGCGGCGGGGGCCTTGTTGGTGGCGACGGCCCGGCCGCGGGCCCGGTACGCGGGCACCTTGTACACCCCGGGCAGTTCGGTGGCGGCCATCAGCGGCTCGACCGCGCAGGTGAACGGGAACACCGAGTACGCCCCGGTATCGCAGTCGATCTCCGCGTCCAGGCCCAGGATCCTGCCTTCCGCGTCGAAGGCGGCTTTTACCTGATAGCGCTGCTCGTGGCCGTGGAAGGCGGCGGTCAGGTTCTCCTGCCGGTCCTCGGCCCAGCGCACCGGCCGCCGCAGCCGCAGCGCGGCCGCCGCCACCGCCACCTCCTCCCGGCCGACCACGCACTTGAGCCCGAACCCGCCGCCGACGTCCGGGGCGATCACCCTGATGGAGCGCTCCGGCATGTTCAGCGCCTGGGCGACCCCTGAACGGACCTGATGCGGCACCTGGGTGGAGACGTACATGACCAGCTGATCGTCGCGGTCGTCCCATTCGGCCAGGCAGGCACGTCCTTCCAGCGGCAGGGCGGCGACCCGGGCGCTGCGGAAGGTGGCGCTGACGGTGGCTTTCGCCTCCGCGAAGATCTGCGGCAGCCGGTCGTCGTCGAACATCAGCAGGTCGACCAGGCGGTTACCGCGGGCTTCTTCGTGCAGCCTGGGCGCCCCGGCGGCGCCGGCGGTCTCGATGCTGGCCACGGCGGGCAGCGGATCCCACTCCACCTCGACCAGTTCGGCCGCGTCCTCGGCCCGGTAGGCGTCGTCGGCGATCACCACCGCGACCGGCTCGCCCACGAACCGGACCCGGTCTCCTGCGAGGATGGGCATTCCGGTGGGCACGAACTCGTCGCGTTCCAGCATCGCGAGCAGGCAGGGATGGCCCAGGCTCGCCGCGGTGAACAGGCCCGCCACGCCCGGGGCCTGGCTGGCGGCGGTGCCGTCGATCCTGCCGACCCGGGCATGGGCGTGCGGGCTGCGGGCGAACGCGGCGTGCAGCAACCCCGGGCGGGTGAGGTCGCCGGTGAACCGGCCCCGGCCCAGCAGCATCCGGCGGTCTTCCTTGCGGGGCACCGCGGCGCCTATCCAGCCGTTCATGCGGGACCGGCCGGACCGGGTGGATCTTCCGGAACGGGTGGATCGGCTGGACCGGGTGGATCGGCCTGGCTCGCCTCGGCGAGCGCGCGGGCTACCAGGGTGGCGGTGAGCCTGCGCCGGAACGCGGCGTCCCCGTGCGTGTCCTCGGGAGGGTCGATCTGGCGGGCGGCATGCTCCCCCAGGGCCTGCCAGGTCTGCCCGGTGGCCGGCTGCCCCCGCACCGGGTCCGCGTTCACCTGGAGGGGCAGCGGGCCGACGCCGCCGAGCACCACGCGCGCTTCGCGGCAGGCGCCGTCCGTGATGTCCACGGACACCGCGGCGGCGACGACCGCGAAGTCCCCCTGCCGCTGGGCGAACTCGGTGAGGACCGCCTTCGGCGCGGGCCGCGGAAAGCAGATCTCGGTGATCATCTCGTCGGGAGCGGCCGCGGTGCTGTAATACCCCTCGAAGAAGCCGGCGGCCGGCACGGTGCGCTGCCCGCCCGGACCGGTGAGCACGATCCGGGCTTCCAGCAGGACGGCCAGCAGGCACCACTCCGAGGCCGGGTCGGCGTGCGCGATGCTGCCGCCGAACGTGCCCCGGCTGCGGACCGGGTAGTGCCCGATCCACCGGGCCGACCGGGGCAGCACGCCGAAGCTCTCGAGCACGACCGGGTCGCGGCAGGTCTCGACGGCACGGTGGGTGGTGAGCGCGCCGATGCGCAGCCCGCCCTGGCTGGCCTGGCCGTCTGGGCCTTCCTGGCTGACCCGCAGGTAGCTCAGGCCCTCGATCCTGGTCACGTCGACGAGCGCGGCCGGCCGGGCCAGCCGGAAGTTCATCATGGGGACCAGGCTCAGGCCGCCGGCCAGGATCTTTGCCTCATCGCCCAGCTCGGTGAGCAGCGCGACCGCCTCGGCGACGCTGTGCGCGCGGTGGTAGGCGAACGGCGCTGGCTTCACCAGGCTCCTCAGGTCGGCCCTTAGGTCGGCCGAGTCCCGGCGGGGGTCCGCCGGGCTTCGGTTCATTTGGTATACCATATTTCAGGCGTTTCGGGAGCCCCGCATTTCCGGCAGCCCCGTGCTGGCGAGGCTGTATTTTCGAGAGCCCCGGCGCTTGGAGGGCCCGCATGCCCCACCCCCACCTGACCGTCGAGACCAGGGCCCGCGTGCTGCCGGCCCCTCCGGCGTCATGACCGGGCTAGATGAATCGGGCTACGAGGACTGGAGCGTGGCCGGGTGGCGGACGCACCTGCCCGGCGTGGCCGGCCTGCCGGACTTCGTCACCGGGCTGGGCGACCAGACCATCCCCGCGCTGGCGGCCGCGGCCGCGGAGCGGGTGCCGGACCGGGTCGCGGTCACCGTGGACGGTGAGCCGGTCACCCACGCCGAACTCGACGACGCGGCCGGCCGGGTGGCGGCCTGGCTGGCGAGGCGGATCCGCCCCGGGGACCGGGTACTGCTCGCGGCCGGCGCCAGCGTGGGCTTCGTGCGCTGTTACCTCGGCGCGCTGCGGGCCGGGGCCGTGGTGGTCCTGGCCAACCCGGGCTACACCGCCGCCGAGCTCGGGCACCTGGTCGCCGATTCCGGCGCGTCGGTGGCGTTCGCCGACCGTGAGCCCGCGCGGCGGCTGGCCGGTCTCGGACCCGGGAACGCGGGATCCGGGCTGGTGACGGTGGACGTGCGCGAGATGCCCGGTGATACCGGGCCGGCCACCGCCATCGCGGCCGGGGCGGACGATGCGGCCCTGCTCGCCTACACCTCGGGCACGACCGGCAGGCCCAAGGGAGTGCCGCTGACCCATCGCCAGGTGGCGGTCTCGATCCGCGCGGCCATGGCGGCCTGGCGATGGCACGCCGGCGACGTGCTGGTGCACGCGCTGCCGCTGTACCACCAGCACGGCCTGGGCGGGCTGCACGCCGCGCTGATCGCCGGCGGCACCGTGCACATCCGGTCCAGGTTCTCGGCGGACGACCTCGTGCAGGCGGCCCGTGATACCCGGGCCAGCGTCCTGTTCGCGGTGCCCACCATCTACCAGGCGCTGCTGGAATCGCCGGCCGCGCGGGCCGGCGGGCTGCGGGATCTGCGCCTGGCCGTCTGCGGCTCGGCTCCGCTGAGTCCGGCGCTGGCCGGCCGGCTGCCGGCCGTGCTCGGGCGGCCGCCGCTGGTCAGGTACGGCACGACCGAGAGCGGCCTGGACGTCTCCAACCCGCTCGGCGATCCCCGGGGGGACACCATCGGCGTGCCGCTGCCCGGTGTGCTCGCCAGGATCCAGGACGCGGGCGGCCTCGCGGATCCCGGCGGGGACGGCGAGATCCAGGTCCGCGGGCCGCACGTCTTCTCGGGCTACTGGAACGACCCGGCGGCCACCGGCGCCGCCTTCACCCCGGACGGCTGGTTCCGCACCGGCGACATCGGGGCGGTGGAACCGGGCACCGGGCACCTGGTGATCCGCGGCCGCACCAAGGAAATGATCATCAGCGGCGGGCTGAACGTCTATCCCCGCGAGGTGGAGATGGCCCTCGAGGGCCATCCGTCGGTGGCGGAGGCGGCCGTGGCGGGCGTTCCTGACGAGCGGTGGGGCGAGCGGGTGACCGCCTGGGTGGTCCCGCGGGACGGCTTCGAGTTCGACGAGGCCGCGCTCATCGCGCACGCCCGCACGCTGCTGGCCGGGTACAAATGCCCCAAACGGGTGTTCCAGATCGCGGAACTGCCGCGCAACCAGCTCGGCAAGATCGTCCGCAGCGCTCTGCGCCAGCTGGGCTAGCTATCGCTAGATATCGCCGGACGAGTCCTGGCCGATGCCGTATCTGGCGGCGACCGGATTCCACACCAGCAGGAACGCCTCCTTGGCCGCGTCAGCCTGCTGGCTGGCGCCGTAGGCGGCGTTGTAGGCACCGGACTGAGCGGACGGCGTGCACCCGCCGGCCAGCTGCTGCCGTGCCCAGGCCAGGTAGTCCCGGTCGGCCCTCAGCGAGCTGCTCAGCGCGGCGGCCAGCCCGGACTTCACCGCCGGCCCGTCCGGGAGGGCGGAGGTAGACAGAGCCGAGGCCCGGCTGTACTCGATGGTGCGCTGATTCACGACGTCCTGGAGCTGGCTGACCGCGCCGGGCAGGTTCGTGCACGCGATCACCTGGCCGACGGCCTGGTGCAGGGCCGCCCGGGCGGCGGCGCTCGACGTCAGCAGCGCGCTCAGGGCGCCCGCCTGCCGGGTGGCCAGGACCGGCGCGGACGGCGAGGATGCCGCCGACGGCGATACCGCCGACGGCGACGGCGGTCGCGAAGAAGCGGGTGAGACGGCGGCCGGAGCGGACGCGTGCGGCCCGCTCTGGACCCCCGGGTCCGGCCGCTTCGACAGCGCCACGCCGGACGCGACCGCGGCGGTCACGACGGCCACGGCGGTAACCGCGGTAACGGCCAGGACGGGCCGCAGGCGGCGGGTGCGCTGCGCGAGCGGTTCCGGGCCGGGGCCGGCCGGCTGGTCCGCGATGTCAGGGACCGGCGAGCGCGGCGGCGGGGCAGCCGGCGGGTGCGGCGGCGGGGCTGCTGACGGGCGTGGCGGCGGGGCAGCTGACGGGGGCGGCGCGTCAGCCGGCGGCCCGGGCCGCATGCCCAGCGCCGCGCGCAGTTCCTCGGCGAACCGGCCGCAGCTGGGGTAACGGTCGGCCGGGTTCTTGGCTAGCGCGGTGGCCAGCACCAGGTCCGCCGCCGCGGGCAGTTCGGCCCGCCTCGCGGTGACGGCCGGCGGGGGCGCGTAAAGCTGCGCGTACATCAAGGTCAGGCCCTGGTCCTGCCCGAAGGGCGGCGTGCCGCACAGCAGCTCGAACCCGGTGCAGGCCAGCGAGTAGAGGTCGGCCCGGCCGTCGAGGGCGTGTCCCTCGATCTGCTCCGGTGCGACGTAGTCGAGCGTCGCGGTGACCTGGCCTGCCGTGATCATCTGAGCGGACGAGAAGGGGTGGCTCGTGCCGAAGTCGCAGAGGTAGGCGTGGCCGGGCTCGTCCGCCATGTCGCCGGGATCGAGAATGATGCTGGCCGGCCGGACATCACCGTGGATCAGGCCGTGCGCGTGCGCGGCGTCCAGCGCCGACGCGATCTGGGCGATGATACGCCAGGCGTAGCCGGGCGGCAGCGGCCCGAGCCGGTTGAGCAGAGACCGTACGTCTCCGCCGCGGGCATAATGCATGGCCACGTACAGGGTTCCGCTCGCCTCGTCGGCCTCGTAGACGGGAATGATGTGCGGGTGGCCCACCGCGGCCGCCGCCCGCGACTCGCGGATGATCCTGGCCCGGAAGGCGGCGTCGCGGGCCAGGTCCGGCGCCAGTACCTTCAGTGCCACCTGGCGGCGCAGCCGCTCGTCATCGGCGAGGTAAACGACAGCCGTACTGCCCTGTCCCACGTACTGGTCCAGCCGGTAACCGGCGATCGTGGCAGGCTGCCCAGGGCCCGGCCGATCCCGGCTAGGCAGATTCCTGCCGGGCCAGTGGTGATCTCGGCGGTGCAGCTCGCGAACCTCCGCTCGCAATGCGATGGGCCGCGCGCCGGCGTCGTGACCAGACGGCAGCGGGCGTGACGGCCCAGGGTGCGGCGGCCGCACCCGTGTCGCCACGATAATGACATTTCCCCAGGCCTGTCCGGATAACAGGAATCGGGTCCGCGCCGGATGCGGGAGGCGAACTGGATCTTCCGCCACATTGATATTTGGTATACCATCCAGCTCACTGACGGAAGGGGTTGCCGTGGATCTGCGGCTGGACGGCAAGGTCGCCTTCGTCACGGGCGCCAGCAAGGGCATCGGCCGCTGCGTGGCCGAGTTCCTGGCCCGCGAGGGCTGCGATGTGGTCATCACGGCCCGGACCGCCGGCCCGCTGGAAGCCGCCGCGGAGAAGATCGCCGCCGACACCGGCCGGGCGGTGCTGCCGCTGGCCGGGGACATGAGCGTGACCGAGGAGGTCCAGCGCTGCGTCGACGCCACCCTGGAGC